>JACCDX011375888.1_pt1 | contig 12285 bp, 11 predicted proteins | sample 7449681 | NCBI WGS metagenome assembly JACCDX01 (sample SAMN15323450, study PRJNA562643) | freshwater metagenome | isolation source: river surface water | place: USA:Blue River Watershed | collected 2017-08-18
ACAGGCGTCCCAGGTTTTTTGTTGCGCTTCGATGATCCATTTGTCTTCGGCAAAGGCCTTGGCAATGCCTTGACCCACTTGCTCGATCACACTGTCGTCGCCGTGCGGGAATTGGCAGGGCTGAACCCAAAAGTAGTGGGTGGTTTTTTCGCTCTCGGGGGTCAGCAAGGAAAAGTGTCGCAGGTGCAAGGCCCCTGCGCGGTCTTGAGCCGGGCCGGGACCGCCGGCAGGTGCCGAGCCGGCCCAGTTTTCGAAAATCGAGGGCAGCCACCAGACTTGCCGGTTCCAGAAATCGACTTTGCCCTGAAAGCGTCCGGCCATCGCGTGCAAGGGCGAGGGATCGCAATTGGGAATGTCACGCGTCAGTCGAATGCCGCGTTCAAAAGGAGTGATGGTGGGGTGTGCGTTGGGAAAGGCGGCGTTGGCCAGTGTGCTGCGGTGGACATAGGTCAGGTGCGAGAAGTCCAGCAGGTTGTCAGAGATCAGTTGGTAATGGGCCTGGTAGTGGATGTAGCCGCGCGCGGTGGGCCATGCGGGGGCGTCGTTCCAGTGCACATCGACGATGGATAGCGGGTCGGCTTGTTGTGGGTCACCCGGCCAGATCCAGAGCAGGCCGTGGCGCTCGACCAATGGAAAGCTGCGCACGCACATTTGGGGCGGAATGCAGTCTTGACCGGGGATTTCAATGCAGGCACCTTGCGGACTGAATTTCATCCCGTGGTAGCGACAGCGGATGCCGTCGGCTTCGACGGCGCCCAACGACAGCGGGGCAAAGCGGTGGCAACAACGGTCTTGCAGGGCGACGCAGGTGCCATCGGGGGTGCGAAACATCACCACCGGTTCACCCAACAGGGTGCGGGCCAGGGGTCGGTCGGTGCATTCGTGGGCAAAGGCAGCCACATACCAAGCGTTGCGAACGAACATGACAATCTCCTTAGAATGAGTGCATCTTAGGGAAGGTCATGTGGTGACGCCAATACATTGTATGAAGGCTGATTCAAAAATTGAATCACCCCAAGCCGCTGGGCGGGGGGTAGGGCTGTGATGGCATGAAGATCCAGACCCTGACGGCATTGTTGCGGATCGAGGAGTTGGGCAGCATCCGGGCGGCGGCGGCGGCTTTGCATGTGTCTCAACCGGCTTTGACGCAAGCCATTCAGCAACTTGAGGCTGAGTTGGGTGCTCAGTTGTTGATTCGCACGTCCAGTGGCATCCGTTACACCGATTACGGGCGAGCGGTGTTGCGGCATGCGCGTTTGATGGTCAGTGAAACCCAAAGGGTCAAAGAGGAAATCGCGCAAATCCGTGGCGATGGCACCGGGCAAATCCGGCTGGCGGCGTCTCCGGCCATTTCTTTGTCGCTGTTGCCGCTGGCGTTGCGCCCCTTCACGCGCCAATTTCCGCAAGTGCGGATCCACTGCATCGATGGCATTTCGCCCATGGTTCACCCCGCATTGCGCAGCGGGGCGCTGGACTTTGCCCTGACACCGGTGCGTCCGGATGAACTGGAGACGGGCTTGGTGGCCGAGTGGTTGTGCGAGCGCGAGGTGGTGGTAACCGCGCACCGCGACAATCCGTTTCAGCGGGCACGCTCTTTGGCTGAATTGACGCAGGCCCGTTGGGTGCATGCCACTCCGAGCAACGGTCCCGGCGCAGCGATTGATGCTTTGTTTTTGAAGGCCGGCCTGGAGCCGCCCACGCCGGTGATGGTGTGCGAGTCTTTGCTGGCTTTGCCCGAGATCGTTCGCGACACCGATTTGGTGACCACCTTGCCCGAGGTGCTGTTTGATCGTGTGAGCAAGACCCATGGACTGCGTCGAATTGAGCTGACCGAGCCCTTGCCCAAGCTGCAAATTGCGATCTTGCACCGCGAGCACGTGCCGCTGACGCCAGTGGCGCAAGAGTTGTTGGCCTGGGTCAGACAGGTGGCCCGCTGAGGCGGGACCGGCCATCGCCAGAGCCCGATGGGTCAGGTCAGGGTGTCAATGGCGGCATGTCGACCCAGGCCCGGGTCTGGTGGCTGCGGTGGCAGGCGTCGATCAGTTGTAATCCGCGTGCGCCCGCCAGGAAGGGGGCAGGGAATTCGCTGCCGGTGGCCACGTGAGCCAGGAACAACTCCCAGCCGCGCCGATAGGAATTGACGTAGGTGTCGACGTCGGGCACAACTTGCCACTGGTCGTGGAAGTTTTCGCTTCGCTCTTGCGAGATGTTCCAGCTCGGTTTGGGCGTCGCGGCCAGGCTTTGGAAGCGGCAGGTGTGCAGGCCACAAACCGCCGATCCCAGGCTGCCATCGATGTGCAGGGTGAGCATGTCGTCGCGTCGCAAACGGGTCGCCCAGGATGAAAAGATTTGCACCGGGATGCCACCTTGGAGCACCATCATTGCCATGGCGAGGTCTTCGACATCGACATCGTAGGATCGACCGGTTTCGTCCCGGCGCTGTGGCACCACAGTACGGGGCAGACAGGTGACCGTTTCAATCGGGGCGATCATGCGCTCGATCATGTAACACCAGTGGGGGTACATGTCCAGGATCAGCCCCCCACCACCGGCGCGTTGGTAATTCCAGCTCGAGCGTTGCGCCGGACTGTAGATGCCGTCAAAGATCCACCAACCGAATTCCAGTTTGACCGACAGCACGCGACCCAAAAATCCGCCATCGATCAGTTTGCGCATTTTGTGCAATCCCGGCAGTTGCAGCTTGTCTTGCACGACGCCGTTGCACAAACCCGTTTGGGTGGCCAGACGGTGCAGTGCCAGCGCTTGTTCGAGGGTGTCGGTGAGCGGTTTTTCGAGATAAACGTGCTTGCCCGCATGCAAGGCCTGGGTGGCGCGCTCGAAGCGACCGGCTGTGGCAGAGGCGTCAAAGTAAATGGAGACCTCAGGGTCGGCCAGCGCCGCCTGACGGTCGGTGGACCAATCCAGCCCCAGGGCTTGAGCCTGGGCACGGGTTTTGTCGGGGTTGCGCCCGAGCAGGATCGGTTCGGGCATGCACAGCGAGCCATCTGGACAGCGCAGACCACCTTCCTGGCGCATTTGCATCAGGGCCGGCAGGTGTTGTGTGCGGGCCAGACGCCCGCTGGCGCCGTCGATCAGGATTTTCAAGCGGTGTGGGGTGCTCATGTCAAAGTGCGAAGGGGTGAAATTCAAATTCGCAAGGCGGTCCGTTGGCCACCCACATCACGCGCTCGTTCAGGTCCATCAGCACGGCAGCGGTGGTCATGGTTTGTTTGGGGGCAGGTTGGCTGGGGTCGGGGTGGCGGCACAAGGCGTGCGGGTGACTGAAGTGGTCGGCCATCGCTGCTTGCATGTCGCTGCGGGTCAGGGGGCGACCCGTGCGGCGCAACAATTGCCGCATGCGATGGGCACGAAACAGTGTGCTGGGGCTGATTTTTTCCATTTGCGACTCACCATGGCCCGGGGTCATGAAGTGATTCGAGTGGGTGACCACACCGTTGTCCGGGAAGATCATTTGATGCAGGTCAGGGCTGGTTTCGAAGTCGATGATTTCGCCCTCGTGGCTGCCTACGACGAAATTCGCCGAGCAGGTGCGCCGGGTGGCGACGATGGGTTGCAGGGCCTGGTCAAAACGGCGGGCGTCGAGCACCTGACGGCAACGCATGTGAAAGGGAGCTGCATAGGGGTTGCGTCCGTCGTTCGAAGAGGCCAGGCCGTTTTCGACCAAGCCCAAACCGTGCTCATTGAGCCCCATCTTGCCACCCACGATGCCCGCCTCGGTCAGGCAAATCAAGCTGGGTTTGTGGCGACGGACGATGCGAAGAACCAGATTTTGTCCATGTACGCCAGCAAGCCAGTCCCAATTCTGACCCAGCCAGACGTGACCGTCGGCAGTGACTTCGGGCAACAGACCAAAGGTGGTGCAGCCATCGGCTTCTTCAACCGCAGTGGGGCGCGGTGCAACGCCGGCGTCTTTGCCAAACAGTTGGAAGGCGATTTCGTAGCGAGCGTTGAGCAGCGCAATTTCATCCAGGCTGCGTCCGCTGCCCTGAGCGATGCCTTGCATCTCGGCGCAGTATTCGGGATCTTGCTGGGCCATCGAATCGGACCAGCGCCGGGCTTCGGCCATGGCCGCCGCATGATCGAGGCCCGAGGACAAAAAGCGTTGCAAATAGGTGTTCAGGTTGCGCTCGACCTGCGCCGCAAAGGCACGACCGTGGGCATGGCCGCGCTCCAGCGGGTCGTCGCCCACGGTGAGCAGGGCGATGGTGGGGGAGGCACTCATTTCATCACCTGATAGAGTTCGCGGTGTAAATCGCCGACCCATTGGGCAAAATTTTCGGACAAGCGCATTTCTTCGGTGCGCGGGCGCGGCAGGTCGATCGGATGGATGCGGTGGATGCGACCCGGGCGAGCACTCATGAGAATGACTTCATCCGACAAAAACACCGCTTCGGCCAGCGAGTGGGTGATGAAGACCACGGTTTTTTGGTAACGCTGCCAAATCCGCATGAGCTCAAAACCCATGCGATCGCGGTTGATCTCGTCCAAAGCAGCGAAGGGCTCGTCCATGAGCAACAAGGCCGGGTCCAGCAACAGGGCGCGGGCGAGGGCAACGCGTTGCTGCATGCCCCCTGAGAGTTGATGCGGGTATTTTTTTTCAAATCCGCCCAGACCGACCACTTCGATCAGTTCATTGACCTGCAGGGCGTTGCTGACTTCAATGCCGCGGTCGCGCACCAGGTCGCGCATCAGGCCGATGTTTTGCTCGACGTTGAGCCAGGGCATGAGGTTGGCTTGTTGAAAGACCAAACCGATGCGGCCGGCGCGGCGCAAGTCACCCGGGGTCTGGCCTTCGATGCTGACCTGACCCGAGGTGGGTTGCAGCAAGTCCGCCAGAATTTTGAGCAGGGTGCTTTTGCCGCACCCTGACGGCCCCACGATGGAGACAAAGGAACCCGGACGGATGTCGAGGTCAATGTCTTTCAAAGCCTGCACCGGGTCGCCCTGGCCCGGCTGAAAAATCTGGCTGACTTGGCGGATGCGGATGCCACTCCGGGTGGCGACGGGCGAGAGCGTGGTGGTCACTTGGCAGGTTGTTTGATCAGGTTGGCCAGGGTCTTGGCTTCGTCCAGCGCATCAACGAACTGGTTGGTGTACATCGAGGCCGGGGTGGGTTTTTTGGCCAGGTCACCGGCGGTGGCCATGATGTCGATGGTCGAGGCCCATTTATCGTTGTTCATGGCGCCAAAGCGGGTGGCATAGTCACCGTTGTTGTAGATGTCGTAGATCATTCGCAGCTTGCGGGATTCCAGCTTGAGGTCACGGTCGGGGGATACTTTGATCACCTCTTTCATGGCTTCTTCCACGTTGCCATGGGTCCACATCAGGCTTTTCAGGGTGGCGCGCACGAAGCGCTTGACCAGATCGGGGTTTTTCTTGATGAGGTCTTCGTTGGTGTAGATGTGGGTGCCATACAAGCGCACACCGTAGTCGCGGATGGCGAACACCCGGACCGGAAAGCCCCGGGATTCGAGGGTCAGGGCTTGGCCGTAAGAGAAGCCAAACAAGGCATCCACTTGGCCTGCGGCCAGCATCTGAACTTCGGATCCCCTTGCCACTGAGACGAATTCGATGTCTTTGCGGGTCAGGTTACCGGCTTTGAGCATGGGGTCGATCATGGCGGGCACATTGGTCTGGAACCAGGCCAGCTTCATGCCCTTCATTTTGGCGGGCGAGTCGATGTTGTTTTTGGCCAGCGTCACGACGGCAAAGGGGTTATCGGGTTGGTCCATCATGATCGATACGATGGGCAAGCCACTGGATTTGGCCTTGACGAAAGAGTCGATGTTGCCAACCCCAAATTGCTCTTTGCCGGTACCGATCAGGACTTCGTTTTGCTGGCCGGCGGCCGGGGGACGGATTTCAAGGTCGATGCCTTCTTTTTCGTAAAAGCCCTGGGCTTTGCCGCCATAGTATTGGGCGTGCATCCCCCAAGCGGAGAAATTGATGCGCATGACCACTTTGTCGAGCGCCCAGGCTGAGGAAGACCAGGCCAGGCCCAAGGCAGACAGTCCCAGCAGCAGATGGCGGCGGATGAATCGTTGTGGCATGAGTACTCCTTTGTATCGGTCAGTGGTTTTGGATCTGGACGCTGCGCCATGAAATGCGCTGTTCGACCCAGGACATCAGGGCAAAAAATGAGGTGCCGATCAAGGCCAATGCCAGGATGGCGGCAAATGACCGGGCGGTGTTGAAGTTGAAACTGCCTGACAGCACCAGATAGCCCAGACCACTCGACGCGGCCAACCACTCGGCCACGATCGCCCCCAGCACAGCCAGGGTGGTGGCGATGCGCAGGCCGGCAAAAATGTAGGGCACGGCATAGGGAAGTCTGAGTTTGAACAGCAATTGCCGCTCGCTGGCGGCGACCGAGCGAAAGACATCAGCGAGGCCCCGATCGACTTCCTTGAAGCCGGCCATGGTGTTGATCACGATGGGGAAGAAGGCGATCGACATGACCACCACGATTTTGGAGCCGGCCCCGGCACCGACCCAGACCAGGATCAGGGGCGCAATGGCAATTTTGGGCACGCTTTGCATGCCGACAAAGATCGGCATGACCAGTCGTTCAAACAAAGGAAACCGGATCATGAGCGCCGACACCAACAGGGCGAACAGCACCGCACACAGATAACCCGACAAAATGGAAGCGATGGTGGCCAGTGAATGTTTTTGGATCAGATCCCATTCGTTGATGGTCAGGGTCAACACTTCGCTGGGCGCCGGCAAGAGGAACTGAGGGATGTCAAACAGGTGCACCAGCCCTTCCCAAACGGCAATGAGGGTGACCACCAGCCACAAGGTGCTGTAGCGTTCGAGCCAGCCGGTGGGGGAAGAGGTTGGAGGACCGGTCACTGGGGAAGCAGATGGGGACATGGGCAGTCAACGGTGTGAGGAAAGGCGCATTGGGGGTGCGTAAGAACCAACAAGTTTGAACATAGCCCACCCGGAGCGTTTTGGCATTTAGGGTAGTTACCAATCTATCAACAAGCGCGTCACCCATCGGACACGACCAAGGGGGTGGAGGCGTTGCCCAGGCGACAAAGTCTCTTGCTCCGCGTTCAGGTCGGCGTCATACTGTGCCCAGCATCAACCCCGCAACGGATTGGCTCGCCATGAAGCAACACATCGTTTGTCTGACCTTTGATTTCGATGCCCAATCGGGTTTTATTTCGCGCGGGCTGACCACCCCCACCCCGATTTCTCGCGGTGAGTTCGGGGTGGTGGCATCGCGTCGGATTCTGGATTTTCTGAAGCAGATGCAAATTCCCAGCACCTGGTTTGTGCCTGGCTTCACGATCGAGTCTTATCCTCAGGCCTGTGAACGGATCGTGGCGGAGGGGCACGAGATTGGACATCACAGTTGGGCGCACATCGTGCCGGCCAGTCAGACCCTGGAGGAGGAGAGCGCCGATTTCGAGCGCGCTCAAGTCGCGATCCAGCGTTTGACCGGTCGAGGGGCGGTGGGTTACCGCTCACCCGCCTGGGACCTGAGCCCCAACACCCTGAATTTGTTGCAAGAGCACGGCTTTTTGTACGACAGCAGCCTGATGGGTGACGACTACAGACCTTATTTTGCCCGCCAGGGTGACCGCGCCGAATTGGGCAAGCCGTTCCATTTCGGTGCCGAGTCGTCCATTTTGGAGATGCCCATCAGTTGGACCATGGACGATCATCCTCACTTCGAGTTCATGCGCTGGCAAAATACGGTCATGCCGGGCTTGCAGTCGCCCCGCACCGTGATGCAAGGCTGGTTCGATGAATTCAGTTACATGCAAAAGTCCACCGAGCGTGGCATCTTGACCTACACCATGCACCCCTACGTCATTGGTCGGGGTTATCGCATGCTTTGGCTGGAGGATCTGGTTGAGCGTTTGCACCAAGCCGGTGCGATATTCATGACCATGGAGCAAGCGGCGCGTTCCCACCTGGACACGTTGTCCTGAGCAGACAGATGTCGGGGGACCATCCAGGCTCAGGGGGGTGCCGACCCCGAGCCTGAGGGGTGGCAGGTTTACTCGCCAAAGTTCAAGGGCAAACCCACGTAGTTCTCGGCGATCGAGCGCGAGCCCGATTCGCTGTGGATCAGGTAATCCAATTCAGCCTCTTGCAGTTTTTGTCCGATTTCTCCCTGGTCGGGGAATCGGTGCATCAGGCTGGTGAACCACCACGAGAAGCGCTCGGCACGCCAGATGCGGGCCAGGCAGCGGGTGGAGTAGTGGTCGATGCCGGCGGCAGATTTTTCGATGCAGGCTTCAATGAGCGCATCGGACAGGTACTTGACGTCGGTGGCGGCCAGGTTCAGCCCTTTGGCTCCGGTGGGCGGCACGATGTGGGCGGCGTCACCGGCCAGGAACAGGCGACCGAAGCGCATCGGCTCAGTGACAAAGCTGCGCAACGGAGCGATGCTTTTTTCAATGCTGGGACCGGTGACCAATTGCTCGCGCGCAACCGGGTCGAGGCGGTTGCGCAACTCGGCCCAGAACGCATCGTCGCTCCATTGTTCCACCTGGTCGGTGAGTGGCACCTGCAGGTAGTATCGGCTGCGGGTGTGGCTGCGTTGCGAGCACAGGGCAAAGCCGCGTGGGCTATTGACATAAATCAGTTCTTCATGCACCGGCGGGGTATCGGACAAGACGCCCAACCAGCCAAACGGGTAGACCTTTTCAAATTCCTGGATCGACTGATTGGGGACGCTGGCGCGGCAGACGCCGTGAAAGCCGTCGCAACCGGCAATGTAGTCGCAAGAAATGGTCTGGCGTCGGCCGTTTTGGCTGTAACTCACACTGGGGTGGTCGCTGTCGAAGTCATGAATCTGGACGTCCGCAGCCTCGTAAATGGTGGTCAGGTTAGCCGCCTGGCGGGCATTCATGAGATCGCGTGTGACCTCGGTCTGACCATAGACCATCACTTTTTGACCACCGGTCAGACCGGCCAGGTCGATCCGGTGCCGCTGTCCTTTGAACAGCAGGTCAAATCCCGTGTGGACCAGACCTTCGCGGTTGAGCCGGTCTGACACGCCGGCTTGGGCCAAAACTTCCAGGGTGACTTGCTCAAGCACACCGGCGCGGATGCGACCCAGCACATACTCGGGGCTTTGGCGCTCGACAATGACGGCGTCGACCCCGGCTTTGTAAAGCAATTGTCCCAACAGCAGGCCGGAAGGGCCGGCACCCACAATGACGACCTGTGTGCGCATGTCTCGTGTCCTTTGAATGGCGTGAAACTGAAAAGTGGCCATAGATTAACGGCTGCTTTGATCCAGCGCAAAGTCTTCGGACCACGTGCTGCACATCCCTTAGAATGCTTGCACGATGATCGTGCAATTCACACCGGGATTGACCATGAACAAGGCAGACTGGATCGAGGGCATGGCGCGCGGCATGGCAGTGCTCGAGAGCTTTGGCACCGAGCGGCAGCGGCTCAACGCCACCCTGGCCGCCGAGCGCACGGGGTTGACTCGGGCGGTGGCTCGTCGGCATTTGCTCACGCTGACCCATTTGGGTTACCTGCACACCGATGGTCGGTATTTCTGGCTGTCGCCCAAGGTCTTGGGCTTTGCCGGCAGTTATTTGTCGAGCGCACGGTTGCCACGCGCCGTGCAACCGGCGCTGCATCAACTCAGCCTCAGCACGCAGTTGTCGTGCTCGGTGGCGGTGCTGCAAAACGATGCCGTGATCATTGTGGCGCGTGGCATGGGACAAGCCCCATCTGAGCCAGGTCACGCAGGGCTGAGTGTATTGGCCTATGGCCTGCATGTCGGGATGCGCTTGCCGGCGCACGCCACCTCGACCGGGCAGGTTTTACTGGCCAATCTGCCACCGGCGCAACTCAAAAACTGGTTGCAGACTTACCCCTTGCCTCGCTTGACGGCGCGCACGGCCAACGGGGTGCGAGCGCTGCGGCAAAAATTGCAGCAGGTGGCCCAGCAAGACTATTGTTTGGCCGAACAAGAGCATGAATTGACGGTGGATGCACTGGCCGTGCCCCTGCGCGACATGCGCGGCGAAACCGTCGCTGCTTTGAATTTGGTGCGCACTGGCGCTGGACCGGGTGAACCTGACCTGGTGAAAAGTTGGCTACCGTTGTTGCAAAGAACCGCCCAGGATTTGCGCCCTCTGATCTGAATCCATGGCTTGTGCGCAGTTCAGCCGACTTGGCGGGCGTAATGCTGGATCCAGCGGATCAGGGCTTCAGAGGCCGGCGTCAGCGGCAAGTCGTGTCGGCGCAGCACATAGATGGTGGGGCTGGGCAGCGGGTCTTTGATGGGCAAGATGCACAGGTGTTCCTGGTAGGCGTTGCGCTCATACAAATCGCGCGGCATGGTGGTCAACATCTGGGTTTGGGCGACGATGCCCGGCAAGGCCAGAAAGGATTCGCAGACCATGCCGGGTCGGGGCGCGGGAAGGCCGCAGCGGGCAAAAGCGTCCAAGATGATGGCCCCGGGACCACGGGGTGCGCTGGAAAAGCCCCAGTGGCAGTCGACCAGTTCGGCCAGGCGAGTGGCCCGGGCCTGCGGGTGCCGGCGTTGCCCCACGATGACCACATCGCTGGTGTGTAAGGCCTGAGCTTCGAGGTCGTGGTCGATGTCGTGTTTGTGGGCCGCGGTCAGGGCGAAGTCCAGGGTGCCGTCGCGCAACTGAGGGGTGATTCCGGGGTACAGGCCATCGCGGACATGAACCTGGACCGAGGGGAATTCGTGCGCAAAGGCGGCCAGGGCCATGGGCAGAGAACTCAAGGCCATGGCGGGTGAGGTGGCGAATTTCACCTGACCTTCCCAATGCCCCCGCATTTGTTCAACCACCTCTTGCGCCCGGCGACGCTCGGCCACGATCAGGCGGGCGTGCTTCATGAAGGCCTGACCAAAGGAGGTCAGGCTGACGCCTCTTTTGGTGCGCACCAGCAGAGGGGCCTTGAGTTCTTCTTCAAGTTGCTGGATCGCTGCCGACAAGGCCGGTTGCGACATGTGGATCATCTGGGCGGCGGCGCGCAGGCTGCCAACTTCTTCGATGCAGATCAGGGCTTGCAGGGTTTGAAATTTCATGACCGTCCCTTGAGTGATCAGGAAAACCGATCATAACCGCGTAAAAACGATTTGTGCCTAGCACCTAACCTGCCTAGCATTTCCCCCATCAGAAGATCCGAGGAGATATCGACATGTTCATCCGAAACTGCTGGTATGTGGCTGCTTGGGACATCGAAGTACCCAGCGATGGTTTGTTTGCCAGAACCCTGCTCAATGAGCCGGTTCTGTTGTATCGGGATAGCCAGGGGGCGGTGGTGGCCCTGGAAAACCGTTGTTGCCATCGCTCAGCGCCTTTGCATTTGGGACGCAAAGAGGGCGATTGTGTGCGTTGCATGTACCACGGTCTGAAATTTGACCCCCAGGGGGCGTGCGTGGAGATCCCTGGTCAGACCCAGATCCCGCCCAAGACCTGCGTCAAGTCGTACCCGGTGGTCGAGCGCCATCGATTGGTTTGGATTTGGATGGGCGATCCGGCATTGGCCAACCCGAACGACATCGTCGATTACTTTTGGCACGATTCACCCGATTGGCGCATGAAGCCCGGTTACATCCACTATCAGGCCAATTACAAGTTGATCATCGATAACCTGCTCGATTTCACCCACCTGGCCTGGGTTCACCCGAACACCCTGGGGACTGAGAGTGCAGCTGACCTGAAGCCAAAGATCGAGCGCGACATCTCGGGCGCCGGGACCTTGACGATTTCGCGTTGGTACCACAACGACGAGATGCCGAATTTGCACAAAAGCGTGGCCCAGTTCGAGGGCAAAGTCGACCGCTGGCAGATTTACCAATGGTCGCCGCCCGCCTTGCTGCGCATGGACGCGGGTTCGGCCCCGGTAGGCACTGGCGCTCCCGAAGGGCATCGGGTGCCCGAGGCGGTGCAGTTCCGGCACACCTCGATCCAGACGCCCGAGACCGAGACCACCAGCCATTACTGGTTTTGTCAGGCGCGCAATTTTGAACTGGATGATGAGGCGCTGACCGAAAAAATTTACCAGAACGTGGTGGTGGCTTTTGAAGAAGACCGCACCATGATCGAGGCACAACAAAAGATCATCAGCCAGGTGCCTGAGCGAGCCATGATCCCGATCGGCGCCGACAGCGGCCTCAACCAGGCGCGCTGGCTGATCGACCGCCTGATCAAGGCCGAAGCGGGCCAGACCGCCGCATGATTGCGGCCACCTTCAGCCGCGTCCAGGCCATCGCCCGCGACACCGTGCTGCTGGAGCTGCAGG
>JACCDX010858158.1_pt1 | contig 12273 bp, 7 predicted proteins | sample 7449681 | NCBI WGS metagenome assembly JACCDX01 (sample SAMN15323450, study PRJNA562643) | freshwater metagenome | isolation source: river surface water | place: USA:Blue River Watershed | collected 2017-08-18
CCAAGCCGGGCACTGACATCATCTTGCAGGGCCACGCTTACCCCACACAAGCTGGCGGCAGCGAGGGCATGGTTGGCTTGCGGGTGGGCCCTTGCCAGCAGGTGGCGCGCGTGTTTGGTCCGCGCCGCATGACCCGGCGATTGGGCGGGTACGCGGTCAGCCCGCCGCAGCCCTTCGAGCGCATCCCGCTGCTGCATGAGATGGCCTTTGGCGGCTGGGATCGCCGGCACCCAGATGCGGCGCACCACAGCTTCGAATCGCGCAACCCCGTGGGCATGGGTTACCTGGACCCTCGGGTTGACGGCGCGGTGGACGTGGCGATGCCGCACATCGAGCACCCGGATCACCTCTACACCGACCCTGAAGATCCCCCTTCGCCGGTGGGCTTTGGCTGGTGCTCGCCCGACTGGCTGCCTCGGCGCGCTTGGGGCGGCACCCACGACCAGGCCTGGCACGAGGGGCGGCGTCCGCAGTGGCCGTTGGATTTCGACCGGCGCTTTTTCCAGGCTGCGTCGCCTGGCTTGAGCACGATGGCGCCCTTGGTGGGCAACGAGTCTTTGGTGGTGGCGGGCGTGACCCCCGATGGGACGCGCCTGCAAGCGGTGCTGCCCGGTTGGACCCCCCCCAGTTGCAAGGTGGTGCTGGGGCAGGGCGCGCCCGTCGTGCTGTCGGCTGTCCTCGACACCGTGCTCATCCAGGCTGACGATCGGACCGTGACCCTCTTGTGGCGCGCCAGCCTGCCTTTGCCCCGCGGCCCCCATGCCGTGGTTGCGCTCGAGCTGCCGCCGCAGCCCGCCCCGATGCCCGATGAGGACTGAGCCGTGAGTGCCTCCCTCCAGTCTTTCCGCGAAGGCTTGTACGAAGAGCACCTCGAAGAGGCGGGCTTCCTGCATGAGCGCTGTCGCCAGGCCCGCCACAGCCCGGGTGTGGCCTGGCTGGGCGCTGCTGCGATCGAGTACCGCGCCTGGTTGCATCTCGACGCCCTGAGCGTCGGCGGGCTGCCTGCGCTGGACGTGGTGGTCAGGCGGGCCCAGGCGGGTGATCCTGGCGAGGTGCACGCGGCCGCCTTGTTGCTGTGCCGTTTGCGGGACAACGAGCGGCTGGTGGACTTGTTGCACGCCCTCGACCCCGACGACGACGCCGTGCTCGATGCCGTGGGCGAGGCCCTGATGCTGGCCTGGCCCACCGCGTGGACGCGCGTCATCGAACCCGCCTTGCGCCGTCCCGATCGCCGTTGGCGGGTTCCGCTGGCGCGGGCCTGTGCCCACCACCGACTGCCGTGTGGCGAGGCGTTGCTGGCGCTGCTGCACGAGCCAGGCCTGCCGGAGCGGCGGGTGGTCCAAGCCCTCGGCCGCTTGCGGGTCGGTGCGGCCATCCCGCGCTTGCGTGACGTCCTGCGCGAAGCCGACGACGACGGGCTGCGGCAAGAGGCCTTGACGGCACTGGCGCTGGCGGGCGACGGCGAGACGGTGCGCGCGCACTACGTGCAAGCGCGCCGCGCCAGCTGGCCGCGCCTGCTCGTGGCCATCGCCGGTGATGCCCAGGCCGAGCACGCACTCATGCCTGCTGACGGGCTGCCTCCCACGGCGGACCGCCTGTTGGCGCTGGGCTTGTTGGGCCTGCCTTCGGCCTTGCGTCCGCTGTTTGAGGCGCTGAACGACCCGGCCCTGGCCCCCTCGGCCGCCCTGGGGCTCAACCTCATCACCGGGGCCCAGCTCTACGAGCAAGCTTTCGTGCCGGAGGCCATCGACGAGGCCGAACTGTTCCCCAAAGAGGCGAGGGCGTGGCGGGCCACGGGCGAGGTGCCGCTGGCGGCCAATGGCCTGCCCTTTGGTGAACAGACCACGCGCCTGAGCGCAGATCCCTATCGCTGGCACGCCTGGCTGAGTGCCCACGCGTCGGCCTTTGAGGCTGGCCGGCGCTACCGTTGGGGCCAGCCTTGCACACCCGAGCAGGTGGCTGTGGGGCTCACGGTGCGCGGCTGGGACCCCCGCATCCGCCAGGCTGCGTGGCTGGAGTTGAGTCTGCGCCATGGCTGCGACCTGCCGTTTGACCTGGACCTGCCCGTGGCCGCTCAGCAGCAGGCCATTGCCGACATCCAGGCCTGGGCCAAACAGGTCAGCAGCGGGGTGGTGGCCGGTGCCTGGTACTTCGGTGGGGTGCGGACATGATGCTGCCCCTGGACATGGCTTCCCTTTTTGCCGGCCTGGCCGCGTGCTGGTGGCTGGCGTGTGCGTGGCGCGTGTGGCGATCGCGCAAGTGGGTGCTCCAAGCGCAGATCTGGGGTGTGATCGGCGCGGTGTTCGCCCTCGTGGCGTGGCTCCTGCATTGAGCGCGGTGTGGCCAGATCCACCGCATGACTTTCGTTGATTGACCAAGGTCAGCCCCTCGGGGACGATGCGAACATCGCCCCATCTGGCCTGTACACAGGCTGTTTCCGATACCCATAAAGGGGCACTGGAGCCCGCATGCACCTGCTCATCCGCGCCGTCAGTCTGGCTGGTCAGCCTTTGACGCAGGCCATTTCTGCTTACTTCGACGAACGAGGTGGCACCATGGGCCGCTCGGACACCAACACCCTGGCCTTGCCCGATCCCGAGCGCCGCATCTCGCGCCTGCAGGCTGAAGTCAGCCGCGTGCCCGAAGGCTGGAAGCTCATCAACGTGGGCAACGCCAACCCCATCTGGCACAACAACAAGGCCGTGGCCCCGGGCGAAGCCGTGCTGCTTGACGAAGGCGACGAGCTGCAAGTGGGCACCTACTCGCTGCACGTGAGCCACGCCGCCAACGACCCGGCGGCGCGCACCATCACCCGGGGGCGCCCGGCCGCCGATGCGCGCACCGTCATCGTGGGCTCGGGCATGGAGGCCCGCACCGACCCCAGCCGCATGGCCCAGGCCCAGGTGAGCATGGTCGCGCACCTGCCCACACAAAACCTGCCCACACAAATGGCCCCGGCGGGCGATGGCGCCACGCGCCTGGTCACCGGCCTGGGTGGCATGGGCACTGCACACGCTGCCCCTGCGGCCACCACGGCCCGTGCCGAGGTCACGCTGTTGGCGCCGGCTGCACCTGCGATACCCGCCACGGTGTCCATGGGTGCGGCCGCGCCCGACGCCCCGCTGGCGCCGCCTCCTGCGGCCGTGCCGCGCTCGCCCTTTGATGACCTGCTCTCGCCCAGCCCGGCCAGTGCAGCCCCGGCGGGCCTCGCCGGTGGTGGCTTTGGTGCAGGCTTTGGCGCCAGCCTGGGCGCGCCCGCACCGGCCACGCCTTCGGCCAGCGATCCTTTTGCCGACCTCTTGGGCACATCGGCGGCCACGCCGCGCGCCGTGGCACCGGCACCTGTCGCCACGGCGGCCACCAAGTTGCCTGACGATTTCGACCCCTTCGCTGACCTCATGCCCGGCGCAGCGGCCAAGGGGGGCTCGCCCTTCGATGGCCTGAGTGGCTTCGGTGCGCCGGCCTCGTCCGCCGCTGCGGCGGCACCGGCTGGCGCGTTGCAAGGTCTGGATTTCATGGGCGGGCAGGGTGGCGGTGCGCAAGGTGGTGCCACCTCGTCGCTCGATCAGATGTTTGGCCTGGCGGGCGGCGTGTCGTCGGCCGATCCGCTGGCGGCCTTCATGGCCAGCACGGCCCCGGCCGAGCCCGCACAGGCGGCGGTGGGCGCGCCCTCCAGCCTCGATCCGCTGGCGCTGATCGCCACACCCCCTGCACCCGTTGCGGCAGACGCGGCCGATGCAGCGCCCTCGGCCTCACCCGAGGCATCGCCCGAGATGGCTGCAGCGGGTGGTCACACCCCAACGCAGGCCCAGGCCGCGCTGGCCCACAGCCCCGCCGCGCTGCCCGATCATGTGCCCGAGATTGAAGGCCTGATGCCCTTGCCGGCGGCCTTCGATGCCCTCAAGCCGCTGGGCGACAGCCCTGCCGCGGTGCCCGCGCCCGCTGCCGTGCCCGCTGCCGCTGTGGCCCTCGACCCCGCCAGCTTCGACGACCTGCTCGCAGGCCTCGCCGCCTCGGTGCCGGCGGGCGAGTCGCCCGTCACCCAGCCGGGCCCCTTGACCGTGCAGCCCGTTGAGCTGCCCGCCGTGAGCGCCCTGGCCCAGCACGAGCGCACCGTGCTGGCTGCGCCGGGCCGTGTGGTGGTGCACACCGAGCCCGAGGTGCCCGCCACACTGGGCGCAGCCGGGGCCACCGATCCGCTGCTGTCGCCCTCAGGCGAGTTGTCGCTGTCCGACCCGTCGCCCTTCGATGACCTGCTGCCGCATGCGCCCACCGCCGCGCCTGCCGCACCCACCGCCCCAGCCACGGCGCCGGTCGCCATGGCCCCCCTGATGCCCACCACGGCCGCCGAGGTGGCCCATGCCGACACGCTCGCGCTGTGGTCGGCTTTCTGTCAGGGCGCGGGCGTCAACTTCACCCCGCCGCAAGGCCTCAATCCCGAGCTGATGCGCGTCATCGGCACGCTGCTGCGCCAGTCGATCGACGGCACGGTCAAGCTGGTGGCGGCCCGCGCGGCCACCAAGCAAGAGCTGCGCGCCGAGGTCACCGTCATCCAGGCCAAGGGCAACAACCCGCTGAAGTTCTCGCCCGATGCGCAAAGCGCCCTCGAGCAGCTGCTGCAGCCGCCACTGCGTGGTTTCATGGCCGGGCCCGATGCCGTGGCCGACGTCATGGATGACCTGCTCGGCCACGTGATCGGCACCATGGTGGGCACACGCGCCGCGCTCGAAGGCGTGCTGCAGCGCTTCGAGCCCGAGCAGCTCGAAGCCAAGCTCGTGGGCCGCAGCGTCATGGACAGCCTGCTGCCCATGAACCGCCGCGCCAAGCTCTGGGAGCTGTACCTGCAGCACTACGACGGCGTGCGCACCGAGGCCCAGGAAGACTTCCACAACCTCTTTGGCCGCGCCTTCTTGCAGGCCTACGAAGAGCAGCTCGATCGGCTCGATGCCGAACGCCGCGCGCGCAAGTCCGCCTGATGCTTGCCTGATGTCCGCCTGACCGCCGCCTGAGCCCCACCCCCCGCATGATCCCCATCGAAGTTGCCAGCCGCACCGAGCCCGGCGCCCGTCCCTACAACGAAGACGACCTGCGCGAGGGCCGCAACGGCCCGCTGGTGTTCGCCGTGCTGTCCGACGGTGCCGGCGGGCACAGCCATGGCGCCACCGCCTCTGACATCGTCGTGCGCACCGTGGCCTTGCAGCTGCAACGCAGTCAGGATTGGCCACAGCAGCTGGCCGGCCCGGTGCTCGCCCAGGCCATCCACCTGGCCCAAGACACGCTCAACGCCGGCCAGCAAGGCCTCAAGGCCCACCAGCGCATGCACGCCACCGTGGTGGCCCTGTGGATGGACACCGCGCAGCGCCAGGTGGTGTGGGCCCATGTGGGCGACTCACGGCTCTACCGCGTGCGCCAGGGCGTGGCCGAGCAGCTCACGCAAGACGACTCGGTGGTGCAGCAGATGGTCAACGCCGGCTTCATCACGCCCGAAGACGCCCGCCACCACCCGCGCAAGAACCAGCTGCTGGCCGCCATGGGCAGCGAAGAGCCGCTGCAGGTGCACATCCCGCTGGCGCCCGAAGACCTGCTGGAGGGCGACGCCTACCTGCTGTGCTGCGACGGCTGGTGGGACCACTTCGCGCCCGCCGATTTGTCGCGCGCGCTCGATCAATCCGGCAGCGCGCAGGCGTGGCTCGATCGCATGGCCGGCCAGATCCAGGCTGCGCAAGAGCCCAACCAGGACAACTACACCGCCATCGCCCTGTGGGTGGGCAACCCGCACGAGGTCACCCGCATCGGGGCCTGAGGCCGGGGCGTCGGCGGCAGGTGACAAAAGTCGATGTCTCTGCCGCAGGGCGCGCGCTACAGTTCACCCCATTCGGTGCCAGGCCCACGGCCGCACCTTCTTGATCACCTTTGAGGAGCCGTCATGTCGCACGCGCAAGCATCCATCCGCCTGTCCCCCCTGAGCCGCGTGGCCGTGCTGTCGGCCCTGGCGCTGGCGCCCGTTTTGTCGATGGCCCAAGCTGCCCCTGCGGCCCCGGCTGCCGCCCCCACCACCGTGCTCAAGGGCAAGTCGGTCACCGAAGGCAACCTGGTCGACGCCCTCATGCCCGATGACACCGTCGTCACCCGCAGCCTCAAGGTGCAGCGCGACGGCGCCACCGGCCAGCAGGCCGCCCGCAAGCCCAGCGCCTCGCTGCTGATCACCTTCGAGACCGCCTCGGCCTCGCTCACCCCGCAGGCCAAGAAGCAGCTCGACGTGGTGGCCGCCGCCCTGAGCAACGACAAGCTCGCCGAGTACAACTTCAACGTCGAAGGCCATGCCGACCCGCGCGGCGACCACACCGGCAACCTGACCCTGTCTCAGCAGCGTGCCGAGGCCGTGCGCGAGTACCTGGTCAGCGTCAAGAAGATCGATCCCAAGCGCCTCAAGGCCCAGGGCAAGGGCGATGCCGACGTGCTCAACAAGAGCAACCCGGCGGCCGAAGAAAACCGCCGCGTCACCATCGTCACGGACGTGGCGAACTGAGGCCTGCAGGCCCCGGCGGTGCGCCCATGCACCGCCGCCACGCATGAAAAAAGGCCGGTGCAAACCGGCCTTTGTCATGGGGGTCGGACGCCTCAGCGCGAGATCTCTTCCACATGCACCAGCGACGCGCCATAGCGCTCGTCGCACGGCGCCTTGCCTTCGCACAGCGCGGCGCCCACATACGGGCTGCCTGGGCCCTGGTGGGCCTCCCACATCGCCTTGGCGCGGGCCATGTCGAACTCGGGGATGGCGTCCTTGGTGTTCAGGCCCAGCTTGGAGAGGTCGCGCTGCACGGGTGACACCACGGTGACGATGTGGTTGACCCCCGCCGGGCCGCCTGCGGTGATCTGCCAGCCCTTGCGGGGCAGGGCCACCAGCTTGTTGGCCTCGATGCGGTTGTTCTTGTCGAGCGCGTTGGGGAACAGCAGGTACATGTGCGACTGGTCGGTGCCGGCCAGGTACACATACAGGTAGCCCGGCTCGCTGCTCTTGACCTGGAAGAGCAGCTTGTCCTTGCCGATCACGATCTGCGACTTGTCGGTGATGGTGTTGACCGACACCAGCGGGTCGGCACCGCGCACGATGCCTTCGAGTGCACCGACGATGCTGAATGGCTCCTTCGGGGCCGTGGCAGCGGCCAAGGGCGGGGTGGGCACGGCAGCGGGTGCCGCCACGCTGGCGGCCTGCGTGCCCGCAGCGACGCCAACTGCCGTCGCGCCATTGGAACCGTTGGCACCGTTGGCCCCACTGGCTTCAGCGTTGGCACCACGCGTGGCCATTGACGGGTCCACCGACGCCACAGCCTCTGCGGCGGGCTTCGCCCCCGGTGTGGCGGCAGATTGGCTGCGCCAGGCCATGAAGCCCGCACCGCCACCCAGCAGGGCCAGCACGGCGGCGGCGATCGCCACCTTGCTGCCGCCACCGCTGGCAGCGGCCGTGGCTGACGTGGCCGCTGTAGGCGGGCCAGCAGGCGTCGGGGCCGCGGCCTGCGCAGGGGGCATGGCCGCAGCGGCTGCGGGCGCCGCCACAGGCGCAGCGTCCGAGGCCGTGTCGGCCGGCCGTGGGCTCACCTGCGTGGCGAGCTGGGTGGCCAGCTGCGTCGCCATCTCGGTGGGCGGGAAGGCGGTGTGCGCATCGCCCGACACGGCGCGCGGCATCATCACCGTGCGGTCGTCGTCACCGGCCGCCGGGGCCGGCGGGGCGCTCACCTTGTGGCCGGGCAGCAGCGTGTCGGCAAACAGCAGCTCGCGCATGGCGGCCACGTTCTGCGGGCGCTCCTCAGGCCGCACGGTCAGGCCGGCGTCGATGGCGGCCAGGAAGGGCACGCTGTAGCGGCCTGCCGCCATCGTGGTGGCCGGCACCAGGTCGTCCTTCATCATGCGGCCCACCGAAGGCGGCGGCGCCTTGCCCGTGATCACCGCGTACAGCACCGCGCTCAGCGCGTAGACATCCGTCCACGGGCCCTGCTTCATCGAGGGCACCTCGGCGTACTGCTCCAGCGGCGCGTAGCCGGGCTTGAGGATGACGGTGAGCGCCTGCGTGGCGTCGCCGATCACCCGGCGTGCGGCGCCAAAGTCCAGCAGCAGCGGCTTGTCGGGGCCGAGCAGCAGGATGTTGTCGGGGGCGATGTCGCGGTGGTAGCAGTGGTCGGCGTGGATGGCTTCCAGCGCATCCAGCAGCGGGCGCAGCATGGCCTTGAGCCAGGCTTCATTGGGCGAGGCCTTTTGCTCGCGCAGCCAGTTCTTGAGCGTGGGGCCCTGGTAGTAGGGCATGACCATGTAGGCCGTGCCATTGGCTTCCCAGAAGCGGTAGACCTTGATGAGCGCAGGGTGGTCGAACGAGGCCAGCAGGCGGGCTTCGTTGACGAAGCTGCGCATGCCCAAGGCGAAGGTTTCGCGGTGGCGCTCGCTGCGCACGGTGACCTCAAGCGCCTCGTTGCGCGAGGCCAGCGAAGCCGGCATGTACTCCTTGATGGCGACCGTGCGCTGCAGCTGCGTGTCGGTGGCCAGGTAGACGATGCCGAAGCCGCCTTCGCCGATCAGCCCGGTGACCTCGAACTCGTGCAGGCGGTGGCCCACGGGCAGGGCGTTGCCGTGGGGGGCGGGGGGGACGGGGTTCGGCGTGCTCATGTCGGTGAGGGGCAGGGGGGCGGGTGGTGGCCGGTGAGGGCGCTCACCACTGGCCTTGCAACAGGTCGATGAAGTGGTCGGGGGCGGGCAGGCCGGGCCCCATGCTGAGGCTACCACTGCTGCGGCCGTCATCGGGGCGCCACCACAGGCTCTGGCCTTGCACGGCCTGGTGCAGGTGGGCGGTGGCCACGCCTTCGAGCCAGCCAGCCAGCGAGCCTTGCGCGGTGCCGGCGTAGCGGTCGCGGCCCACCAGGCGCTGGCCGCTGGGCAGGCCTTGCGGCGGGCTGGCCTGCCAGTGCGGGGCCTGGGCCAGCTGGGCCTCGAAGGCCTCCACCGAACAGCCCGGCTGCAGCGTGGCCATCGCGGCCTGGGCCACGTGGTCCATCCAGCGCTGCAAGGCGGCCTGGTCAGCGCCCGAATCCGGCGCGCAGGCGCTGGGCTGGGCGATCAACAGCGGGAAGTAGCGGCCCACGTTGTCCACGCTGGGCATGATCACGCCCATCCACCACTGGGGTCCGGCGATGCCCGGGCTCCAGGCGAAGCGCCACAGCGGCGCGTGCAGGTAGGTGGGCAGCCAGCGCTCGCCGAGCTGCTGGCGGCTGGCCTGCACGCCGCGCGAGAGCCACTCGTCGCAGCGCTGCACGAACTCAGGGGGCAGGCGGCGGTGGCTGAAGTCGCCGAGTGCCGCCATCTTGCCAAACCAGCCGCAGGTGCTTGTCATGGTGCAGGTGCCTTCAAGCGTCGGGTGGCCCACTCACAGGCCGCCCGGGCAGGCGAACTCGGCCAGCTCTTTCAAGCGGAACGGGTTTTGCACGCTGCTCGACGTCACCTGGAAGGTGGCATGGCGGCCGCCCACGTTGAACACCACGTTGAAGCGCTCGGGCGAGCCGGCGCTGGTCAGCGTCATGCGATCAAACAGGCGGAACATGGCCCACGGGCCTTCAGCGACCACGGCGTTGTCACCCGGGCCGGTGGCGGCCACCGCGACACGGATCAGCGAGCTGCCGCGCGGGCCCGGCCACTGCACCGAGACCGGGATCTGCGGGCCATGCGCGTACTTCACCAGCGTGCCGTCCACGTCCATCGTGAACTGCGTGATCGTGGTGTCCATCTCGACGGGCTTGAAGTCCAGGCGCAGGCCCGGTTGGTTGCCGCCCGCGCGGAAGAAGGTGTCGCGGATGGTGGCCGCGCGCTGGAACTGCATCAGCGTGCCCACGTCGGTGCCCATCGTGGCGCCTTCGAGCTGGCGGAAGCTCCACGGCTTGGTCGAGGTGTCGACGAAGCGGGCCAGCTGCTGCTGGAAGAAGCTGTCCATCAGGCCGCCGGGGGCGAACATGCGGGCGAAGTCGTCTTGCGTGACGTCGCGGCCGCTGTTGCGCGCAAACGGGTAGCGCCCCGTGATCGCCTGCTGGCAGAACTCGCCAATCTGCGCCTTGATGGCCTGGCCCAGGTTGGCCCGCGTGGCGTCCAGCGCGGCCGAGGTGCCGCTGACCGACAGCGTGTTGAGCAGCGAGCGCATCGGCTCGGGCAGGCGCGCGGCCTCGGCCTTGACCTTGTTGGGCACGTCGCTGGGCGGCGGGGTGTTGCCGCCTTGCACGGCGGTTTCGGTGGCGGTCAGCAAGGTGTAGACCTCGTTGATCATGCCGATCGAGCCGTCGATGGGCGCGGGGGCCTTGCCGTCGGGGCTGGTCACCAGCTGGCGCAGCGCCACGAAGCGGTCATCGACGATGGACTCGATGCGCTTGCCGTCGGCCACCGGGGCGGCCGTGGGCTTGTCGCCAAACAGCTTGGCGATCTGGTCGCGGCTCTTGTCCAGGGCCGATTCGGCCTGGTCTTGCGCCTTGTCGATGATGGACTTGCTCTCCGAGAGGCTCAGCGTGGTCTGGTGCGACAGCGCCACCAGCAGCGGCTTGAGCGGCGACTCGGGGCTGGAGAGCACGCGGGCCATCTGCACCGCCTTGGGCAGGCTGTTGGAGGGCAGCATGCGGATGTCGGCGATGAACTGCTCCCAGATCGTGGCGTACTCGGTGAGGTAGATCTGGCGCACGTCGTCGCTCAGGCGCTTCTGGGCGTTGAGGTCTTTCAGGGCTGCGGCGCGCGACTTGTCGTTCACGGCCAGCACCCAGGGCTCTTCGTCGGCCAATTGCTTGGCCGCGCCTTCAACCTGGTTCTGGAAGGCCTTGTGGTAGCCGTCGAAGGTGAACAGACCGGGCACGCCCTTGGTCAGCGGGGCGCCGCTGGCGCGCATGAACACCAGCGCCGCGCTGGGGCCGGCGGCCTGGGCCACGGTGAACTCAGGCGTGTCGTCGCCCACGCCCTGGCGCTTGAGGCGGTAGTACACGCGCTGCGCCAGCGGGATGGCCACCAGGCGGGCGCGGGTGGCGGCCACCAGCTCGCGGTCTTCGGGCAGGGGCGAGACCGCCGGGCCTTGCGCCAGCAGGTCATCGAGGTAGCGGGCCAGCTCGGCGCGCTGCTCGGTGGTGACGCTGCGCGGCAGGTTCAGGTCCCAGTCGGCCATGAAGTAGGCCTTGAGCGCCTTGGCGTCGAAGTGCCGTGGGTCGTGCAGCATCACATACGACTTGAGGGCCTCGTACTGCAGCTCGGGGTTGTCGATGCTGGTCTTGACCTGGTCTTCCACGCGCAGGGCGATGCGCGGCAGCAGGGCGTCCACCAGCATGCGCTCGTACGAGCGGCGCGCCGCGGCATCGAGCTTGCGGCCCTGGTACAGGCCAAAGCCCAGCGACAGGGGCACGCTGGTCTCGTCGTTGCCCACGGCCAGCTCGCGCGTGGCCTTGAGCGCGGGCATCAGCACCAGGATGTCGGCCGAGGCGCGGTTGGGCGTTTGCTGCAGCAGCTGGCGCACGGCCTGCTCGCGGGCGGCCACTTGCTCCACATAGGCTTTGTTGTTGACGTAGCTCACGCCCCAGGCGGTGAGGCAGCCGGCAAACAGCACGCCCACGGCGGCATAACCGGCCAGGGCCAGGTAGCCCCGGCGACGCTCCCACTTGAGGTCGGTGCCGCCCAGCTCGCTTTCTTCGAAGATCACCTGCTGCAGCAGCTTTTCCAGGAAGAAGGCCTTGCCGCTGGCCTGGTTGGGCGGCAGCACGGTGCGCTCCAGGCGGTAGCTGCGGGCGATGCTGCCCAGCATGCGGTCGAGCGGCGTGCCTTCTTGCGTGCCGCTGATGAAGTACACGCCACGGATCAGCGGGTGGGCTTCGAACTGCGAGGGCGAGAACACCTCGTCCACAAAGGCCTTGAGCACGTTGCGCAGGGCCGCGAACTGCTGCGGGAAAGCGTAGATGCGGGCGCGGCGGGCCGGGTCGGTCTCGACCTGCAGGCGGTCGATCAGGCCATCGGTGAGGCGTTTTTCGAGCGCGTCAAATTCTTTGAGGAAGCCCGAGGCGTCGGAATGCTGCTGCGCATCCAGCGGGAAGGTGAAGCCCCAGGGCGTGGCGCGCGTCTCGCGGTCGACCTCGCCGAGCATGTCCATGAAGCCCGACAGCAGGTCGCACTTGGTCACCATCAGGTAGATGGGGAAGCGCACGCCCAGCTGCTCGTGCAGCTCTTGCACGCGGGCCCGGATGGCGGCGGCCTGCTGCTGGCGCTCGGCGGCAC
>JACCDX010532473.1_pt1 | contig 12271 bp, 11 predicted proteins | sample 7449681 | NCBI WGS metagenome assembly JACCDX01 (sample SAMN15323450, study PRJNA562643) | freshwater metagenome | isolation source: river surface water | place: USA:Blue River Watershed | collected 2017-08-18
ATTTTTGTTCTGGCCATCTATGTGGGCTACCACGTGGTCTGGAACGTCACCCCAGCCCTTCACACCCCGCTCATGGCTGTGACCAACGCCATTTCGGCGATTGTGATCGTCGGGGCCATGCTGGCGGCTGCCCTGACCGAGACCACCCTGGGCATGACTATGGGGGTGCTGGCTGTCGCACTCGCCGCGGTCAATGTCTTTGGCGGTTTTCTGGTGACCAAACGCATGCTCGAGATGTTTAAGAAGAAGGATAAAAAAGCGCCCACGGCAGGTACGAAGGAGGCCGCGTAAATGTTTAGCCTCTCGATGAACGTTGTCACACTGCTCTATCTGATTGCCTCGATCTGCTTCATTCAGGCGCTCAAAGGTCTGAGCCATCCAACCACCTCCATCCGCGGGAATGTCTTTGGCATGACCGGCATGGGGATTGCTGTCTTCACGACCATTGGCCTGATAGGTACCATGGCTCAAAACCTTCAGGGGGCATCGGTCACTGAAGGCCTGATGCTGGTTGTTGGTGGTCTGGTCGTTGGGGGTGCTATTGGGGCCACCATGGCAAAACGGGTTGAGATGACCAAGATGCCGGAGCTGGTCGCCTTCATGCACAGCATGATCGGCCTGTCGGCTGTCTTTATTGCAGTGGCAGCGGTCGCCGAGCCTTATGCCCTGAACATCACAGCCAAGGGCAGCTCGATTCCGCTGGGCAACCGGCTGGAGCTCTTCCTGGGTGCGGCCATCGGTGCGATTACCTTCAGTGGCTCGGTGATTGCCTTTGGCAAGCTCTCTGGGAAGTATAAATTCCGACTATTCCAAGGCGCACCAGTGGTCTTCGCGGGTCAGCACATGCTGAACCTGGTCCTGGGCATTGCCACGGTTGGTCTGGGCCTGGCCTTTATGTTCACCGAGAGCTGGACAGCCTTCTTTGCCATGCTCGCCTTGTCCTTTGTGCTGGGTGTGCTGATCATCATTCCGATTGGTGGTGCTGACATGCCGGTGGTCGTCAGCATGCTGAACAGCTACTCCGGCTGGGCAGCCGCTGGCATTGGCTTCTCACTGGGCAACAGCATGCTGATCATTGCTGGCTCACTGGTCGGTTCCAGCGGTGCGATCCTGTCTTACATCATGTGTAAGGCCATGAACCGCAGCTTCTTTAACGTGATCCTGGGCGGATTCGGCGGTGATGCAGCCGCAGCTGGTGCCGCTGGCGACCAGGCCCAGCGGCCCGTCAAGAGCGGCTCGCCGGACGATGCGGCCTTCTTGTTGGCTAACGCAGACTCGGTGATCATTGTTCCCGGGTATGGCTTGGCGGTGGCCCGCGCGCAGCATTCTCTGAAGGAACTCACCGAAAAGCTCACCGCAAAAGGCATCTCGGTGAAATACGCCATTCACCCAGTGGCAGGCCGTATGCCTGGCCACATGAACGTATTGCTGGCCGAGGCGGAAGTGCCCTACGACCAGGTCCACGAGATGGAAGACATCAACTCCGAGTTCGGTCAAACCGATGTAGTGCTGGTGCTCGGCGCCAATGATGTCGTTAACCCCGCCGCCCGCACTCCGGGCAGCCCCATCTTTGGCATGCCAATCCTAGAGGCCTACAAGGCAGGCACGGTGATTGTGAACAAGCGATCCATGGCAGCGGGCTACGCCGGTCTGGACAACGACCTCTTCTACATGGACAAGACCATGATGGTCTTTGGCGATGCCAAGAAGGTCGTTGAAGATATGGTGAAGGCGGTTGAATAGCCACTTAATGCCTCCCCCCTCAAGTGAGTACCGCCCCACCTACGTATTTTTCTTCGTAGGGAAAGATATCGGCCAACCGTGCGTCTTGGTCAACTCGATCCGCCTCGCCCAGCCGGATGCAAAAATAATTCAATGCAGTGATTCGGCGACACCCGAGATCGTGGGATGTGACCACGTCCACCGCACCCTAAATTGTTCCGATAAGCGGCAATTGATGCTCGAGAGGATCGAGGCTTTTAAATCTCTTGGGCTTCTAACCCCTGCGGTCTACATCGACACAGACATCATCTGGCTCCGCCCCTTGAACATCCTCGACCGCTTGTCCGATTACTGGGCGGTTGTTTGTCAAAGGTCTTTCTATGCAGAGACCATCTTTAAATCTACTCAAAGCCATGGTGTGTCTTTCCCCGAACATGAGAGCAAAACCATAGGGGAGACTTTTCCTATCCTCGCCTGTTTCACCATTTCGGCCTCTTATCACTTTTGGGAAGAGTTGAGCGAAGTTCTTTACGCCCTTCCAGACCGTTACCGAACCTGGTACGGAGACCAAGAGGCGCTCAAAATCCTTCTATCAACCAAAGGTGAGGCAATCGGATTCGCGAAAGAGGAGGAAGTAGCCTGTCTTCCAGAGTTTTTTCGACCGAATGAAAAGATCCCATACGCTGTTCACTTCAAGGGTCCGTCTCGCAAGGCCCAGATGTTTGAGGCTGCAGAACTAATGGGTATTAAAAGTTGAGATGGACCCAAGAGCTTGATCTACTCTCTTCCTGAGTTCTCTTGGGTCGTAGCCGAGCAGAGACTTAGAATTTTCGGAGAACATCGAGAAGAAAACCGGGGACTCTGGCGCCCACTGGGCAAACAGTTCGTGCTCATTAGCGTAGATGGCTACGGTTGGCACTTTAAAGGCTGCGGCAATGTGAACCAAGCTTGTATCGGGAGTAATCAAAAGGCTGGCGTCCGCGATAAAAGAGATTAATTCCTCAATCGTATCCGTGGGTTGCCAAAGAAATAAACGCCCAGTCGAGAGATCTGGTTGCCACCTTTTGTCTCGTCTAATCCTCTCCAAAAGTTCTGATAAGGCCGGCTTAGTCTCACTGGTGTTTAACCAACAAACTACGGCATCGGACTGGCACTCAAGGACTTGACTTGTGACAGCCAAAAAATCATCGTAGCCCATACTCATAGTAGGTCGTCCGCCGTGAGCATTAATCAAAACCAATTTGTGATTGGGTCTGAGTTGGTAGGCTTCCCGCAGACGTTTTCTCACCCTCGTGCTCTCGGTCAAGTCGTACGTGAGATCAGCAAAGTTCTCGTGTCCCGTAAGCTGCGCTGCCAACTCCAGATAAAACCGAGCAATAGGACGGGGTGGATTATTGACGGGATGGACACCCATCACTTGGTACAAGGATAGGTCGAGTCCTCGAATTCCATACCGTCCCTCCTTGTGTACGGATGCAGCGTATCTCGGGCGCAACAGACGAATTAACACCAAATCGTGCCAAATCACGCTATGGTTAAGGTCTACGACCAAGTCGAAATGGGATTGATAACGCAGTATCAAGCGAAACATTTGAAGGGCGCTTGGCTTGTAGATGATCGTCTTGTGGACAAAACGGTTTCCCCTCAGGATTGGCTCGTTTATCTTGCTACACAGCACATTAATCGATGAATTTTGGAACCCATTTGATAGCGCGCGAATGAGAGGGGTGGTCACTACCATGTCCCCAATTCGATCGTAGCGAAGGACTAGGATTTGCCTAACGCGCTCTCGGTCGAAAGCTCCCGTTACTTCGGTTCCCGACAATCGTCTTAGCAGCCATCTTTTTATGCCAGAAATGATAATTCCTCGATTCATGCAAAGATCCTTAGTCGCTTGGTCACGCGAGTCATGGGAGATGAAGACAGCAGCCTTCGTACCGTCAGATCTTAGACGATACCTCTCAGAGAATTTAGCGACCTATCGGCTTTTTAAATACCTTCGTCGAAAGCTTTTTGTATTGCTGACGGGGCAGCATCGTTTGATCGTCTCGCATATTCCCGACAACGCGAAATATATTTTATGGATCAACTACAGTGCACCCAGCCTTGGAGACGCCCTTATGGACACATCGGCACGAGTGTTGCTAGCGGGCCGACAAGTTGATCTTTTAACCAGCAAAAAAAACAGAGAGCTGTTTGTTGATGACCGCTACGTCAACACTGCGTATGACGAGACGCAACTCAAGGCCGTCAGAGACAAGCGTTATGACCTTTGTATTGTCGATGCCTTCTCTCCGAGGTCCCTTAACCTCAAACGGCAAGTGTGCCCGTCTACCCCAATGGTCGGCCTTTACGGATTCATTAATGGGTACGAGATACACCGAACGCTATTCTCGTTTCATCGTCTCTCGGCCCTCTTGAGGCAAAATGCCGAGCCTCCATCTGGCATTCGGCTCAGTCTGGCGAAGAGGGGGGGGGAATCACTTGGAGTGGGTGGCTCCCGCTTTTACTCTGAGCGACATGTGCAGTCGATTTGCTTTGGCATCGGGGGAGAGTGGGAGTTCAGGACCTATCGTCGTTGGGCTGAGTGTATTTCTTTAGTCCACAGCCTTATGCCCGCCAACTGGCACATTAAACTGGTGGGATCCAAAAATGGGATCGCTGATGGATCCAGAATTGAATCTAAGTGTCAATTTTTGGGGCTTCGGCGAGTCAGTAACTTCGTCGGCAAAACCTCAGTCCCTGAGCTTATGGACATATTGCGATCATCCGCGGTCTACGTTGGTGCGGACGGGGGGATTTGGCATATTGCCAGTGCACTAGGGCTCCCCTCAGTCGTGTTATTCGCCGACTGTCAACTCTTTGACAAAGATGGGCGTCGGGTGGGCAGAGAGGCACCCGAGCAGGCCTGTACCTGTTTTCATGCCAATGAAGATGTCAACGAAATCCCACCAGATCGCGTTGCGTCCGCCGTCATGCAAATAATTGATCCACTCGAGGTATCAGACCGAAAAGCTTGAACCACAACCACAGGTAGTCGTGGCGTTGGGGTTGCGAATGACAAACTGAGAGCCCTGGATGTCTTCCTTATAGTCAATCTCAGCGCCGACCAGGTATTGAAAGCTCATGCTGTCAATAAGAAGTTTGACGCCATTTTTCTCGAGCGTCATGTCGTCGTCGTTGGTAGCCTCGTCAAAGGTAAAGCCGTATTGAAAGCCGGAGCAACCCCCGCCCTGAACGAACACACGAAGTTTGAGTTCAGGGTTACCTTCCTCGGCGATCAGGTCAGCGACTTTGGCTGCGGCTGCCTCAGTGAAGACCAGTGGATCGCTGGGAGGAGCGGCGTCGGCCTGCAGGTTGCTAGTTTGGACGGCGGCGTTCATGTGAGTTCCTTTTGAAGGGTATTGGGGGTCGGCAGGCTATTTGCGCTCAACTTGATGTACGAATTGTGCGCCTAGGGCAGCACAGGTACAAGCGTTAGCCCTGCCGTCTCTGGCAGATTAAAGAGCAGATTCATCACCTGTACCGCCTGGCCAGAAGCCCCCTTCACCAGATTGTCCTCTACCACCAGAATGCACAGCAGATCCTGGTCAGCGCCGGCGCTCACAGGGGGTTTGTGGACCGCAATCCGCACATAATTGCTTGCACGCACCGAACGGGTTTCTGGCGTGTCACCTACCGGCAAAACATCCACGAAGGGCTCGCCGGCAAAGCGAGCCTCATATAGGGCCTGGATATCTGTTTGCTGGCCCTTAGGGGTTAGTCGGGCATAAAGGGTGCTGTGGATGCCCCGAATCATGGGCGTGAGGTGGGGAATAAAGGCAAACTTCAGGGCATCCCGTTCGGCACCCGTCCAATCCCCGCTACCCATGATGGCCCTCAGGCCCTGAGTGATTTCGGGCCAATGACGATGCCCAGAAACCCCGTATGCTTTGAAATTGTCGGAAGATTCTGAAAAGAGAGTACCCACTTCTGCCTTACGACCGGCACCCGAAACGCCGGACTTACAGTCTGCAATGAGGCTGGTGGGATCAATCAGACCGGCCTGTTCAAGTACCGGCAGATAGCCCAGCTGGACGCTGGTTGGGTAGCAGCCTGGCAGTCCAATGATCTGCGCATTCTGAATGGCCTGGCGATTGATCTCGGGCAGGCCATAGACGGCCTGGGCCAATAGATCCGTGCAGCCGTGAGGCATCTTGTACCAGCGCTCGAACTCGAAGGGATCTTTGAGCCGAAAATCGGCCGCCAGATCGATGACCCGAACGCCCTTGGCCAACAAGTCCCTCGCCTGCTCCATGGCTACACCGTGGGGGGTAGCGAAAAATACGACATCACATTGGTCTAGGGGGGCCTGTGATGGGTCCGAGAAGGATAGGTCGACCTTACCCCTCAAAGAGGGGAAAAGGTTCGCCACGGGTAGGCCGGCCTCCTTGCGAGAGGTGATGGCCATGAGCTCCACGTGCGGATGCTGGGATAGGAGCCTGAGCAACTCCACGCCCGTGTAGCCAGTACCTCCAACGATGCCTACCTTGATCATCTCGTGTCCCGAACTTTCTGGCGTTTGGCCGCCACCCGAACTGTCCCTCACCCCAAAAACAAAGGGCCCGTCAGAACAAGTCTGCGAGCCCCTTGATGATAAAGCCTGCGGATTAACGCTTGGAGAACTGCTTGCGCTTACGGGCTTTGTGCAGACCGACTTTCTTACGCTCAACCTCACGGGCGTCACGGGTAACGAGACCCGCTTTGGAGAGAACTGGCTTGAGGGTGTCGTCAAAATCAATCAGCGCACGAGTCAAGCCGTGGCGAACGGCACCGGCTTGGCCAGTTTCACCACCACCATGTACGTTAACCATGATGTCAAAGCGCTCAAGGTTGTTGGTGAGCTCCAGGGGCTGCCGGACCACCATACGACCCGTCTCGCGAGCGAAATATTGATCCAGCGGTTTGCCATTGACGACAAACTTGCCTGACCCAGTTTTGATAAAAACACGGGCCACAGAGCTCTTGCGCCGACCCGTACCGTAATTGTATTCACCGACCATGTTGATCTTCCTTTCCGGTGCGGGTTAGATGGACAAGACCTTGGGCTGTTGGGCGCTGTGCGGGTGGGCATCACCAGCATAGACCTTGAGCTTTTTGATCATGGCGTAGCCCAGAGGGCCCTTGGGCAACATGCCTTTGACGGCGATTTCCAGGGCTCGGCCGGGAAACTTGTCTTGCATCTTGCCGAAGTTGGTTTCGGTAATGCCACCTGGATAGCCGGAATGGCGGTAGTACTTTTTGTCGGTTTCTTTAGCGCCGGTCACACGCAACTTTTCCACATTAACGACCACGATGTAGTCGCCGGTGTCCACGTGAGGGGTGAATTCGGGCTTGTGCTTGCCACGCAGGCGGTGGGCGATTTCAGAGGCAAGTCGGCCGAGCACCTTGTCGGTGGCGTCGACCAAATACCAATCGTGCACGACTTCGTGCGCCTTGGCTGAGAACGTCTTCATGTTTTTCCTTTCCCGGGATTGGCCCGGCCCTTGTCTTTGTTTTTCGCCAATCTAGCGAAGCATCGGATGATAGCTCAGTTCATCGAAATTTGCCTGAATCGGGGCATGCCACAGGCACTGGGGCCAAATGTTGCATTCTTGCAACAATATCAGCCTTGGGGCCGACCCATTCGACCCGAAAACTGGGCATTCGAAGCTTCGGCAGGCATAGTCTAATCACGTACGTAAGTGCGTCGTCTATGCGTCAATGACGCCAGGCGTACAAATTTAACCTCTTAGGAGAACATTGAATGAAAAAGCATCTGATTGCACTGGCTGTTGCCGGCGCTGTTGCAGCACCTGCCATGGCACAAAACGTTCAGGTTTACGGCATTATCGGTCACTCTTTTGATCAGGTCGAGACATCCGGCGTCGCTGTCTCTTCCACTTCCTCACGTGACCCTTTGAACTCCAGTCGCATTGGAATTAAAGGTTCGGAAGACCTTGGCGGTGGTATGAAGTTGGGCTTCACACTTGAGGGCGACCTCAACCCACAAGACGGTTCTGGTGACTCTACCGGCGCAGGCATTACGTTCGACCGCGCTGCGATGATCGATTTCAACACTGGAATGGGCTTTTCAGTTCAAACTGGCAAATTTGCTAATGCTACAAAGCGTTTAGATGCTGCTGCTGCTGCCGGTACCAACCTGCTGGACAAAGGTACTTTCCTGTTTTCTACCGACACCAGCGGTTCAATTGGTGTTACCTCCAAGATCGGGGCAGTCGACGTTTGGGCGCAGCACTCGAACGATATCACCCCCGCTTCATCTGCTCCTACGACCAACGTACAAGGTGGTCTGGCTGAGACTGGCGCTGGCCTTGGTCTGACGGTTGGTGGAGTGGCAATCAAGGCTGCCCAAACCCAGCGTGGTGCTGGTACTGAAACGGTAGCTACTTTCGCTGGCAACCTTGGCCCAGCCGCCATCACCCTCCTGGTCTCGAAGTCTGATACAGGAACTGGAAGTAACAAGCAGGGCAACACCCAAATCGGCGTGGTCTACCCGATCTCTGGCATGAACGTTCGTGCCGGTGCCGGTAAGTTCTCCCACGACACCAATACCAACGAGTTCAAGTACATGGGTTTGATGCTTGAGAAGCCTCTGTCCAAGCGTACCTCAATCTACGTTGGTTACAGTGACAAAGATGTTGACAATGGTGTGACCGGTGACGAAACGGTTACCACTGCTGGTATCACTCACTCGTTCTAATTCCCTGGTGCCAGTGGGCATCTCGGTTTCTGAACCCAAAACCCCCGCTCTCAAGCGGGGGTTTTGTTTTTCTTGACGCCCAAATGATTTCTAAGCAACATTGAGGGGGTCGCAGCGGAGCTGGTGCTCTAAGGTGGGCGAGCACCCAGTCGCGACCGTGTTCTGTTCACAGCGCCCGCGGTGGTGAGCAGGTTGGAGCCAAAGTGGAAAGCTATTTCCTGGACTGGGCCAACCTGTTGATTCGATGGCTGCACGTCATTACAGCCGTCGCGTGGATAGGCGCCTCTTTTTATTTTGTCTTTCTAGATTCCAATCTAGAGGGTGAGGCTGCCCCTGGTCAGGGGCCAGGTGGCGCTGGTGGTGTCTGGTCCGTCCATGGCGGAGGGTTTCACAACGCCCGAAAATGGATGCACTCCCCCCCTGACGTGGCTGGTCACCTGCACTGGTTCTACTGGGAGAGCTACGCCACCTGGATCAGCGGCTTTTTGCTGATGGCGGTCTCTTATTTATGGCACGCCCAGGCTTACCTCATTGACCCCAGAGTTTTTACCTGGCCTAGCCCGACCCTGGCTGCTGCGTCAGTCGTGGGCTTCTTGGTTGGTTTTTGGCTGCTTTATGACCAAATCTGCCGGATCGGCCGTCGACTGGACCTGACCGACCGTACGATTGGGTTGGTTACCGCGCTGGCTGTTGTCGGGCTGGCCTATTGGGCTGCGCAGCTTTTCTCAGGTCGAGCCGCGTTTTTAATCACCGGCGCCATGATGGCGACCGCCATGTCTGCCAATGTACTGTTCTGGATCATTCCAGGGCAGAAAAAAATGGTGGCCGCCATGCAAGCTGGCCAGCCCATGGATCCCGAACCTGGCCTCATTGGCAAGCAACGCAGCGTCCACAACACCTATTTCACACTGCCGGTCATCCTGACCATGCTATCGAACCACTATGGGTTCTTAACCCAGCATGACCAACGTTTTCTGCTGCTGGTGCTGTTGATGGCTGCGGGTGCGGCAATTCGAGTCTATTTTGTCCAACGCCACGCCTGGCATCGCGGGCGGGGTGGCAATCCCATTTGGGTCGCAGCGGTTGGGATCGCCCCGATTTTGGTAGCAGTCGTCGTTGCCGCGCCCAAACACCAGCCAACTGGACAGACTGGCGCGCAAACGCCTAGCAGCGTCACCACACTCCCTCCAGCGATTATGGCCATCGCACAGCAACACTGCCTGCAGTGTCACGGCCCTGCGGTCCAGATGAAGGGTCTGCGATTGGATAGTCCGCAGGCTTGGCTAGACCATGCGGGTGCCATTCATCAGCAGGTGGTCATTAGCCAGGCCATGCCCATGGGTAATAGCACCGGCATGACCGCCCAGGAACGCCAGATCGTGGCAAGCTGGTTCAAATCGATCAACCGAACTAAATGACCAGGTCCATAATTCTCCCCGGCGAACCACCTCGAGATTTTCGAGGGTACGGCGCTAGCCGTCCTCAGGCCAACTGGCCCGGTCGAGCCCGGGTGGCCGTCCAGTTTGTGCTGAACTTTGAAGAGGGTGGCGAGAACTGCGTCCTGCATAGCGACAAAGGATCCGAAACATTTTTGTCTGAGCTCTTTAACCCCACCAGCTACCCAGCACGCCACCAGTCTATGGAGACCATCTATGAGTACGGCACTCGCGTCGGGGTCTGGCGCTTCCTGCGAGAGTTTAAACGCCGAGGGCTTCCACTGACTGTATTTGGCGTTGGTCTAGCGCTGGAGCAATCACCAGAGATTGCGGCCGCATTTGTGGAGTTGGAGCACGAGATCGCTTGTCACGGCTACCGCTGGATCCATTACCAAGACATGGACGAGGGCACCGAACGGGCTCACATGGAAAAGAGTCTAGCCATTGTTCAGGCGCTAACCGGTGCAAAGGAGTTGGGCTGGTACACGGGACGAGACAGCCCCAACACCCGAAGACTGGCCGCAGACCAGGCCAGCATTTTCTACGACAGCGATCACTACGGCGACGAGTTGCCCTTCTATCTGCCAGTGCAGACCTCAAGTGGCACCACCAAGCAGCAGCTCATTGTTCCTTATAGCCTGGACTGTAACGACATGCGGTTCTCGTTGCCACAAGGCTTCTCGCACGGGCAACCTTTCTTTGAATACCTGCGTGACAGCTTCGATCTGCTCTACGCCGAAGGTGCCGACACCCCGAGCATGATGAGCATCGGCATGCACTGTCGACTGCTGGGCCGACCGGGCCGATTCCTGGCTTTGCAGCGATTCTTGGACCACCTGGAAAAACATAGCGACGTCTGGGTCTGCCGACGTATCGACATTGCCAGACATTGGCTTGAGCACCATCCGGCACCCAGCGCACCAAAGGCACCTTGACCCCATGTCCCAGAGCGCCGCTAAGTCCACTGCCTTGAAGCATTTGCTCTCAGCAAACCAGCAGGCCTGGTCCGCCTTTCAGGCTCGCGGTCAGGCAGAGGCATTCAAGACCTTGGCGGGTCTATACGAGCATTCCGACTGGATTATCGAGCAGGCTTTTCAGGCGGCGCCACTTAGTCAACTCTCAAGTCCGGCTGCCTTGAAACATCAATTGGTTCGAGTGGTCGCTGGTGCTCCCCCAGAGGCCCAACTGGCGCTGATCCGAGCCCACCCCACTCTGTCGGCCAAGGCCAAGATCGATGAGTCGATTGCCAAGGACAGTCAGTCGGAGCAGTCCTTGGTAGGACTGGACCGATGCAGCCCGGAGGAGTTCGCTGCGCTGACTGAGCTCAATGCGCAGTACCTGAAGAAGTTTGGCTGGCCCTTCATCTTGGCTGTTCGGGGCCCGAGGGGTTCGGGTTTGTCTCGTTCGGCCATCATCCAGGCCCTCGCCAGGCGCATCAACATGCCAGCCGAGGAAGAGTTGCAGGAGTGCCTGCGACAGATCCATCGAATCGCAGAAATGCGCTTGGACGAACGCTTGGGCCTGTCGCAAGACCTGGGCCATGCCGTCTGGGATGCCTGCGAGGACTTGGCCAAGATCACCGAGACACCGGGTGAGTTGACGGTCACCTACATGACAACAGCCCACCGTCAAGCGGCCAATTGGATTGCTGAGCAGATGCAGTCCGCTGGCTTCGATGAAGTCTTTGAGGATGCCGTTGGCAACGTGGTAGGTCGATACAAAGCAGACCCTCTGGCCTCGGGATTCGCTGGTAAAACCCTGATGACCGGTAGCCACTACGACACCGTGCGAAACGGTGGCAAATACGACGGCCGTATTGGCATCTTGATTCCAATTGAGGTGGTCCGGGCGATGTCCAGTGTGGGGCAGCGACTACCGTTTGACCTGGAGGTGATCGGTTTTTCGGAGGAAGAAGGTGTTCGATTTAAATGTACCTTCTTAGGCTCAAGTGGCGTTGCTGGACGGTTCGACCAGGCAACCCTAGACGCCACCGATGGCAGTGGCCTGCGACTGGCAGATGTCCTGAAAGAACGAGGTCGCAGCCTCGACTCCGGCGCGCTTCAAGCAATAGCTCGACATCCACAGGATTACCTAGGTTTTGTCGAGGTTCACATTGAGCAGGGTCCGGTACTCACTCGGGCTGGCGTTCCCCTGGGGCTCGTCACATCGATCAATGGAAGCGCCCGCTACATGGTTCAAATAACAGGTCTGGCCAGCCACGCCGGCACAACCCCCATGGGGGCCCGCCGAGATGCAGCAGCGGCGGCAGCGGAGTTTATGGTTGCCCTCGAGAGGGCCGCCACAGGTCTAAAGGGCTGCGTGGCTACGGTGGGTCAGTTGCAGGTGGTCAACGGGTCCACCAATGTCGTGC
>JACCDX011493217.1_pt1 | contig 12266 bp, 15 predicted proteins | sample 7449681 | NCBI WGS metagenome assembly JACCDX01 (sample SAMN15323450, study PRJNA562643) | freshwater metagenome | isolation source: river surface water | place: USA:Blue River Watershed | collected 2017-08-18
ATAAGACCATATGTGTTATTAATTATATATTATTATTATTAAAATAAGACCATGACAGACCATATTCAAGAATATAAATTTTAGCATTAAATTGTGATAGGATACTATACCATAATATTAATATTATAATATTATTAACACTATAATAGATGTAATAAGACCTAACAATATAAAAATTGAAAATACACTTGGTCTAAATCTACTAACACATATGTTATTAATCATAATACATACTAATTTATGCACAATAACTTGGTAGATATGCTATTTAATAAAGGATCATACAGACTGTACAAACCGTACAAACCATACAAACAAAATCAAATACTCCCAGATATCAGAGAGGACACTGAGGAAGTATATCATGTGGATGTATACACCAAAATCAGACACTATGGAGGTTATGGAGATAATTTTATCGATGAGACTACTCATTATAAAAATGATATGAAACATGGACAATACACTAGAAGAAACGAAGACAAAATGATTGTATATAAATGCATGTACAAAGATGGAATTAAACACGGTCCTGAGATTTACTATGATAATTTTTGGGGTACCACTAGACAAACTTGTACTTATGAGGAAGGAAAGTTAGATGGAGAATTCTGTACATATAATGAAATGGGGGAGCTCAATTATAAATGTTATTATGTTAAAGGTGTTAAAAAAAATCACCTAACTAATGCTTTACTCAATGTGTATAGATTTATGTTTTTTTAGTTATTTTAGTTATTTTTCATAATGATATATTTTATACAGATCCAACTCATAATCCAAACTACTAGTAGTCTTTAGATTTTCAAAAAATGATTTTACATTTGATATATTTTTAATATTATCATCAATAAATATTACTTTGTTAAAATCTGGATATCTATTATTTAATATTGATTTTAATTCTAAACCTTTGTTTTCATTAAAATATATTTTGTCAGAATCAATATCTATATCTAAATCTTTTACATGTTGCAAAGTCATTTCTTCGTAACATTTCTTTCTTGCAGTTAATAATACAATTTCACAGGAATAATCTCTAGATTTTTTTATAAACTCAAGAAAATTAATCTTATCAAGTAATTTTGGTTTATTAACTTTTATAAAGTTAATCCAATCGGTTAAAGCCATACTGTCTGCAGTTTTATAATCGTAAGATTTTCCCATATAATAATTAATTCTATCAATCCACCATTTATCGTCTATACCATCAAATCCTAAAATAGTATCATCAATATCTAATACAATAAGGGCTTTTTCTTTAATTTGTACCTCGATAAATGAATTTATTGAAAATGTTTCAATCATAATTTATATCTATAAATTTCTTATATTCTGATTATAATTCAATTTTATTAAGTATATAAGAATATATCCAATTATATAATACCATAATAACAACAATAATGGAAAATTTAAGTTTAACTGATGAAATAATAAACAAGCTAAAAGAAAAAAAATATTTATCACTTAATTACGAATTTTTTTTAGTAAATTTATTTAATTCTCACTCAATAGATGATGATTTTATAAATAATGTATATGATTCTAGTATATCAAATTATTATTCGAACTTTAATTATGACAACTCATTTGTATTAAAGGAAAAAATACTACTCTTCAATATTGTCTTTGAAATTTATATTAGAGAATTAGAAAAGGCAAATATATCAGAAAATCCTCCTAAAGTTGATACTATATTTACTTCGTTTATATATTTTTCACCTGATTATCATATTAATAATATAAAAATCATTTATGAAAAACTTTCTTATGAAGAAAGAGAAAAAGTTAATAAGAGATTTATAATTTTTATATTCTATAAAGTTCTTAGTATAATTTTTGAATATGAGTCATGTACAAATATTTTAGATAAAGATGATGAGTATACTGAAAATATATTGGATTCTATACAATCATTTGTTTTGGAAATGATTAATTTAAAAATAATTTCAAATCCAATATACTCAACTGATAATGATGAGGATGATATTAATAGTCAACAAGAAAATGAAGATATTAATATTATCCCATCATTTTATGATATTTTTATATATATAACAAATTCTTTTAATAGTGAAAATTTACACTTATTTTGGTTTAATCTATTGATAAATTTGATAAATAAAGATTTAAACATATTAGATGAATTTATTGTAACAAGACCAAATACAACAATTTTAGAGTCTCTAGTATCTTTTATAAATCATGATGAAAGTGATAATTTTTTTGATTTAATAGACAAAATTAATTCTTATGACGAAAAAAATGAATTTGATATTTATACTTATTATCCATTATATTGGGTAAATAAATTGTATTTAAAATATAAAACATCTGGTAATTTCCCACATAAAATTACATTGTCAATTGATAAATTTTATCAAAATATTTTTGACAAAAAACTAAAATTAATAAATTTTACAAGCAAATTTGAAACTGTTGAAATTACAAGATTTTTATATGATGTATATACAATAAATTCAAACGTACTTTTTGATATAATTATTAGCAATTTATGCCAATCAATTATACCTGATATGTGTAAAGTATATATCATGTCAATAATATTAAGATGTGTATATTATCCCCAAATATTATTATTTGATAGAATAAATAATAATTATCATACCAAAAGTGAACAAAATATTTCTACTGAAAATTTTATTATAAAAGTAGCAGAATGGTTAGATAGTAGAACTTTATTTTTTAAACAAAATATTTTAGAATTAATGCAAAATTATATTAACAAAATATATCCAGAAATAATTAATAAAGAAAAAGAGCTTTTGAAAAATAATCCTGAACCAGACTGTGTTATCTGTTATGAATCTATTAAAAAAAATATAATAATTTGTAAAGGATGTTCAAATTATTATCACTTGAAATGTTTGATACAATGGTCTAAAACAAAACATTATAAAAAATGTCCAGTATGTCAAAGATTTTTGAACAATGTTATTTTTGTTAATAAAGATGAACATTATATTGTGTATTTAAGATTAATTAAAATTATTTCTAAATAAAAATTGAATATTTGTAACTAACAACAAGTATTATATATATATTAAAAAAGACAAAAAAATGTCACTAAAAGTTCACATATGGCAGTTTAGAAATGATACTAGGAATTATTGTGCATATGTACAGATTGGTGATTCCTTAGAAACTATTAGATATAAAATTAGAATGAAGCTAGAAAAAAATGACACATGGACTAGAGTTATATGTCCTTATGCTTCGGACCCAACAACTACAACTCCATATACGACATTATTTTTTGTTAATTCACAGGGTGTAGAAAAAAAATATCGTAGCCTTGAAGAACTAGTATTACGTGAAAATCCCACAAAAATAGACCCGCTTTTTAATGGAATAATTTTTAGTTCACATGATGAATAAAAGTTATAACTTGAAATTTTATATAAATTATTGATTAACATTACTAAATTATTCATTATCTTGGTCATTAGCCTTAATTAACTCCTCTTCATCGTCTAAACACAATTCCTCTAACACAATTTCATAAAACATATTAATTGGACATTTTTCATTCATACTACAACAGCCATTTGGAAAAGTTACCTCTCTTGAATTTTCTTTCCAAGCCTTAGCAATACCTTTTAGTGCAAATTTAACCCAGGTTTTAGGATTATGATGAACAGAACCTCTAGCAACTCCTGGATGTCTTTCTATAAATTTATCATAACATTTTTTAACAAATTTTTCAAACTCTTCTGAATTCCTTGCTAAACTCATATACTTATCTTTTTTGAACATTTCTCTTGAAAAAATAAATACATATGGAAATGGACTAGGGTCCAAAGAAGTTTGTTGTACGTGGGCAGAATATAATATTCCTATTAAATCCATTTTTAATAGTTAATTGTATAATGATTACTATGTATATCTTAGTAATTATCACTAATTATAAAAATCAATTTTTATTTAAGTTGGTATTTAGTCAGTCTAAAAGTAAGACTGACAATATTTTTTACATTTACTAATCTTTCAGCCATTTCTCCTTTTGCTAATAAATCTGCATCAAGGAATTTTACCATACCAATATCGTTTTGTTCTAATTGCATATCCTCAGAGCGAATAATATAACCTCTCATAATACGATATTCACCTTTTTGAGAACGTTCATAGAGTTTCTTAAACATTTTTACCTTTTCTGCATCTGAAACAGGAGCATTTTCAATTATACGACTACCCTCTCTAATCATATTAGACATTTCTGATACATCAGGACTTTTTGTAAATTCAACCTTGCATAAACAATCACCTACTTCTTCCTTTAGTTTGTGAGCTAGTTGAGTTGCATTAACTTTCTCAATTTTATTATAATGATCAGCTGTCCAACATTGTTTTGATATAAGATCATGACCTAAATTCCAATCAGCTTCTACACCTGATTTATGTAGGTCTTGGTTACGTACTCGGGAATTTGATGGGTCTTTGAATTTATTAAGTACTATGATTCTCGCAGGTCTATAAAGTAATGTACCCTCTTGTACTTTTTTAAAATCACATCTATAATTTTCAGGAATATCTACCTTACAATCAAGAGGATCTACTGGTTTTTCGAATTTTATCATTTGTTCAAATTGTGTCTTCCAATCAACTTGATTTACCTCTTCATCAGAATCTGAATCTACTATTGGTTTTACTACTTTTTTAGCTTTTCCTTTGGGTTTATTTTGTTCTGGAACTACAGGTTGTACAAGATCTTGTACAGGAGGGGGAGGAGGAATTTCTGTTTGTACTTGCTTTATTTTTTTAGGAGGCATAATACTTCTTATTAAGATAATTAACTGACTTGTTTTTAAATTATTTAATAAATAAAAAGTAAATAAGAATATAAGAATTATTTTATAATAAGTCAAGAAATAATGGACGAATTGTATGATTTTTGTAAAAAATATGAATATATTGATGGTTGTGATTGTATTAAAAAAAACTGTATGTCAATATATTACAATTGTGTTTTAATATTAGGTAAAAAAAGAACAAGTTTTTTAATTCAACCTATTGATTATAAAAATAAAACAGATTTTGACAACATATTAATTAAAGTATTAGAAAACGACGAATTTACTAGTAAAACTCACATACAGGGAGTTTTAATATTTAATAAAAATAATTCAAATTATATAAATATGATTCTAGAAACAAATTCTAATTCAGATAATAATGATAATAAAAAACTAGGATTAGTGTTGTCTTATCCTTGTTATAATGATAAATGGACAAATAAATTTGCAAGATTTTATGTGGAAGATGAATTAGGAAAACATTGTTTATTTGCAAATTGGTGTCAAGATTATAAAATTTTTACTTCTGGAGTTATTCAAATGAAAAAATATCTTGAGGAAAATTTTTTATGCAAAGTAATAATTGAGTTAGGAGCCTGATTAACTTAATGATTGACTATATGTATTTGAGGCATAAATCTTAAATACATATTTGATTTTTTAACATCATTGATAAGTTTTTTTTCAAATTGCGCAGGTTCAGTTCTTAATATATTATATGTGAAATTAATCTGAGGACATGGAGCCTTTTCTGGTACAGCTTTATTTATAATTGGTTGTGGTCTGAGTGGACATGGTCCTGGAAAAATATTTTGACAATATGAGTATGTAATTAATGTACTAATAAACACAATAATGAGTTTAGTTATAAAATTTTTCATAATTGTTTTGTATATATTGATATATTTACAAATGTTTAATAAAATATAATAATATTTATGGTTTAGGATTTATAAAAACAAGTTCATTTTTATTACAAACAAATCCTGTTGTAAGTACTGGGGTCTGAGATAAATTATTTGCAACCATTTTATTTTTTAATTGGAATATTAGTGTTTCTAAACTTAAAATCCAATTATTTTCTTGTAATACTTTTCTCAAATAAAATGATAACGCCCCACATGTTTTATTTGTATCAGTATCTGTTGTTTCATAAGAATATGAATTATCAAAACATCCTGATAATACAAATATTTTTTTATTAATTGGTTTTCTTTTTGTCATATTGGATTTATATAATTTATTATCATAACATATCCAAGAATTATCTAAATCAGAAATTGATGCACTTGAGCAACTATCAAATACACATACTACTCTACATTTTGAACTAACTTTTGAAAAAAATATATCATATAAAATATCATCAGTTAAAACACCTTTATTAACAAAATCTGATGGACAAATTCCTTCGTCTAATCCATCTACTTCATCTCTTGATTTATCAGGAATTTGAGTACCATGACCTGAATAATGTATATATATTTCAGATGCTTTAGAAGATAATATTACTAGTTTTTTTAAATTATTTATTATATTGTTTGTATTTGGTTCTGTTGTATCATCTGAAAGTAAAGTGATATTACTTTCACTATACTTAAAAACATCTATTAATACTTTTTTCATTTCAACAACATCGTATATACAACCATTTAGTTTATATTGAGGTGTTTTAGTATAATTACAACCTATTAATAATGCATATTTACTCATTTGTTTTATATTATTATTATATTGATAAAATAATTATATACTGGTTGGAAAAATTGAAAACTGTACATTTTTATTAACTTATAATAAGAAATATATCAATATCAGATTATTTTGCTATAAAAATTAAAAAATGAGTTTGAAGAGAATGAAAAGAAGTTTTTCTTTTATAAATAAAGAAGTATCAGAATTAAAAATTTCCATACCAGAATCCAGTTTAGAATCCAGTTTAGAACCGAGTCTAGAGACTCCAAAATATATTAATTTAACTAATTTAACTAATTTATCAAATCCACCAGTTATATCACCTGTTAAACGTGTTAGAATGCAAGATAGATTAAATTTATTAGAAAAAAAAATAGAAGGTTATGATGATTTTGATAATTATGTTATTATAGATTCATTATTTGATAGTTTAAGTATAAGATGTGATAATGATGTTCCACAAGAGATTATTAGTAAATTTTCTAGTGTTAAAGTAAAAAAATTTAATTCAAAATCTTCATAATTTTTATATATAACATTTATAATTATGAATTCATCAAGTGAAACTTGCATATCATATTCTTTTGGTCCAGATTATATATTCATGAAAAAAAATAAACAAAAAGGAGCAGGATTAAAGATTTTTGATTTAAATTCTGATATAAAAATGTCTAACAATGTAGAAAAAAATTTAGATATGATTTATAAAAAATTTGGTTCTAAATTTAAAATTAAATATTTTGATCTTGAAGTAAAAGTAATATTAGAAAAAATTACTTTAGATACTAATAATTTTACTTTTTATAGATTAAGATTTTATGAAAAATATTCTTTTGAATCACTCTTACCATTTAAAATAGATTTTTATGATTTATTTACAAACAAAGTAAATTCGAATAGTTATATAGCTGAAATTCATAATGCCATTGGAATATCTGGTTCTCAAATGGTTAAATTGGTACTGGCAATAAATTCTAAATTAAGAGTTAAAAAATCTGTTTTATATGATGGTGCTACTGTAAAATGTCAAGATGAAACTAGTAAAAAAAATGAAATGGATTTAACTTTTATAAAATTATTAGAAAAAGGTATTGGTTTTTATAAAAGATTTGGTTTTCAATTTGATTTGACTTATCAATATAATAGATTAGTTGTATTTAATAATAAACAACAATTAGAAGATAAACTTGATTATTTGATTGGTAAAATTAGAAAAATTAAAATCAGTCATATTATTAAAATTTATAGAGAAATTCTTGATATAATTAGTTTAATTGTTAAAACTCAGGATTATAGTGGATTTGATATAATTCTTATGGAAACTGTTTCAATTAAACCAATTTCTTCAAATGATTTTAAATTTATATTAGAACCAAAAAATAAAGTTTTTGAATTATTTGAAGAATGTAATAATGTTATCAAGTTATTACTCGACTCAAAAGAAACTTATTTATATAAATACATGATAAACTTGTTTATGAATAAAAATACTTGTAAAGATTACATTAGTCTAGTTGATTATTTATGCATGAACAATGTATATAAAATTAAGTATAAGAATAAGGTTATTGAAAAAAAATTTATCATATATTTTCATTATCTTTACTTTATAAAAAATTCATTTTTTTTATCATATACATATAAATATAAATAAATATAATAATAATCAACCATCTTATTGATTGAATTATTCATCTTCTGATTGTTTGTATTTTTTTCTGGGATTTTCACAAATATTCTCTTTTTGTTCATCAATTATATATTTTTTTTCTTGAACTAAATCTTTTTTCTCTTGATAATCTGGTAAATAACTTATTACATGAGTTTTTGTAATGGTATAATTTGAAGATTCATTAACTTTGTGATGACCACTTGTAACTTTTGGTTTAATATATGGAGTAAATGCTGAATTTTTAGATATTACCAATTTACAACAATTTTTTATTAATCCTGAACCAATTGTTAAAGTAGTAAAACCAGTAATTACATCTCGAGATGTAGGTTTTGATTCCATTTTACTTTTTGTAACTGATTCTGTCTCAAGTGATGGAGAGGCTGTTTCTATAACAGGAGTAGCACAAATTGTTCTGTTTATACTAGTTGTTAATCCAAAATCATCCATCAAATATCTTGATATTATTGTCATTAAAATTTCGTATTCACTACTTCCATCCGCATACTGAAAGTATATAAAAACATCTAAATATGTATAAAATTGATATATTAAAGCTTATTTTTAACTTATATATTAATCACTAAGTAATTAATATATTTATTAATTTCAGTCTCTAATGTTATATTTTTATATCTTACTGTTTTAAGGAATTTCACCTTAAGGATCGTATGCAGTTTTATTGCTTAGTCATCTTAGATTTTAAATAATAATATTCTAAGCTTACTATCACAATATATATTTAAATTTTATCAATTCTGACCCTTTTATTTATTTTTTAATTTAATATGCTTCTTAATAATATATTTTTACTTGAATTTATATCCCTTGGATATAAATGTTCACATTGTTTACATTTATATTCTTTTGATGAACCTATATTATTTAGAGTTGAACAGTTTGAACACGCTTTTGTAGTATTATATTCATCTATCAAACCAAATTTACAACCTTTAATTAAACATTTATATTTTAACTTGGTTCTAAATTGAAAGAATTTTAAACTACTTCCTATTCTTTTGTTCATTATATTTGTTTTATCATTTTCTACCATTTCTTTTGTACTATAATTTCCTAAAAGAATGTGATTATAATTTGTCGTTAAATAATTCACTGTTTGCCAATGTAGATTATTAATATAATTAGATAAATCTTTTTCATGTTTTAATAAATGTTTTCTTTTATGTCTTGCTTTTCTAGCTTTGATTTTATCCATTTTAACAAGTTTCTTTTTAATTTTTTTATCTACTTTATCACCAATTTCAATTAAATGGTCGTTAGATAGACCCGATAGAAAAGTACGATGTCCTGCATCTAAAGATATTAATTTTTGTTTTTTAATTGGATGATTTTGTATTTTTAATTTCTTTTTGATTAACATATAAAATTTGTTATTTTTATACTGAATTGTTGTTAATGAACTATTAGCTTTTTTATAATTTATTGAAGGATTTGATTTTAAATGTTTACCAAATACACTTGTACAAAAACTGCTTTGTGTAATTGATGTTCCATTATTTTCAACTTTAAAAATCTTACTTTTCTTTGTTTTCTTAATATATCTTAATTTACTCTTTTTGAAATTTTTGTTTTTAAGATTAGAAATAGATGATTTTAACATAGTTAATACATCGTTAATACAATAATCTAACGTGTGCATATCAATTTTAGTTTTTTTCTTAAGTTCATCCTTAAATAGTTTTAGGTCTTTTTTTAATTTATTAAGTTCTAAATTATCTAATTTTATTTCATTATATTGTAATGATTTATTAGTTTGTTCAGATTGTAATTTTCTTTCATTTTTAATAATAGATAAAACTTTATTATACATATCAATCCATGCATCCATCCATAGAAGTAATGATTTTTTTTGCTCATCATTTGGTAATAATAAAACACGATATGTTTTAACCAAAATATCTTTTAAAGGTCTATCTTCTATTAAATCATCAGATTGTAATTTAAATTTTTTATTTACAATATTATTATAATTAAATTTTTTTGTATCAATACCATTGATTATAGATGTTTGAAATTTGTTTGTATTTGGATTATAATAAATATTATCTTTGTTAAATACAATATTATTTTTTTGTGGTAAATTAATTTGGTTTTGATATTTTTTGATATTTGATTTAAGTATCAAAGCTCTCTCAATATTTTTTTTTCTTTTTTTCATTAGTATTTAATAATATATTAGAAAATTAATTTTAAATTGATTTATTTTTTTTGATAAATAAATTTAAATTAATTTATATATATTTTGAACATTAAAATTAAATTAATTTATATGTATTTTAAATTTTAACATAATAAATTAATTTATAGTTTTATTATTATATAAATAATAGAAGTATGAATAATGAAAATAATGAAATAATAAAGAATTTTAAATATATTTGTGAACAATGTGATTATAAATGTCAATTTGAATGTCAGTGGTTAAAACATTGTGATACAGAATTACATAAGACGGGAAAACGTAAAAAAATAATAAGAAAAAATCATAAACAACCAGAAAAATGTAAAGAATGTGATTATTCAACCAAAAATACATTTTTAATGAAAAAACACATATTAAATGAACATTCAACAGTAGAAAAAAGAGAAAAAGAATTTAAATTTTATTGTTGTTATTGTGATTTTGGAACATTTTCAAAAGACACTATAGAAATACATAATAATACAAATAAACATAAAAAATTTTTAGACATTTTAGAAAAAAATAGAATTAAACAAAATTAATATATTTTTTAATACAAAAGATAAAGTTATACTTAAAGTATAATTTTATATGTTTTTATACATTTTTATATATACTAGTAGAATTCCCATCTGTAATTTACACCCAAACCTTCTGACATTTTCGATACTACTTTAAAAATTAAATGATTATTGTTTTTCCAGCATATAAATTTTAATACCAAAAATAAATTATTCGCAAATAATAACATTTTATTTATATATTCGACAGGATAATTATTAATTACAAAAGGATGTTCATCTCTAATAATAATTCTATTAAAATAAACTATAAAATCTATCATTCTTGTAAATTTATTAGGCAGTATTTCCTTACCAACATTAAATACTGTCGTTAAAAAATTAACTATAACTGGTTCATTTACAGATAATTTCGAATATTCTGGATTAATTGATTCTAATTTTAAAATAAATTCTGTTTTAAATAACTTTGGTTTAGATTCATATTCGGATATATTTTTTGCCCAAATACTTATTTCTTCAAAATCACCAATACTAGGAGAAATACTAGTAGCTACTGGTGATTCTTTCTTTTCTTCCATTTTATATTATGTATTAATTATATGATAGTCATATTCTTTATCATAAATACAAATTTTCAATTTTTTAGAATTATATAATCGTAATATCGATATGTGGATATTTAAATATCAAATCATTTAAATATATATAATCAGAATACAGTTCTATTTTTTTTATGGTATCTGGTAATTCAGGAAACATATATTTAAAATTTTTAGAAAGTTTAATTTTAGATAACATTCTTGGGTATTTAGAAATTTGTCCAGAATAATTATCTCCTAAACTTAAACACATAATTGAGTCTGGTAATGAAATAATTGTCTGATTAAAATTATTATTTAGGCCTAAATAAATTAATTTTGGTGGTAGATTAATCAATTCTTGATTAAAATCACATTCCTGAGTAAAAATTAAATATTTTAAGTTAGGAGGAAAATAAATTTCAGAATTAAATTTACCATTAATTACTAATGTTTCTAAATTAGGAGGCAAATTATGTAAATAAAAATTATATTCGTGTCCTATATCTAAATAAGTTAAATTTGGTGGAAACTCATCTATTTCATATGAATAATATTTTGGTAATATTAATTTATTTAAAAGATATGGTAATTTTTTTATTTTTGTATCATAAGTATCATTAAAAACTAATTCTTTAATATTATTGTTTAGATAATTAATTGGGTAATAAAACTCTGAATCCGAAACAAAAATTACGCTCTCAATATTATCTGGAAGATTATCAATTGCTCTATTAAATTTTTTTCCAAATATTAATTGTTTTATATTTGGTGTTA
>JACCDX010029434.1_pt1 | contig 12265 bp, 8 predicted proteins | sample 7449681 | NCBI WGS metagenome assembly JACCDX01 (sample SAMN15323450, study PRJNA562643) | freshwater metagenome | isolation source: river surface water | place: USA:Blue River Watershed | collected 2017-08-18
CCCGCTGACACCCACCCTCCGCGCCCCCGCGGAGCGACCTTCAACCCCTGTTACCATGCCCGCTCCCCTGACCCGTGCCCGCTTGGCCGCCCTCTGCTTCGGCGCCGCCCTTGCGACCGCCCCCTCCCTCCCGGCGCAAACCGCCCCCGCCGCACCCGCGACTACGCCGGCGACCACGCCGGTCGCCACCCCCGCCGCCAAACCCGCCGACGCCGGCACCACGATCGAATTGTCCCCGTTCGAGGTCCGCGCCGAAGACGACTCCGGCTACCAGGCCGCCAACACCACCAGCGGCTCCCGCCTCAACTCCCGCCTGCGCGACACCCCCGCCGCCGTCTCCGCGTTCACGCCCGAGTTTCTCTCCGACATCGCCGCCACCAACCTCGAGGAGATGCTCGCCCACGCGACCAACATCGAGATCGACGTCGAGGACGCCAACGCCGGCTTCAACAACCCCCAGGGCCGCGGCGCCGACGGCAACGACTACCAGTTCCGCATGCGCGGCTCCCCCGCCGGGGCCTCGCGCGACTTCGTCGAGTCCAGCGTCCCCGTCGACCTCTACAACGTCGAGCGCGCCGAGGTCGCCAGCGGCCCCAACTCCATCCTCTTCGGCCTCGGCCAGGCCGGCGGCCTCGTCTCGCTGAGCGGCAAGAAAGCCAACCTCCAGCGCAACCGCACCACGCTCAAGTCCATCCACGGCTCCTGGAAACAGGAGCGCTACGAGGCCGACTACAACTACGTGCTGCTCCCCAAGAAGCTCTCGGTCCGCCTGCTCGGCCTCTACCAGAACAACGAGGGCTGGCGCCACTGGGACTTCAACGACCAGGCGCGCTGGACCGTCGCCGCCGCCTACCAGCCCTTCAAGCGCACCACCGTCCACGTCTCCTTCGAGAAGGGCCACATGGACAACAACCTCACCCTCGGCTGGAACGGCCAGGACCAGATCACCGCGTGGCAGGACGCCGGCAAGCCGCTCACCGACGGCACCGTCGCGCTCCCCGGCCTCAACCGCTTCGCCGCCGCCAACCAGCGCTTCACCTTCGTCGACCAGAACCGCACCGTCTACAACTACCGCGGCGAGTTCCAGACCGTGAACCGCTACGGCGTCGAGACGCTCCTCCCGCCCTCGGTCTCCCCCTACAACTACGACCTCACCGGCCCCGGCGGCACGCGTCACCAGACCTTCAATACCCGCCAGGTGACGATCCAGCAGCGGCTCCCGCGCGGCGTCGATCTCGAGCTCGCCTACTTCCGCAACACCACCGACGTCGAGGCCCACGGCATGGCGATCGCCGGTTCCAACCTCCGCGCCGACCCCAACCCGACCTTGCCGAATCCCGACGGCAGCGCCGGCACCATCCCCAATCCCTTCGTCGGCCGCCTCTATTTCGAATCCGTCTGGTTCAAGGACAACCTCGCCACCACCAACGAAATCTTCCGCCTCACCACCTCGATCGACGCCGGCAACTCGCGCCGCTGGTTCGGCCGCCACCGCGTCGCCGGGCTCGCCGAAGCCTCCAAGCAGGACCGCCTCCGTCGCTGGCGCGACGAGATCCTCGTCGACGACCGCAACGTTCCCATCGTCAACGCCACCAACGCCGAGGGCGCGCAGAATCAGCTCACGCGCCGCAACTACATCGTCGAAGGCAATTACACGACCTACTACGGCGCCGACCCCACGCTGCCCGTCGCGCCCTTCGTCTACAACGGCCGCACCTACACGAGCACCTACGCCTCCCGCGCCCGCGCCAACACGGAGACGGTGAAGGACATCACCAGCCTCATGTTCGCCGCGCAGAGCTTCTGGTGGCGCGACCGCCTCGTCACCACCGTCGGCGCCCGCCGCGACGACATCAAGTTCCGCAACGCCCAGGAAGAGCGCGTCACCGATCCCGCCGATCCGCGCGTCACCTCCAAGCTCATCGCCGCCGGCGAGTGGTATTTCAACGGCCAGCACGTCCACCACCGCTACAAGCCCACCACCTTCACCGCCGGCGGCGTGCTCCACGCCACCAAGCGCCTCTCGGTGTTCTACAACATGTCGCGCAACAACGGCCAGCCGCGCTTCGACCGCACCGTGCTCCCCACCGGCGACGTGCCCGAGCCCACCGAGGGCCGCGGCCGCGACCTCGGCTTCATGCTCGATGTGCTCGGCGAGGACCGGCTCTTCGTGCGCACCACCTGGTTCCAGACCGAGCAGCTCAACGACTCCCCGATTCTCCCCGGCAGCAACGCCCTCGGCGTCGACAACCTGACCACGATGCTCACCCAGCTCCGCACCGCCGGGAAGATCTCGCAGGCCGACTACGATCGCCAGGCCATCACGTGGACCTCCGCGTCGATCGACATCTTCACCAAGGGCATCGAGGTCGAGGTGGTCGCGAACCCGACGAAGAGCCTCACGCTTCGCGCCAGCTACTCGAACTCCGAGCGCCGCCGGCAGAACTTCTTCACCGAGGTCTTCGAGTTCTTCGACACCCGCGTCCCGCAGTGGCGCGCGCTGCTCGCGAGCAATCCCACCGAGCTCGCCGTGTTCGAGACTGCCGTCCGCGAGCTCTACAGCGAACTGGAATTCCAGGTCGACCGGCAGAATTCCCCCTTCGGATCGCGTCCGCACAAGCTCAACGGCACCGCCCGCTACGCCTTCCGCGAGGGCAAACTCCGCGGCGCCTTTCTCGGCGGCTCCGTGCGCTACAACGGCAAGAATTTCATGAGCTGGGACAAGGCTTCCGGCCAGGTTTACTGGGGCAACGAGTCCATCCTCGCCGACGCCTTCGCCGGCTACCGCTTCAAGGTCCCGCGGACCAAGATCAACGCCACCGTGCAGCTCAACGTGCGCAACCTCGGCAACGACTACCTGGCCAACGTCGGCCGCTACAACGACAACTACACCGGCGTCCGCCGCGTGTATCTCAACGAGCCGCGCAGCTTCCGTCTCTCGACCACGCTCGATTTCTGAGCGCACCCGTCCCGGGGCTCACCGCCGGCTGCGGCGATACGCCGCCGGCGTCAGCCCGAACTTGCCTTTGAACGCCGTGATGAAGGCCGGCACCGACGAGTAGCCGGCCAGCGCCGCGACCGCCGCCACCGATTGCGCGTCGTCGCGCAGCCGCCGCGCCGCCTCCTCGAGGCGCACGCGGCGAAACACCTTGCCCGGCGTCTCGCGCCACGTGCGCGTCATCACCCGCGTCAGGTGCGACTGCGAGTAGCCCACTTGCGCCGCGAAGCTCTTCACCGAGCGCACCGCGGTCAGCAGGCCGCGCGACTCCTCCGGCGGCAGCCGCACCAGCCGCTGCAGCGGCGCCCGTTGCTCCTCCAGCTGCCGGTGCCACGCACTCAGCCACTGGAAGGCCCGCTCCGACCAGGCAAACGGCGATTGCGCCGTGTTCTGCCGCGCCCACCGCACCATCTCCTCCGCCCGTCGCACCGCATCCGACGTCGCCGGCAGCGTGTGGATCGCGCCGAAGCGCTGCGTGATCCGGTCGAAATAGTTCAGGGCCGGTCCGCCCTGCACGGTGATCCAGATCATGTCGACCACCCCGTCCGGCAGACGCAGGCGGCCCGCCGACGGCTGCCGCGTGGCGAGCACCGAACCGGCGGGCACGTCCACCCGTTGCTCGCCCCGCTCCCACACCGCCGTGCCCCGCGTCACGTAGCGCCAGATCGCTTGTTCGCTCAGTGCGCTCAGCGACTCGTTCATCACCTCCGCCCCGTCGCTCCGCGAGAACCCGCAGTGCCGCACCATGAACTGCGGCGTCACGTCCGAGTCGAAGCGCGTGCGCGAGATGCGGCGGCCGTCGGTGCAGGCCGTGAGGCGGAGGTGGGGGCTGGGCACGGTTTTTCACGAGCGCAAGAATTCGTAATTTCGGCAAGTATTCAAAATAGCCGCCGGAGGCCCGGACCGCTATCGTCGGCGCGCTGTCCGGTCCCGCCGGCGGCTCCACCCAGCAACCCCACCCTCGGTTCCGTCGCGCCTACCGGCGCGACTGCGTTCCCGTTTCCACCCCATGCCTACCCTCGAGTCCCGTCACCTCCGGCTACCTGCGTTGTCCCTTTCGCTGGCGTTCGGTGCACTGGTCCCGGCCGCCCCGCTGGCGGCCCAGACCGCGCCGGCCGCGCCGGCCACCGCCTCCGCCGCGACCGACACCATTCTCCTCAATCCCTTCGAGGTGAATACCAGCAAGGACACCGGCTACGCCGCCGGCAGCTCCCTCGCCGGCGGCCGCGCCGACACGCCCCTCCGGCTCACGCCGGCGTCGATCTCCGTCATGACCCGCGAGTTCATGGACGACCTCAACCTCACCAGCCTCGAGTCCGCGTCCAACTGGGCCACCAGCGTCATGCCCGGCAACGAGCGCCAGAACGAGACGCCCTTCGGCACCTTCCAGTTCAACTTCCGCAACACCGGCGGCTCCGGGAATTATCCGACGCGCAACTACTTCCTCTTCTACGCCAACTCCGACACCTACAACACCGAGCGCTTCGAGTTTGCCCGCGGTCCCAACTCCCTCCTCTTCGGCGACGCCGCGCTCGGCGGCGTCTCGACCAACTTCACCAAGCAGGCGCGCTTCAACCTCAAGCGCCACGAATACCGCCTCCAGGCCGACTCCGACGGCGGCTGGCGCACCACCCTCGACACCCAGTGGGGCAACGACCGCTTCGCCGTCCGCGCCAACGGCCTCGTCCAGCGCCTCAAGCTCTGGCGCGACGGCACCTACGAGGACCGCGACGCCATCCACGTCGCCGCCTCCTACAAGCTCGGCCGCAACACCCAGCTCCGCGCCGAGGTCGAGTCCCTCGAGACGCGCGCGCTGATCTACCAGACGACCTACTCCGACAACGCCACCTACTGGAATCGCACGACCTTCAACGACACCAACGGCGTCATCGCCAGCCCCAACAACGTCGGCCTCGAGCAGTTCGGCGGCACCGCCTACCACGTGTTCTCCTTCGCCACCCCCGGCGTCGGCGTCCTCGACTGGCGCACCTCCTACCGCACCCGCGGCACCGGCTTCGCCATCAAGCCCGAGGGCCGCTCCGATATCCCCGGCTCCGCCCGCCTCCCGTCGCGCGAATTCAACCTCGGCCCGATCGACGCCAACCAGGTCCGCACCCTCGGCAGCAACGTCCTCTACCTCGACCACCGGTTCAACCAGGACTGGTTCGCCCAGCTCGCCTACTTCCGCATGGACCACGACGCCGAGGCGAAGAACACCGAGAGCCGCGCCACCGATTACCGCATCGACGTCAACCGCCTCCTCCCCAACGGCCAGGCCAACCCCAAGTTCGGCGTCCCCTTCGCCGACATCGACCAGCAGATCCAGTATCAGGACAACCGCGTCGAGGACGTCCGCTTCCTCACCACCTACAAGTTCGACGCCCCGCGCCTCTTCGATCTCCGCCAGCGCTTCAGCGCCATCGGCGGCTACCGCCCCGAGCGCTTCGAGATGTGGCAGCGCCGCATGCGCCGCGTGAACAACGCCGCCGTGCCGCTCGTCACCGACGCCCGCAACATCGTCCGCTACCGCGTCTACTGGGACGAGCCCTTCAAATACGCCGTCGGTTCCCTCCCGCCGTCCGTGCCCGGCGCCGAATTCAAATACGCCGACATCGGCTTCGGCTCCAAGGAGCACAAGGACCTCACCTACACCCAGATCGTTTCCTCGAGCACGTTCTTCCAGGAGCGCCTCTCGCTGCTCGCCGGCATCCGCCGCGACACCCTCGAGCGCCGCATCATCCAGCAATACACCAACGACCCGATCACCGGCTACTCGATCTACGGCGGCTTCGATCCGTCCATCAAAGCCAACCGCCCCGGCTACGAGCAGAAGGAAAAAGTCTCCGTCACCAGCTCCAACCTCGGCACCGTGTTCTACCTCCTGCCCTGGCTCGGCCTGCAGGCCAACTACTCCGAAAACTTCGGCCTCCCGACCTCCGGCGTGAACAAATACGACGGCTCCGGCTTCACTCCGCCCAAGGGCAAGGGCTCCGACCTCGGCCTCAAGTTCTCCCTCGCGCAGAACCGGCTCTACGCGACGATCAGCCGCTACGAGTCCACGCAGATCGACCGCATCCTCGGCGGCGGCAACCTCACCGAGATCCGCCGCATCTGGACCAACCTCGGCGCCACCGAGGACAACAAGATCAACTTCAACTACCGCGACACCGAGGACATCGAGGCCCGCGGCTGGGAAGTGGAGCTCGTCGCCAACCCGACGTCGTCGCTGCGCCTGAGCGCCAACCACGCGCGCCCCGAGGCCACCATCATCCAGCAGCGCCCCGGCCAGCAGGCCTACCTCGCGGCCAACTTGCCCGAGTGGGAGCGCGGCCTCGCCGCCCTTACCGCCGCCGGCTCCACCCTCGCCAACTCCGTGCGCAACGACATCCAGACCGTGCGCAACACCGTCGAGGGCATCGCCAAGGGCGCGACCAACAACAACACCTTCAAGCACAGCACCAACTTCTACGCGACCTACCTCGTCGCCAGCGGCCCCGCCAAGGGCCTCAACATCGGTGCCGGCGGCAATCACCGCGGCACGCGCAAAATCGGCAACCGTGACGCGCGCCTGAAGTTCAACACCACCGGCCCCACCGCCGCGCAGATCCGCGAGGCCGCCTTCGACTACCTCTACGCCCCCGCGACCTTCGAGGCCACGATGCACGCGAGCTACGACTACCGCTTCAGCCAGAAAGTCCGCGCCCGCTTCCAGCTCAACGTGACGAACCTCCTCGACACGCGCGACCTCGTGATCACCGGCTACGGCACCTACAACGAAGGCGGCCTCGGCGCCAACCCGCTCCGCCAGGCCGACAACGGCTTCTACTACATCAACCCGCGCAAGTGGACGCTCAGCGCCACCTTCAACTTCTGAGCGAGCGTCGAAAACGCTGTCCGAGGGTGGCGGCGCGACGTCTGGGCGCGCTGAGGGTTGCGACCGCCTGTCCTCGCCCACGGCGGTCCCGGCGGTCCCGCCGCCACCTCCTTCGACACCCTCTGAGCCGCGCGGCGTCGCGCGGTTGAGATTCCCCGGGGCTGCGGTTCGCCGCGGCCCCTTTTTTTGCTTTTGCCGCCGCCGGCGCCCGACGCGTTCGGCGCATCCTGATTTGCCGCGTCGCCGCGTCCGGCGCATCGTCCGGCCCGCGCATGACCCCGTCCTCCGACCCCGCGGTGCCCGCCGATTGCCGGCGCTGCGGCGTCTGCTGCTTCTCCGCCGCGCCCGACTACGTGCGCGTGACCGGCGCCGACTGGACGCGGCTCGGCGCCGAGGCCGACCGGTGGGCGCACTTCCTCGGTCACCGGGCGTTCATGCGGATGGTCGACGGCCACTGCGCCGCGCTCGCCGTGCGCCGCGGGGCGGACGGCGCCGCCGACTACTTCTGCACCGTCTACGAGCGCCGCCCGCAAACCTGCCGCGACCTCGACCGCGGCTCGCCGTCGTGCGCCGGCGAACTCGCGGTCAAGGGCGACCGCGTCGCCGCGCTCAGCGGTGTTCCCGCCACTCCGACGACGCATACTGCTCGGTGAGCGCGCTCACCTCGTCGTCGTCGAGCTCCGGCCAGGGCGACGTCTGCGCCTCGACCTCCAGTGCCCGGGCAAGCAGCGCGGTGAAATCCTCGCCGAAGCGCTCCCAATCGACCGTCGCGCCCGCGCCGGCCGCGGCGCTCGCCGCCGGTCGCCACACCGAGCCCTGGAAGAGCAGGCCGTGCTTGTTCCGCTTCTGCGCCGCGCCGGCGATTTTTGCGCCGTCGAGCGAGCTGACCACGTCGTAGATTTCCGCGCGCTGGAAACACACGCCCGCCGGCCCCGCCTCGGCCGTCGCGCCGCGCTTCCCCGGCTGCACCGCGCTCTCCGTCGCGCAGGCCGCGGTCTCGTCCGCGCAGGGTTTCGTCACCGCGTCGACGCCCTGCGCCCGCAGCCCGGCCGCGAGAGCCTCGTGGATTTCGCGGTAGCTCTGCGTCGCCGGCCGCTCCTCCAGCGGGTGGCCGCGCGGGATCACGGGGGCATAGGTCCAGTCGTCGCGGTGGTCGACGATGCCGCCGCCGGTCGCGCGCCGGCACAGCTCGAAGGGCGGCTCCGTCGCGGCCAGCGCCTCGCGCACAAACGCGAGCTTCTGCGAGTAGCCGAAGGTGAACGCCGGCCCGCGCCAGCCGTAGTGGCGGAAGCGCGGATTCGCCGTCCGCGCGGGCGGGTAGCGCTGCAGCAGCAGGAAATCGACCGCCATGTTCTCGGCGGCGCCGGCGGTGCGGGTGGGCAGAATTTCCAGGTGCATGGACGGAGGAAACACAGCGGCGGCGGAAAATCCCGGCCCATTTGCGGAAGCCGGCAATTTTTTCGCTAGGCCAACCCGTGATACCACGGGCGGACGGGCGGCGGCACGTGCAGCTCCTCGAGTTGCTGCGCGAAGGTCTGCGGGCGCGTCTTCAGCCGGCCCGCGAGCGTCGAGACATCGAGCGCGAGGCAGGCCTGGCGGCGGCGCGCGACGTCGGGGTTGTCGGTGCGTTGCCCCGCGGCCAGGGGCGCCTGCGCCGCGCTCAATTTGAAGTGCTCGCGGATGCGGAGGCCCATCTCGTGGCGCGAGAGCAGGTCCGCGCCGGCCCAGTGGTGCACGCCGGTCACATCGTGGCGCTCGCAGAGCTCCACGATCACTTCGGCGAGGTTTTCCGCGGTGCAGGGCTGGCGAAACTCGTCGGTGAAGAGCTTCGGCGTGCGCCCGGCGGCCCACTCGGCCAGCAGCCGCTCGTGGTTGCTGCGGCGCCCGGCGGCGCTGTTGCCCATCAGCAGCGGCGCGCGGAGCGTGACGGCGAAGTCCGGCGCGGCGGCGTGCACGCCCCGCTCGCTCTCGAGTTTCTGCCGGCCGTAGAGATTGAGCGGCGCGGTCGCGTCGTGCGGGCGGTAGGGCTCGCGGCGCGTGCCGTCGAAGACCTGTTCGGACGAGAGGTGCACGAACCGGCCGCTCACGTGGTGCGCCAGGCGCGCGAGAGTGACGGGGAGCGTCACGTTCAGGGCCTGCGCGAGCGCCGGCTGGCGGTCGCACTCCTCCGGCACGGAAACCGCGGCGCAGTTGACGATGGCGTCGGGGAACAGGTCCAGCACGGCGGCGGTGGTCGCGCCGGGATCGGCCAGATCGAGCGTGCGTTGCGCGGCGAGGCCTTCGATCGCGCCGGCAAAGGTGCCGACGGTGCCGGTTACTCGGTGGCCGCGACGGGCGGCGGCGCGGGCAAAGGCGGAGCCGACCAGACCGGATGCGCCGGCGAGGAAGATCTTCATGCGCGCGGGTCGGGCTTAGCCGACGAGCCCCGGCCACACGTGCCACCGCACGGTCCACCAGTCGCCTTCGCCTTCGAGCGCGAGGATGGCGCCCTTCTTCATCGCGATCTTCGGGAGGCCGCTCTCGCGGCCGGTGACCAGCAGCGTGCCGAGCCCGCTCATGAAGGGCTCGTGCCCGACCAGCGCGAGCGACGCGGGGCCGCCGGCGATCTTCTTCAGCAGCGCGCGCGGGTTGTCCTCCGGCGCGAGGCCGTCGATCTCGCGCCGGGGCGCGGCGAGCTTCAGGTCCGCGGCGAGAAACTCCGCCGTCTCCCGCGCGCGCACCAGCGTGCTGTGCCAGATCTCCTGCGGCGCGAAGGCGTCGCCGCGGCGCAGGAATTTCGCGAGCGCCTCCACCTGGGCGCGGCCGCGTGCGCTGATGCGGCGGGCGCGGTCGGGCACGGTGTCTTCGGCGTGGGTGTGCCGGATGAGAAAGAGGTCCATCGGTGGCGGGTCGGGTCAGGCGTCGAGGAGTTTGCGCGCGGCGCGGAGCAGTTCGCTGAGCGCGTAGGGTTTCCGCAGGTGCGACTGGTGCGCGGCGGGCAGCCAAGCGACGGCGCGGCGCGACTCCTCGCAGGGCGCGATGCAGAGCAGGCGCAGCGCCGGGGCGGATGCGTGGAGGCGGCGCGCGAAACGCTCGCCCTCGGGCGACAGGGTCGCGACGAGCAGGTGCAGCGGCCGCGGCACCTCGGCGCGGGCGAGATCGGCGGGGTGTTTCAGCGCGGTGACGCGGTAGCCGTCGGCCGTGAGCATGCCCGCGACCATCTTGCGCACGACGTCGTCGTCCTCGACGAGGAGCACGCTTTCGCTGCCGCGCAGCGAGGGCAGGGGGGCGACCGGCGGCGGCGGCGCGGGCACGTCTTCGTTCACGACGGGCAGCATCACGTCGAAGGTGGAGCCGACGAGCAGGGCGCTGCGGACGTTGACGAAGCCGCCGCTCTGCTGGACGACGCCGTAGACGAGCGCGAGGCCGAGGCCGGTGCCCTTGCCCTCGGGCTTGGTGGTGAAAAACGGTTCGAAGAGGTGCTTCTGCGTGTCGGCGTCCATGCCGGTGCCGTTGTCCGCGACGGAGAGCACGACGTAGCGGCCGGGGGGATGGTCGGTGGCGCGGCGGTTGCCGCCGGACTTGATTTCGCAGGTCGAGGTGCTGAGCAGAATGCGGCCCTTGGCGCGCAGCGCGTCGCGGGCGTTGAGCACGAGGTTGAGGATGACCTGCTGGAACTGCGCGGGGTCGGTGCGCGTGTTGGGCAGGTCGTCCTCGAGGTCGAGGTCGAGCCGGCCGGCGTCGCCGACGAGGCGGCGGAGGATCTCGGCGTTGTCGCGGACGAGGGTGTTGAGGTTGACGATCGAGGCGTTGAGCGGCTGGCGGCGGCTGAAGGCGAGGAGCTGCTGCGTGAGCGCGGCGGCCTTGCGGCCGGCGGCGTGGATCTCGCTCACCTCGCGCATCGCCTGGGGATTGGTCACGACGTGGACGGCGAGCATCTCGCAGTAGCCGTTGATGACGGAGATGAGGTTGTTGAAATCGTGCGCCACGCCGCCGGCGAGGCGGCCGACGGCGTCGAGGCGCTGCGCGTGCACCAGCGCCTCCTGCAGGCGGCGCTTCTCGGTCTGGTCGCGGTAGGTGGCGACGACGTGGGTGAGCCGGCCGCGGCGGTCGAAGAGCGGATCGTAGCTCCAGGCGGCGGTGAGCGCGGTGCCGTCGCCGCGGGCGAGGAAGCCTTCGCCGACGAGGGATTGCCCGGGGTGGGCGTGGGCGAGCCAGCGGCGGAGGCGCTCGACCTCGCCGCGGTCGAGGTGCAGCCGGCCGTGGGGGAGGCCGACGACATCGGCGGCGGGGCGGCCGACCATCGCGCAGAAGCTGTCGTTGGCGAAGAGGATCGTCACGCCGAGCTCGGTGCAGTCGCGGCCGGCGATGAAGACGCCTTCGCTCTGCGCGCGCAGGGCGGCGGCGAGCAGTTCGGCCGGCACCCTCGGGGTGCGCGCGGCGGGGCGCCGGGCGGGGCGGGCCGGTTTCGCCGGGGCGCGGGGGCGTGGCCGGGCCGCGCTCACGGCGCGAGGCGCTCGACCGACCAGGCGCCGTCCTTGCCGCGCCGGTAGCGCAGGCGGTCGTGCAGGCGGCTGCGCCGGCCCTGCCAGAATTCCACCGTCTCCGGCGCGAGGCGCCAGCCGCCCCAGTGCGGGGGCAGCGGCACTTCCTGGCCGGTGTATTTCTTTTCCAGCGCCTTGAAGGTGTCCTCCAGCACCTCGCGGCCGGGAATGATCGTGCTCTGCGGCGAGCCCCAGGCCCCGAGCTGGCTGGCGCGCGGCCGCGAGTGGAAATACGATTCGCTCTCCTCGCGGGGCACGCGCGTGACCGTGCCCTCCACGATCACCTGGCGCTCGAGCGCGAGCCAGGGAAACACGAGCGTGGCGCGCGGATTGGCGTCGAGCTCGAGGCTCTTGCGACCCTGGTAGTTGGTGAAAAAGACGAAGCCGCGGCCGTCGACGCCCTTGAGCAGCATCGTGCGCGCGGAGGGGCGGCCGTCCTTGGTCGCGGTGGCGAGCGTCATCGCGTTGGGCTCGCCGATCTTCGCCGCCTCGGCCTCCTGGAACCACTTTTCAAACTGGCGGAAGGGATCCTTCGCGAGGTCCTTCTCGGCGAGACCGGCAAGCGAGTAGTCTTTTCTGAGATCGGCGATGGCCACGCCGCCGACCGTGCCGCGCGCGCGCGGGCCTGTCAAAAATCATCTCGTCAGCGCGCCGATGATTGGCGCGTGCGCGGGCCACGCGCGCAGCAGGTCGACGCGGGACGGCAGCGTGGATCCGGCCTCGGTCCAGGGCGGCGACACCACGCAGCTCACCAGCGCCCAGCCGTGCGCGCGGCCGTCGGACGCGGCGGGGTCGAGCCGCGCGCCCTGCAGCGTGCCCGCGGGCACGTGCACCTGCGGCGATTCGCCGTCCGCCGCGCCCGGGCCCAGC
>JACCDX011625413.1_pt1 | contig 12264 bp, 13 predicted proteins | sample 7449681 | NCBI WGS metagenome assembly JACCDX01 (sample SAMN15323450, study PRJNA562643) | freshwater metagenome | isolation source: river surface water | place: USA:Blue River Watershed | collected 2017-08-18
CCTCCTTTGCTTAAAGAAAGTGTATTTCCGGATCTAGAAATTTTTTGTATTTCATTGTAAACACCGGTATCAGGGAAATAAACAGTACCACCTCCCTTACTCAGAGAAAATGAATAACTATTTTGCGACAAAACTTGCGTGTCATTGGTTTGCAGTGAAATAGAACCGCCTCCTTTGCTTAAAGAAAGTGTATTTCCGGATCTAGAAATTTTTTGTATTTCATTGTAAACACCGGTATCAGGGAAATAAACAGTACCACCTCCCTTGCTCAGAGAGAATGAATAACTATTTTGCGACAAAACTTGCGTGTCATTGGTTTGCAGTGAAATAGAACCACCTCCTTTGCTTAAAGAAAGTGTATTTCCGGATCTGGAAATAGTTTGAATTTCGTTGGTGGTGCTAGTATCATTTACAGGTAAATAAACAGCACCTCCATTTTTACTTAAAGTAACCCAACTGCCGATTTTATTCAGGTTTTGAATTTCGTTGGTGGAACTTGTGTCAGGCAATAATATTGTTCCACCACCCAAAGACAACTGAATCTTTCCGTTATTTATAGAAAGTTGTTGAATTTCATTGCTTGAAGATGTGTCGCCATCTTCAATAGAAAATGAAATTGATTTTTTATTTCCTAAATAAATTCTCCGTTGATTTCCTGTAACAATGATTGATAGTGTATCAGATGTGCTTCCTGAGAATAGTGCGTAGGGAACACTCCAGAATTGTGTTGTTCCCATGTCGACATAATTTGGGTTCCATCCGTTCCTTGGCAAAGTTGGTGCAATACAAAGTTGTAGGTTGAAGTAATATTTATCCTGTCCCCAAGGAATATCAGCAACACTGTTATAACTTCCAGATTTATTGGTTCCTTGCCCTACTACAAATGAAAACAAGCCATCGTTGTTACTCATGATTTTATGTTCATCAGCATATACTACCGTTCCCATAGGAGTAGATTTTAGAATTGCCGTTTTTACATAAATGGTTCTTTTACTTGCAAGGTTTCCTTTTGGATCTCTGGCTAGAGCTTGATAGATTAATCCGTTGGGTGGATTGATTTGTGACATTAACCCATTGATTTTGAATAACCAAAGTGCACCAAAAAGGATAAGTTTAATATTTAATTTTTTTTGAATCATGGGTTAAGTTTGATAATAGGATAGATGCATTCTTGATTTTTAGAATTCAATATTTTTATAAAATATGTTCCCTCAGATTCTTCAAATAGATCGATTTCAATTTTCATTTTTGGAACAGAAGTCAATAATTTTTGTTTGATGGTTCTACCTGTATTGTCAGTGATAATGTAATTGCTGAGTTCATGTCCCTCAATATAAAATTGACCTAAATTTGGGTTCGGATAAAGTTTGAAATCTGTAAATTGATTTTGTTCATAACAGTTTTCTTTAAAATGACCAGACACATTAAACAAATCGGATTTTCCAAAAACTGATCCACTTTGAAACGTGAGGCAATCAGACTGAGTGTCAGAAAATAATATTGCGCCACCGCCATTAGACGAATTACTATCTTCTAAAATGAACGATAAAAATCCTCCATGAACAATGGATTGAGCTTGAGTTTTGTTACTTACAAATAACAATAAAAATATAAATACTTTAAGGCTTTGCACGGAAATGGAATTTTGTATTTGGGTTTATTTTACCATCATCTGTCAGCTTCAGAACGAGTGCAGAATCAGATAATGTTACAACTGTATACGTTAATTTTTCTTGACCGCCGATTTTTACTTTTTCAATTAAACTATTGGCGCTGCTGTCATAGAAGTAAACTCCCTCAATGCCGTCTGAATCGAAATATATGCTGTCGTTATAGTATGTTTTGTTGTATTTTAATTGATCTGCAGTAAGTGAAATTAGGGTATCATTCAAATAGAGTTTTTCAATAATCCATGTTTTATTAATTTTTCTTTTCGCCGAAATTTTGGGAATTTCATTGCCAATTTTATCGCAATTAGAAAAAAGAATTATGGCGATTATTGAATAAAATATATAACGGTAATTTTCTGCATAATTCATTTAACGAATATAGAATGAATTATGAATATTTATATTTTCAATAGTAGTAGATTTAGAATGGATTTTTTGCAATTATTAGAAAATCAGTAAATTGAATTATATAAAAACTTTGATATCAGAGCAAAAATACCAAGAATTTGGTATAAAAAACAAAATTTTCCTATAGAAAAAAACTTATTTATGTCTAAGTTTTAAACATAAATCGTTCTATGATACAGTGAATTTCTGCACAGTTTATGATTAAACTGTTGTAACGGAACTTCTTTATCCGTTTCGCTCTTCAATTTTACCATTTGCATATTTAGCAAAACGACCTTTGCTTCTGTCGTGAACTTGGTCGTAGCGTGGCCAAGGCCATCCTCCATATTGAGTGTCATGGTAATCTTGAAATGCTTGTTGGATCTCCTCTTTGGTGTTCATCACAAAAGGACCATATTGCATCACTGGTTCGCCAATCGGTTTTCCTTGCAAGACCAAAAATTTGCAGTTTTCAGAGGTAGCAACAATTTCTACATCTTGATTTGTGCGCAGTTTTACCGATTTGTATGCGCTTACTGTATTGCCAGCAATTGCAATGTCTTGTCCCTCATAAAAATAGAGCATTCTATTCACGCCTTCACTCGCTTTTGGAAGCACAATGCTAGCGCCGTTTTCCATGATAACATTCCAAATTGCAACTTCCGAATGCGGGTGTGACGCCCATGAATTGGGAGGTGGATTCAAACTTTTTGTTTGACCAAAGTTGCCAGCAATGATTTCAATGTAACTCTTCTTTTTTTCCTTATTTTCAATTGTGATTTTTGGAATATTCTCAGACCAAAACATTGAAAAATGAGGATCCGACATTTTTTTCGCACTCGGTAAATTGAGCCAAATTTGAAAAAGTTCTAAAGGGTTGTCATTCTCTTTGCTCAATAAAGGAAACATTTCGGAATGTTGTACCCCTTTTCCTGCTGTCATCCATTGAACATCGCCGTTTCCATATCGGCCCGCAGCACCCATTGAATCAGCATGATCTACCAAACCTTTTCTGACCACAGTTACAGTTTCAAAACCCCGATGTGGATGACCAGGAAATCCAGGTACTTTTTTACCGTGATACATTCTATATCCATTTTTGATGATAAAATCATCGCCTAAAGATCTGCCAGCTAATGATTCAGCAGGTCCCATTTGATCGTTCCCTTTTGGAAAATAGTCTTCGTGGTGAACACAAAATAAAAAAGGATCAATGGTTTCCCATTGAAACCCCATAGGTTGTATGTCGATGATCGGATCAAAATTCTCCATTTTCTTTTTAATTGTATTGCCAGCGCTTTCAAAAGACGCTGTTACAATTGCCCCTAAGCCTAATCCTAAGCGAGTCAAAAAGCTTCTTCTTTGTATTGCCATATTCAAATATAACAAAGATTTTGATATTTGTTTGAACAAGAATGCGTTTTTTATACTCCTTTCGTCGAAAAAGTTAGAATTATAAAGACTAAATCCAAATTCAAAACAAAGTGTATCAGAATTTATTGACCAATCTTTCGTTATCGTTTTATGAGAGCTTTAAAATTCGTTATTTTTCTTGCCTATTGTTTTGCTTTTCAATCAGGATTTGGACAAAGTCAATCGATGATTCAAAATCAAACTGAGCGGAAAAATGATAAAAATACCATTCAGTTGGCCTTGTTATTAGATGTAAGCAATAGCATGGACGGACTCATTAATCAAGCAAAAACAGAACTTTGGTCAATCGTAAATGAAGCATCCACGGCCTCTAAAAACGGTGAGTCTACGGTTTTAGAGATTGCATTGTATGAGTATGGCAAGAGTAGTTTGCCAAAGGAAGGCGGTTACATGAGGAAAGTTTTAGATTTTACAACCGATTTAGATACGGTTTCTAAGGCATTGTTTGGTTTAAACACCAATGGTGGAGATGAATATTGCGGACAAGTGATTCATGAGAGTGTAGAAAAACTTATTTGGCGCGATAATGACAGTGTGTTTAAAGTGATTTTCATTGCGGGAAATGAGGAGTTTACGCAAGGAACATTCCATTACAAATTGGCGTGTCAGAATGCCATTAAAAAGCAAATTGTGGTAAATACCATTCATTGTGGCGATAGTTTTGTTGGAGTACGTCAATTTTGGAAGCAGGGTGCTTTTGAAGGAAAAGGAAGGTATTTCTATATCAATCAGAACGCCACTTTTGTGGATATAGATTCTCCATATGATAGTTTAATTTCTCTGTATAATGACAGTTTGAACTCTACTTACATTTATTATGGATCCAAAGGTGTTGAATACAAAACAAATCAAGTGAATCAAGATAAAAATACAAAAACCCTCAATAAAAAGGCATACTTGGAGCGAGCAAAGTCTAAATCTAAGTCTAAAGCTTACAAAAACATACACTGGGACGCTGTTGATGCATACCAACAAGATTCTAACGTTGTTTCCAAAATTTACAAGTCGGGGATAGATCAATCTATAGCAGTCAAAGACACCGGTGAGTTGAAAAGATTGATACTCGAAAAATCAAAGAAGCGGACGTATTATCAGTTACAAATTGCCAAATTGAGTGATTTGAGAAACAAATATATTGTGGAGGTTCAATCGGCTCGTAAATCTAAGGACATGACATTGGGAGAAGCATTGGCATCGGCATTGAGAACTCAGGCTTCATTGAGGGGCTTTAAATTCACAAAGTAGTTTCATTGATGTATCTTTGAACTTTTTAAGTTCATGAATATTGAGGGACAAAAACTGCGTAAAGTACAGGTAACAAGGTATGTAGCACCATTGAGGGAAGGCGGTTCAATGCCGGCTTTAGCCGAAGCAGACGATGATTTCTTATATGTCCTAAAATTCCGAGGTGCAGGTCAGGGTCCGAAAGTACTCATTTCTGAGTTAATTGGCGGAGAAATAGCTCGAAGCTTACAGTTAAAAGTTCCAGAATTGGTATTTGCAGAGCTCGATGAAGCTTTTGGCAGAACCGAACCCGACGAAGAAATTCAAGATTTATTGAAGGCAAGTACGGGATTGAATTTGGCTTTACATTTTTTATCTGGAGCGTTTGGATTTGATCCTATTGTGAATAAAGTGGATCCATTGTTGGCATCCAAAATTGTTTGGCTTGATTCTTTTCTCATGAACATGGATAGAACAGTTAGAAATACAAACATGCTCATTTGGAATCAAGAATTGTGGTTGATTGATCATGGGGCTTCACTTTATTTTCACCATACTGGAAGTGCTTGGGATGATAAATTTGATCATCCTTTTGAATTGGTTAAAAAACATGTTTTGTATTACTATGCGACCAAAATGGGCGAGGCTGATAAATGGGCCAAGAAGTTTCTTACCAACGATAAAATTGATGAAATTGTTTCAATGATTCCTGCTGAGTGGATTGAGGCTGATTTAATTTATGATTCTGTTGAGTGTCAGAGAAAAGCATATGGAAATTTTTTGAAGAACCGATTAGGTGCTTCTCAGTCTTTTATTCAATCAATTCCACATGGCAACTCATAAAGTATTTGAATACGCGGTGATTCGATTGGTTCCTATTGTTGAAAGGGAAGAATTTATCAATGTAGGTGTTGTTCTCTTCAGCAAGGAGCTCAATTATATAGGTGTAAAATTCACGATGAATGTAGAACGGATTAAAGCATTTGCACCTCAATTGGATATTGTTCTCATTCAAGAGTATTTTGATTCGTTTCAGATGATTGTGAACGGTGAAGAAAATGGCGGTGAAATTGCCACCTACGATACGGCTGAAAGATTTCGATGGTTAACCGCTACTCGAAGCACTATATTGCAGTGTTCTAAGGTTCATCCTGGTTTTTGTCAGGAACCATCTTCGAAACTCAATCAATTATTTGAAGATTTGGTTTAATTTAAAAACTATCTTTGTGATATGTTGATTTCAAAAGCGAATAGAATTTTTCTTTTGGTGGGTTTGGTTTTTATTGGTCAAAATATAAATGCACAAAATGATCATACCCCTTTAAAAGACATTGCTCCGTTTCAAATTTATACCTCGTCTGGAAAGAAAATTACCTATGAAAAAATGGTGAAACAAATTGAGAAATCTCAATTAAAAGGTTCAGATGCCCGCAATGTGATTTTGTTTGGTGAACTGCACGATAATCCTATTTCGCACTGGTTGGAATTGCAATTGACTGAAAATATTTTCCAGTTTAATTCAAACCTTGCATTAGGGGCTGAAATGTTTGAAACTGATCAGCAAACAGCACTGAATGAATATTTAAGTCTTAAAAAAGACACCACTAAAACCAATACCAACAATCCAATGGGAATGGGATTTGGTGTGGATCCAAGGGTGACAAAGCTTAAAAAATCAATTAAACTTTGGAATAATTTTGCCACCGATTATCAACCATTGGTTGATTTTGCCCGCACCAATCAATTGAAATTTGTGGCTTCAAATGTTCCACGTAGATACGCTTCATTGGTTTATAAAAAGGGAATTCAATCATTGTATGCCAATGAAGGACAAGCTGTAGGTTCTGCCAGAACTTTTAGCATTGGTACCAATATGCCAGTCTGTGACACAGGGGTCCTCAAAAAAGATTCAATCGTTTATTTTGCTGAAATCTCAGAAGGTAAATCTTTACCTCCAATTTTTGTGTATGATTCTACACTTCAGTGTTATAAAGATATTTTTAATATGGCAGGTGGACATGGCGGACAAAATCTACCCATGAGTCAGGCAATCAAAGATGCAACCATGGCTGCAAAAATTTACGGAAATATGCCTAAAAATGGTGTTTTTGTGCATTATAATGGTGCGTATCATAGCGACAATCATCAAAGTATTGAGTGGTATTTGCACCAATACAATGAAAAGATTTTGAAGAATTTTTACCCCATGAAAGTGGTTACTATATCTACTCGTCTTCAGAAAAATGTGAATTTCATAGACAAGGAAAACTTGGGAATTGCAGATTACATCATTGTGGTTCCTGAGAACATGACCAGAACGTATAAGTAATCTTCAATTTTCATGTTGCTATTTGATTCTTTTCAGCGCATTCACAATTATCTGCGAATTTCATTGACTGATCAATGCAATTTTAGATGCACATACTGCATGCCTGAAGAGAATTTTCCATGTCATTCTGGCGAAGATTTGATGACCCCTGAGGAAATTGAAAGACTCACAGCTGAGTTTGTAAAATTGGGAATTCAAAAAGTGAGACTCACCGGTGGTGAACCGCTTATGCGGAAAGATTTTGCTGATATTTTAGGTCGTTTATCGAAGTTACCTATCGACATACATATTACAACCAATGCTGTTTTGGTTGATAAGTACATAGATGATTTAAAAAAAGCGAATGTAAAAACAGTGAATGTGAGCATTGATTCGCTCAACGAGGATACATTCTTTCAAATTACGAAGCGCAATCAATTTCAACGTGTTTGGAAGAATATTCAGCTTTTATTGGATCAACAATTTGAAGTAAAGCTCAATGTTGTTGCTCTCAAAGGTCATATAGAATCTGAATTTTTTGATTTTATTGAGTTAACGAAAAATCTTCGTGTTGAAGTGCGGTTCATTGAATTTATGCCTTTTAGCGGAAACGGGTGGGATAGTTCAAAGGTGGTTACTGCAAATCAAATGCTTGATTGGGCACAACAGTCAGTATCCCTCATGAAAATTGAAGATTTACCGCATGCTACCACGAAAAAGTATCGTATTGAGGGACATTTGGGGAGCATTGCTTTTATTACCACAATGACAAATCATTTTTGTGGCGATTGTAACCGATTGAGGCTAACTGCCGAGGGAAAAATGAAGAATTGCCTTTTTGGCAGAGAGGAAACGGATTTGCTCACGGCTTTGAGAGCACATGAAGCTGTAGAACCGCTAATTAGAAATTCAGTTTTAAGAAAGTTTCAAACTTTAGGTGGGCAACTAGTGTCTGATTTCAACAAAATAGATGCTAAAACCATTGAAAATCGCAGCATGATAGAAATTGGAGGATAAATGGTAACGGTTGAAGAAGCTAGAAAAATTTTACAGGAAAACATTGAGCTGAGTGAAACCATCGTTTTACCAATTGTAGATGCTCTTGGGAAAGTGCTTGCAAAGGATGTTATCTCTAAAATGAATGTTCCAAGTTTTGACAATTCTGCCATGGATGGATATTGTTTCCATTACGAAGATGGGAGAAATCGCTACAGAATTGAAGGCCAAATTCAAGCTGGAGATACTCAATTAGAACCAATTAAACCGGGTTTTTGCAGTAGAATTTACACTGGAGCAATGATGCCTGATGGAGCGGATACTGTGGTTCAACAAGAATTGGTGACACTGGATGGAAATGAATTGGTGTTTGACCTCAACAAGATAATCAAAGGTGCGAATGTAAGGCTTGAGGGTACTCAGAATAAATGTGGAGACATTTTGGCATCTCAGGGTGCAAAAATTACTCCCTCTTTGATAGGATTGTTGGCATCGGTGGGTATTTCAGAAGTTGAAGTGTACGCATTTCCAAAGGTTTCTATTGTAATTACTGGCAACGAGTTAATAGAAGTAGGACAAGAATTGCAAAAGGGTCAAATTTACAACTCTAATGAATTTTCGTTGAAGGCTTTATTCCATAGTATTGGAATTAAAGAAATGCAATTTTTTAAGGCTGCCGATAGCCTAGACAGTGTTACAACAGCATTGGAGCATGCTAGCAGTGCGTCGGAATTTATAATTGTAACTGGTGGCATCTCAGTGGGTGATTTTGATTTTGTGAGAGCATCGATGTTGAGAGTAGGAGTTACGGAGTTGTTCTATAAAATCTCCCAAAAACCGGGTAAGCCCTTGTGGGTGGGCAAAAAACTCAACCAATGGTTTTTTGCGCTCCCAGGAAATCCAGCAGCCGTTGTTACGTGTTTCAATCAATATGTAAAGCCAGTTGTTTGGGGTACCACAGGGAATTTGAACCCATTTTTACCCTTTGCCAAATTGCCTTTACAGAATCATTTTAAGAAAAAAGCTGGTTTGACCCATTTTTTAAAAGGACAATTTACTGTTGAAGGTGTTCAAATATTAAATGCACAAGAATCTTTTAACATGAAGGCATTCAATCACGCAAATTGTATTGTGGAAATAGATTCAGAAATTGAAGATATAGAAATGGGTACTTTTGTGAGGGTCTATCCACTTCCTGAATGATATGGAGATTTCAATTTGGATTTTGATTTTTTTACCCTTGATTGCATTTTTATATTCAAGTGTAGGTCATGGCGGAGCAAGTAGTTACATTACATTATTTACATTGTTAGGTTATGCAAATTCAGTGATTAAACCCACCGCATTAATCATCAATATTCTGATCTCTTTGGTTGCATTTCTTATGTATTGGAAAACAGTTCATTTTCCATGGAAGTTATTCTTTTGGTTGGTGGTATTTTCAATTCCAATGGCATATTTAGGTGGTCAATTTGAAATAAATCCAGTTCTCTATCGTCGAATTTTGGGTGTATTGTTGTTATTCCCGATTGCACGATTTTTGAATATTCTACCCAATTCATCCCATAAAATTATTCAAAAAAATCATTTGATTCTGGTGTTTTTAGGAATATCGATCGGATTCGTTTCTGGAATCATTGGTATCGGAGGTGGCATTATTTTATCACCAGTTTTGCTCATTTTAGGATGGACCACACTCAAAGAAACATCGGCAGTGAGTGCACTGTTTATTTTTGTAAATTCAATTTCTGGATTTATTTCATTGTTCCAGAAGGCCGAAACATCGAAGTTATTCCAAATTCAAAGTGAACAATCTCAAAATTTGATGTATTGCATTTTGTTATCTGTGATGGGAGGATTGTTGGGGTCTTATTTGGGTGCAAGAAAGTTTGAAAATAAGGTGCTCAAGAATATTTTAACATTTGTATTGCTGATTGCTTCAATAAAGCTCATTTATTGAGTTTTCTTTCTTAATTTTGAGGGATACATGTCGCAATTAACCATTAAAACATTTGGAATAATTTCAGATATCGTTGGAGAAAATTCCTTTGTTTTTGATTTTGTAGGAAACACTCAATTGCTCAGAAAAAATTTACTTCATCAGTATCCTGGGCTACAATCTCTAACTTTCAGTATTGCTGTGAATAAATGTTTGGTTTTAGAACCAACAGATCTAAAAAGTGGCGATGAAATTGCTCTTTTGCCACCATTTTCAGGAGGATAATATGAAACGATTTGCAAATCAATGTAGTTTAAAGGGATTTGGAATTGTTGAACAACAGAAGTTGCAACAAGGATCTGTTCTTGTTATTGGGGTTGGTGGTTTGGGCTGTCCATTGATACAAACATTGTGTGCGGTTGGAATTGGAAAAATTGGTATGGTTGATGGGGATGTGGTGAATGTTTCGAATTTGAACCGTCAATTCCTGTTCGGAATTTCGGATGTAGGTCAGCTTAAAACAAGTGTTGCTGCCAGAAAATTGACGGAGATGTATACTGATTTGGAAATTGTGGAGTATCCAGAATTTGCGAATTTGGAGAATTTAGTGGGTTGGATTGCTGAGTATGATTTGGTTGTAGATTGTACCGATAATTTTGAAATTCGGTATTTGGTTAGTGATGTTTGTAAGCAATATTCAAAACCTTTGGTAATGGGTGCTGTGTTTGAATATGAAGCCCAAATTTTTGCTTTTACTTGCCGGAAATTCTTCAGTGTTTCAAATTTTTACCGGGATGTTTTTCCTGAAATGCCGAAACCAAATGAGGTTCCAACATGCAATGAGTCGGGTGTTCTGGGAGCGCTCACCGGCATAGTTGGAAATATGATGGCCTATGAATGTATTCAATATTTTGTATCAGTAGTTGCTCATAACAAATTGATAAATTACAACATGAAAAATGGTGAAATGTACCAATTGTCGATTTTGCCTAAACTTTAAGTCAATTAAAAATGGAAAAAAAAGTTAAAAATATATTCATACAAGGCGCAATTCCAGCTGAAAAGGTGGCCACTTCCATTCAAAGCCACGGTGTAAAAACCAACATTGGAGCCCATGGTATTTTTTTGGGACAAGTGAGAAAAGACGATTTTGGCGATGCTCATGTAATGTCCATAGAATATACGGCATATGAGGAAATGGCACTAGAGAAATGTCATGAAATTCGGGAGGAGATTTTTGCAAAATACCCATTAACATGCATGCATATTTATCACAGTTTGGGTGAAGTTAAAGTGGGGGAATTATGTTTGTTTGTTTTTACCTCTTCCAAACACCGAAAAGCAGCAATGCAAGCTTGTGAAGAGTTGGTTGAAAGAATCAAACAGGAGTTGCCCATTTGGGGGAAAGAAAAACTGAGTAACGATTTGTACAATTGGAAAGAAAATTCACCGAAATGATCCGAATCACCCATAAAAATCACACACTGAGAACTGCTATAGCCAAGGCAACTGTTTTGGTGGGTTCAGTTGATACAATCGAAGCCATCAAGAATCAAACAGTTCCCAAGGGTAATGTATTGGAAGCCGCGAGAGTTGCTGGTTTGTTTGCGGCAAAAAATACGAGTGCTGTTATTCCAGATTGTCATCCATTACCCATTGAGTTTACAGAAATTAGGTTTGAAATATTGGATCAGAGCATTGAAATTGAAGTTGAAATACAGACCATTTATAAAACAGGTGTTGAAGTTGAAGCCATGCATGCTGCAAGCGTAGTTGCTTTAACTATGTATGATATGTTGAAACCCATCGACAAAGAAATTGAAATTCAACAGATCAAGTTGCTCAAAAAGACAGGCGGTAAAAGTGCAAGAAAATATCCGGTAAAATCAGAAATATTATCTTCCATCATTGTTTGCTCCGATACCATTTCTGAAGGTAGTAAAACTGACAAAGCGGGATTAATCATCCAGCAAAAACTGATTGGATTTGGTTTAAATGCAAACAATTACACCATCATTCCAGATGAAATTTTAGTTTTACAGGATTTGGTGAAAAAGCAGGTAAGTCAGGGTATTCAATTGATTATTGTAACTGGTGGAACTGGCGTTTCACCAAGAGATACCTCGCCGGAGGCAATTTCGCCATTAATAGAAAGACGCATGCCGGGCATTGAGGAAGCGATTAGATCTTATGGACAGCAAAGAACACCTTATGCGATGCTTTCGAGGAGTGTAGTTGGTTTTATTGGGGAATCGTTGATTATGGTATTGCCGGGATCAACCAATGGAGCTTCTGAATCAATGGAC
>JACCDX010938613.1_pt1 | contig 12262 bp, 11 predicted proteins | sample 7449681 | NCBI WGS metagenome assembly JACCDX01 (sample SAMN15323450, study PRJNA562643) | freshwater metagenome | isolation source: river surface water | place: USA:Blue River Watershed | collected 2017-08-18
GTGCGGAACATATAACCGCCGTCAGGTTATTGAGGTCTGATCTGTACTCTGAATTAACACAGCACTTAGGTGTTGACGTTGATCCAAATCTTTTAGCCTTAGCTTTTACTCATCGTTCATTCGCTTACGAATCTGGCGCAAAAGAAACGAACGAGCGTCTCGAATTTCTTGGAGACTCTGTTCTCGGTTTAATAGTTACAGAAGAGTTGTTTCTTCGCTTTCCTGATTTAGATGAGAGCAGACTCTCACCACTTCGTTCCGGCGTTGTAAACATGCGAGCCCTTGCAGACATCGCTCGCGAACTTAATCTTGGAAAGTACATTCGACTCGGAAAAGGCGAAGAAGTCACAGGTGGCCGAGACAAGAATTCACTATTGGCAGATGCGCTGGAAGCACTTATTGGCGCTATTTACCTACATGCAGGCTTAGCAACCACTGCGATTGCAGTTCGAAAATTAATTGACGCAACGCTGACACAGGCAATGGCACGCGGTGCGGGCTTAGATGGGAAAACAGCGCTTCAAGAGTTAACTGCTCAACTCGGTAAAGGCGCCCCTGAATACATTGTCACCGAGACGGGTCCAGATCACGATAAGAGTTTTAGCGCCGATGCAATGGTCGCTGGCACCTGTATTGCTAGTGGTACCGGAAAGAGCAAGAGAGAAGCCGAGCAAGTTGCTGCCAGAAGCGCCTATGACATATTGAAACCTCAAGTTGTGGATGAAGGTAACTAGCTCTAGATACTTTCAGAGCCGCCGTGTTACTTCGCTAATTGACGCGCTCGCAAGGTAGGTTTACCGCGTGTATCTAAAGAGCATCACGCTCAAGGGCTTCAAGTCCTTTGCTTCAGCGACCACTTTGCGCCTCGAACCCGGGATCACCTGCGTCGTCGGTCCCAACGGTTCTGGAAAATCAAACGTAGTTGATGCACTCACATGGGTTATGGGTGAGCAAGGCGCTAAATCTCTTCGCGGTGGAAAGATGGAAGATGTCATCTTCGCCGGTACAAGTGGACGAGCACCCCTTGGTCGCGCAGAAGTTTCAGTAACAATTGATAACGCTGATGGCGCACTCAATATTGATTATTCAGAAGTAACTATTTCACGCATTCTCTTCAGAAATGGTCAGAGCGAATACCAGATAAATGGCGAAGCATCGCGATTGCTCGATATTCAAGAACTATTGAGCGATTCAGGTATCGGCCGAGAAATGCACGTAATCGTCGGTCAAGGTCAGCTCGACGCAATTTTGATGGCTAATCCTGATGAACGTCGCGGATTTATCGAAGAAGCAGCAGGCGTACTTAAACACCGTAAGCGAAAAGAAAAAGCGCTTCGCAAATTGGATTCAATGCAAGCCAACTTGGCTCGCGTACAAGATCTTACGGTCGAACTACGTAGACAACTTCGTCCACTTGGAAAGCAAGCAGAAGTAGCGAAGAAAGCTGCAACGATTCAGGCAGATCTTCGAGATGCGAAACTTCGTTTGTTAGCCGATGACTTTATCTCGATGACTAAAACCTTGGATGCAGAAGTTGCAGATGAAACCGCGCTACGTGAGCGACGCTCAATAGTTGATGCAGAGTTAGACAAAGTACGTGCACGTGAGGAAGCACTCGATGCACAAGCAGCGGTGGATGGACCATTACTGGTTAAAGCTCAAGAAACTTATTACCAACTTAACTCTTTGCGCGAAAGATTTAGAGGAACAGCATCACTTGCACAAGAGCGCTCTCGTTTCTTGGCAGAAGAGGCTGAAGAAGCTCGCACACTCGGTCGCGATCCAGAAGCACTTGAACGTGAAGCACAAGCACTGCGACAGGAAGAATCCGAACTCCGTGCAGCAGTTGCAAGCGCAAATCTTTCACTCACTGAAGCCACTAACGCTTTGGCGCAGGCTGAAAGTTCACTCAAGAGTGAAGAAGACAGAGTTGCCGCAGCAATGCGTGCAATTGCAGATGCTCGTGAAGGAACTGCTAGACAAGAAGGGCACATTAAATCTTTACGTGCACGCCTTGAAGCTATCGCCGAAGAGATTGCTCGACTAGAAAAGTCACGCAACGAAGCCCAGCAACGTGCAGATGAAGCATCTCGCGCTTACTCAACTTTTGAATTAGAAATCGCAAGTGCTGATTCCAGCGAACTAGGTTTGGATTCACAATTTGAATCAGCCAAGTCCAAATTGGAAAGTGCAAAGAAAACCCTTTCAGAACTCGTTGACAATGAACGAAACACTGAACGAGAAAAAAACGCCGTAGAGGCAAAACTCGAAGCTCTTCGAATCACGTCAAAGAGCAACGACGGCGCATCTGCGTTGCTAGCAAATTCTCGTGGCGTAAAGATTCTAGGCAGCGTCAGTTCATTGATTTCAATTGAAAAAGGATATGAAAGTGCAGTTGCAGCAGCTCTTGGCTCATTAGCTGATGCAATTGTTGTTCAAGATTTAAGCTCTGCTGTTAGCGCCCTTACTACGATGCGTTCAGAAAATCTGGGGCAAGCCGATGTTCTAGTCTTTGATGAAAATTCGAGATCTGCAGATTCAATTCCATCGGGCTTAACTTCTCTCAATAATTATGTTCAATCCAACTCGATTGCGTCGTTGGTTACATCATTACTCAGCGCTACTGCAGTAGTTGACTCAGCTCGAGATGCAGCAGATATCCTTCGCAACCATCCACAGATTCGAGTGGTTACACGAGATGGTGACATCGTCACTTCTACTCGTGCACGCGGTGGTTCAAAATCCACCTCATCCTTGATTGAAATTAATGCTCTAATTGCGGACCTAACATCTAAGTTAGAAGAAATCTCACATAAAGCAGACCGAATTCGATTCGAGATTTCAACTGCAACTAATGAATTAGCTTCGCGCCAAAGTGAGTATGACCAAGCTCTTGGAAAACTCAATGAATCGGATGCAAGAATTGCAGCCCTTACCGAACAACTTGCAGTGGCTGGGCAAAATGCAAAATCAGCCGCAGCAGAAGTTGATCGCCTCAACGTTTCAATCGCAGAAGCAACGGCAGCTAAGTCACGTGATGAAAATGAATTAAACATTGCTTCCAATCAACTCTCCATGCAGGGTGAAACGCCAGAACCTGATCACGCGCAAGTAGAAGTAATTCGCGCACAGGTTTCTAATGCTCGCAGCACAGAAGTAGAAGCACGTTTGGCAGTTCGAACAAGTGAAGAACGTGTGGATTCACTTGCTGCTCGCGCAAAGGCTTTAGAAGATGCTGCGCAAGCAGAACGCGATGCCTCTGAACGTGCAATTTCGCGTCGTGGCGCACGCGCACGTGGTGCGGTTATTTCACAATCTGTTGCTGAAGCCGCTTACGAAGTTTTGATTCACATCGAACGATCTATCGCAAAGGCTGCAACAGAGCGTGCTCGTCTAGAAGATGCACGCGCACAGCGTGAAGGTGAAACGCTAACCATTCGTGCACGGGGTCGCGAACTTGCTACAGAATTAGAACAATTAACAAATAGCGTGCACCGCGATGAAATAGCGCGCGCCGAGCAACGCATGCGTATCGAAGCTCTCGAACTTAAGGCGGTCGAAGAACTCGGTGTAGACACCACCACTTTGGTAAACGAGTACGGTCCACATAATGACGTACCAACATTTCTTGAAAATGAAGCAGGCGAAATTGTTACAACTGAATTGATTCCGTATCGCCGTGATCAACAGGAAAAACGTCTGGCAGCAACTGAACGCTCTCTCACACTTCTTGGAAAGATTAATCCGCTTGCACTCGAAGAGTATGACGCCCTTGAAGAGCGATTGAAGTTCCTTGCCGAACAACTCGAAGATCTGAAAAATACCAAGAAGGATCTTCTCGATATTGTTAAAGAAGTTGATGATCGTGTTCAGCAGATCTTTATGGAAGCGTATGAAGAGACTGCGAAGCACTTTGAAGAGATCTTTGCTCGTTTATTCCCTGGTGGAGATGGTCGCTTAATTCTTACAAATCCAGATGATTTACTCTCAACCGGTGTTGATGTTGAAGCACGTCCACCAGGAAAGCGCGTAAAGAGACTCTCATTGCTATCAGGTGGAGAGAAGTCATTAACTGCTGTGGCGATGCTCGTAGCGATTTTCAAAGCTCGCCCAAGTCCTTTCTATGTTCTAGATGAAGTTGAAGCAGCACTTGATGATGTAAACCTTGGGCGTCTGCTTGGTGTACTCGAAGAGTTGCGCGAAAGTTCACAGCTAATCATCATTACTCACCAAAAGCGCACGATGGAAATTGCAGATGCTTTGTATGGCGTAACAATGCGCGGAGATGGCGTGACTGAAGTTATTTCTCAGCGTCTTCGTGAATCTGAAACTGCCTAAAACAGAGGTCAGTTGTACATGGGAATTTTCACTAAGTTTTTATCAAAAATCAAAGTAGCAGAGTTACTGCACAAGCCTGACTTGGATGAACTTGCAAACGAATTAATCGCTGCAGATATCGGTGCTGATCTGGCTCACGCAATCATTGAGCAAACCCGAAAGCTAAAATCAGCAACCCCCGAAGAGTCGCTGCAAACCGTTTTGCTATCGCACTTGTCAAAAAAAGTCCGCACTATTTCAACTACTTCTGGCGTTACCGCAGTCATGGTTGTCGGAGTCAACGGCACAGGTAAAACAACATCCGTTGCAAAATTAGCCCATAATTTTCAGAGTCAAGGCACGGTTGTATTGGCAGCTGCAGATACATTTCGCGCCGCAGCAGTTGAGCAATTACAGACGTGGGGTCAGAGAATTGGCGTTGAGGTAATCAGCGGTAAAGAAAATTCTGATCCAGCATCAATAGCCTTTGATGCAATATCGAAAGCCCAACAACTTGGCGCAGCATTTCTTTTTATAGATACCGCTGGGCGCTTGCACAATAAGAGCGATTTAATGAATGAACTCGAAAAGATAAAGCGAGTAATTGAAAAAGTAACGCCAGTGAGTGAAGTTCTTTTAGTAATTGATGCGACAACAGGTCAAAATGGTTTGCAACAAGCGAAGATTTTTGCTGAGGCTGTCCAAGTAACAGGCATCGTGTTAACTAAGTTAGATGGCAGCGCACGAGGCGGCATCGCGCTTGCAATTGAAGATTCACTAGATATTCCAATCAAATTTGTTGGAACAGGGGAGTCAATCCAGGATCTGGCACCCTTTAATCCAGATGAATACATCAGGGGCTTAATTTCTTAACCTAGATGTAACACAAGGGCCTACACGGGCAAAAAATGTGACGTGTCTGAAACCTTGTACGCCTTTCTGCGTAACTCGCGTGGGGCATTTTTACCCCATCTCAAAGGCGAGAATCCCACGTGTTATTAGCAACCACATTATTGAAAGTAGTTACTTATGGATCAAATGGTTATTAACTCTGGAGACACAGCATGGATGCTGGCAAGTACGGGACTAGTACTTCTCATGACTCCAGGTCTCGCCTTTTTTTACGGAGGAATGGTACGAACTAAGAGTGTTTTAAATATGATGATGATGTCGATGATTTCTATGGGCGCTGTCAGTGTGCTCTGGGTTATCTATGGATTCGAATTAGCATTTGGACACGAAGCTGATTCACCGTGGTACGGATCTTTTTCATTCTCTGGATTAGGTGGAGTCGTAAATGACTTTACAAACAACGGTGGTCTCTATCCGATTCCAGTTCTAGTCTTTGCAGCTTTTCAATTAATGTTCGCAGTCATCACTCCAGCAATCATTTCAGGTGCGATTGCCGATCGTGCGAAGTTCACTTCATGGGCAGTTTTCGTTGCCATTTGGTCGACGCTTGTTTATTTCCCCGTTGCACACTGGGTTTTTGCTTTTGGAAACAAAGTTGGCGACACCGTAACTGGTGCAGGCTTCCTTGCAAGTAGAGGAGTTCAAGATTTTGCTGGTGGTACAGCCGTACATATAAATGCTGGTGCCGCAGCTCTGGCTCTTGCCATTGTTCTTGGCAAGAGAGTTGGATGGCGCAAAGAATCAATGCGTCCGCATTCACTCCCTTTGGTAATGCTCGGAACCGGATTACTGTGGTTTGGTTGGTTTGGATTTAACGCTGGTTCTGCACTAGCTGCAAATGGAACAGCTGCACTCGCTCTGATTAATACTCAAGTTGCAGCCGCTGCTGCACTAGGAGGATGGTTACTTGTTGAGAAAATTCGCCAAGGGCATCCAACTTCTCTTGGCGCAGCATCAGGAGCAGTGGCAGGTTTAGTAGCAATCACTCCAGCGTGTGCATTCGTTGCACCATGGGCTGCAGTAGTAATCGGTTTTCTTGCCGGAGTCCTTTGCTCTATGGCAACTGGCTTGAAGTATCGATTCAATCTCGATGACTCATTAGATGTCGTGGCAGTGCACTTACTTGCAGGTATTTGGGGCTCAGTTGCAATTGGTCTCTTTGGTGCAAGTTCGGTCAACAGTGTTGGTGTGGATGGATTGCTCTACGGCGGAGGCGCTGCACTGCTTGGAAAGCAAGCGCTGGGTGTTGCAGTTGTAGCTGCATATTCATTTATTGCAACACTTATTATCGGTTATGCAATTGAAAAAACGATTGGCTTTAGAGTTAAGCGCGATGTTGAAGTTGCAGGAATTGATCTCAATGAACACGCTGAAACTGCATATGAAATGACAAGCTCATCACGCGGAGGTGTAATTCTATGAAACTCATAACAGCAATTCTGAAACCACATAAGTTAGAAGATGTAAAAAATGCTCTTCAAGAACATGGCGTCAAGGGAATGACTGTTTCTGAGGCGAGTGGGTTCGGTCGACAAAAAGGTCACAAAGAGGTGTACCGCGGTGCTGAATACACAGTCGATCTAGTTCCAAAAATTAGACTCGAAGTTTTAGCTGAATCCAAAGATGCGCAAGGAATTATTGATGTCATCGTGGCTAGCGCATCAACCGGAAGCATTGGTGATGGAAAAGTGTGGGCAGTGCCAATCGAGCAAGTTGTTCGAGTACGTACCGGCGAACAAGGCTCAGAAGCTATCTAAACTTTTTGCATACCTAAAGTAGGCTCTGCTCATGTTTGATGCGCTCTCAGCTCGCTTTGCCAAAACCTTTGGCAATTTGCGATCAAAGGGAAAGATCTCGTCCTCTGATATTGATGCAGTGCTGGATGAGATTACAAGCGCACTTCTTGAAGCAGATGTCGCCAAAGAGGTTGTTGATCTCTTTACCGAACGCATCGGCGTGCAGGCCTTTGCACTTCTCCCAACTCTGCAAGCTGGAAGCAATCAAGCGCAAGCAATCTTTGATGTTGTTAATTCAGAGCTCATCAAAATTCTTGGTTCTGAAGGTAGAAGGATTAGGTTTGCGAAGAATCCTCCAACTGTAATTATGTTGGCTGGTTTGCAGGGTGCGGGTAAGACAACTTTGGCAGCAAAGCTTGCAAAGTTTTATAAAGATCAAGGCAATACACCATTACTAGTGGCCGCAGATCTTCAAAGACCAAATGCGGTGACACAGTTACAAGTTTTGGGTGAACAAATTGGAGTGCCAGTTTTTGCGCCAGAGCAAGGAAATGGTTCTGGAAACGCCGTTGATGTCGCGCGAGATGGCATTGCATTTGCTCAGTCAAAAGTACATAACATGGTTATCGTCGATACTGCTGGTCGATTAGGCGTTGACGATGAATTAATGGATGAAGCAATTGCAATCCGTAATCAAATCCAACCGCATGAAATCCTCTTTGTTATTGATTCCATGATTGGACAGAGCGCAATTGCCACGGCGAGCGCATTCGAACAAGGCGTCGGTTTTGATGGATTGGTTTTGACTAAATTAGATGGCGATGCTCGTGGTGGTGCTGCGCTTTCAATTACAGAAGTTCTTAAGCGACCAATCATGTTTGTTTCAACTGGTGAAAAGGTCAGCGATTTTGATCTTTTCTATCCGGAACGAATGGCTTCTCGAATTCTGGGACTTGGCGATGTTGCAACTCTGGCAGAACAAGCTAAGAAAGCACTTAATCCTGAGACCAGTGCAAAACTAGAGGAAAAGTTCGCTCGTGGAGATGACTTCACACTAGAAGATTTTCTTGAACAACTTGAAGCAATGGCGAACATGGGTTCAATGGGTAAATTGCTTTCAATGTTGCCAGGGGCAGCGTCGATGAAGAAACAGATAGAAAACTTTGATGAGAGCGAAATTGTTCGCACAAAATCTATTGTCCAATCAATGACGCCTCACGAACGTCGTGATGTAAAAGTGCTAAACGGAACAAGACGTGCGCGAATTGCTCGGGGTAGCGGACGAGAAGTTTCTGAAGTTAATTCACTAGTTGAAAGGTTTTCAGCTGCACAAAAAGCTATGAAACAAATGCGCCAAGGAGCTATGCCTGCCGGAATGCCGGCTATGCCCGGAATGCCGAGCGCCAAAACCCCTGTTGTGCACAAGAAGAAGTCGAAGTCGGGTAACCCTGCTAAGCGGGCTGCAGAAGAGCGGGGATAGGCCTTAATTTCGTATCCTGCCTAACTGATGGCAAGATTAGCCACCTGTGACGGGGCCCTCTACCCCCGAAACATCCAAGTCCATCGCTTGGCCAAAATGATTGCGCACCCCGCTGCGATCGCATTGGCACGGCACACATTTACAGGAGCACAAGTTACTTGGCTACAAAAATTCGTTTAATGCGCATGGGAAAAATTCGCACACCTTATTTCCGTATTGTTGTTACAGATTCACGCAAGGCTCGCAATGGTTTATCCATTGAAGAGATTGGTCGTTACGCACCAGGTCAAGAACCATCACTGATTGAAGTTAACTCTGATCGTGCTCTGTATTGGCTAGGCACTGGCGCACTTCCAACACCTGCTGTAGAGGCAATTCTAAAAGTTACTGGCGATTGGCAGAAGCATAAGAAGCTTCCTGGAACAGAAGGAACTCTTCGCGTTGCAGCACCAAAGCCACCAAAGAGCGTTGCTTACGAAGCAGCAGTCAAGCAAGCAATGGATGAACCAAAAGAAGGCGCAACAACTCTTAAGAAAAAAGCTCAAGAGAAGTTAGCTGCCAAAGCTAATCCAGTTGTAGAAGAAACTCCTGCACCAGCTGCGGAAACAGTTATTGAAGAAGCACCAGTTGCAGAAGTTGTTGCTGAAGAAGCACCAGTTGTAGAGGTTGTTGCAGAAGCAACTCCAGAAGCAACTCCAGAAGCGGCTGCTGAATAACAATGATGGATGAAGCTCTCGAACATCTCGTAAAAGGGATAGTCGATAATCCTGAAGATGTCATTGTTAAGGAAAAAACTCACCGTCGCGGAACAACGCTAGAAGTTCGAGTTAATCCTGAAGACATCGGCAAAGTTATTGGTCGCAATGGCCGAACAGCTAAAGCTCTTCGCACTGTCGTAAGTGCAATTGCAGGTCGTACAGTGCGCGTCGATCTCATCGAGACCGACGAGGCTCGCTAACTTCTCTTCGCTTATGCGTTTACTCGTGGGCCGCATTGGTCGTGCTCACGGAATTCTTGGTGAAGCGACAATTGAAGTTCGTACAGACGATCCAGATCTCCGCTTTGCCATTGGTGCAACCGTAAACACTGACAAGCATGGTGATCTCACTATTGTTTCCGGTCGTGTTCATAACGGAATTCTGCTCTTAGGGTTTAAAGGCATAACCACTCGCAATCAAATCGAAGAGTTGCGTAACGAAACGCTCTACTCCGATGTTGATATCTATGCATCAACTGGCGATGATGATGAGTATCACGTTCTTCAATTGATTGGCTGTATGACATATCTTGAGTCTGGGGATAAATACGGCGAAGTATCTGATGTCATCAATCTTCCGGGTCAGGATTTATTGGCCATTAAAACTGAAGATGGTGAATCACTGATTCCATTCGTGCATCAATTAGTGCCAGAAGTTGATGTCAAGAACCGACGCATTGTGGTTATTCCTCCAACGATTACGGGGGAGATGAAGTGAAGTTAGACGTCGTCACTATTTTTCCTGAATACCTTGCTCCACTGAAGCTATCTCTGCTTGGCAAAGCGCAGATAGAAGGTTTGTTAGATATAAACGTTCATGACTTGCGCGCACATGCAACCGATAATCATCACAGCGTGGATGACACTCCTTATGGTGGTGGCGCTGGCATGGTTATGAAAGCAGAAGTGTGGGGTTCAGCACTTGATCCGCTATTGGTTCAAGATGTTGATCTAATTGTTTTAACACCTGGTGGCAAGAGATTTAATCAGCGTATGGCAGAAGCATTTGCGCAACGCACTCATCTTGTTTTTGCTTGTGGTCGATATGAAGGCATTGATGATCGAGTTCGCCAGTATTATTCGCAAGAATCTTTCGCACAGAAAAACGTTCGAGTTCACGAGGTCTCTATTGGAGACTATGTCTTGGGTGGCGGCGAAGTAGCTGCGATGGTGATGATTGAGGCAATCACTAGATTGCTTCCCGGTGTGCTCGGTAACCCAGAATCAATTGTTGAAGAATCGCACATGCAAGATGGTTTCGCTGAATATCCAGCATTTACCAAGCCCCAAACATGGCGCGACATCAGTGTTCCCGAAATCTTGCTCAGTGGAAATCACGCACAAATCGCTGCATGGCGTACACAATCTGCAAAAGATCGAGCAGAAAAGAATTTCTAACTCGTTGAAAATTCAGAAATTACCGTAGGATTCAAAAGTGACCAAGCGCGTAATCTTTATCGAGCACGACCACGTAAGCGAAGGTGGTCCTATTTGGCATCAATTTAAGGCTCGAGGTTATGAAATCACTCGATTTGTCATCGTTGATCAAGAACATCAAAAGAATCCAAATGTCACTGTCACTTGGCCAGACCTTCTCACATTCGATGTTGTGGTTGTTATGGGAGCGCCGTATGCCGCTTATGGCGATGATGTAGTTGGCAATTGGTTGCTTCCAGAGTTAGAAAAAATGAAGGAAGTTCATAACGCAGGAATACCAGTTCTCGGTATCTGTTTTGGTGGACAATTAATGTCACGCATCTTGGGTGGAACAGTTTCTCGTTCCCCACGGGCAGAACTCGGTTGGTATGAAATTGAGAGTAAAGATGATTCATTAATTCCGCAGGGTCCTTGGTTTCAATACCACTGGGATCGCTTCACTCTGCCACCGGAAGCCACTTTGATTGCAGAAAATGATTTGTGCCCACAAGCCTTTTCATTTGGACGCACTTTAGGGCTGCAATTTCATCCAGAGATTGATTCACATGTACTGGATATGTGGCTGGAAATGGAAGGCGGATGCGCCGAAGTTGAATCCGAGGGCGTTGACGTTAAAGAGCTACGTGCCAAGACAAAAGAAATTGAAGTACAAACAAATCAGCGCGGTTACGATTTAGTCGATCAATTTCTTGACCGTATCGCAACCGCGCCAATTAAGCGGATCTAGGTTTATTTAGAGATCAAGCGGAGTTACATACGCTCCGGAGATTCCACCATCTACTAAGAAGTTTGCTGCTGTAATAAATGAAGAGTCATCGCTAGCAAGAAAAGCCACAGCTGCAGCAATTTCAGTGTCATCAGCAAAGCGTCCCATTGGGATGTGCACTAAGCGACGAGCAGCGCGCTCTTTATCCTTTGCAAATAGTTCTTGCAGAAGTGGTGTATTAACTGGTCCAGGAGATAGTGCGTTGACGCGAATACCCTCGCGAGCAAACTGAACACCGAGTTCGCGAGACATTGCTAGAACGCCACCCTTGGACGCTGTGTAAGCAATCTGTGATGTTGCAGCGCCCATTGTTGCAACGAAGGATGCAGTGTTAATAATTGAACCCTTGCCAGCTTTTTGCATGTAAGGAATCACGTACTTGCAGCAGTGAAAAACACTTGTGGTGTTAACGCGCAATACTCTTTCCCACGCATCAAGACCCGTAGTCAAGATTGAGTCATCATCTGGGGGAGAAATACCTGCGTTGTTAAATGCAATGTCAATGCGTCCGTAGGTATCAAAGGCAACCTTGTACATGTTTTCAACATCTGCAGCATTAGTTACATCTGCTTTAACGAAGATACCGCCTGTTGCTTTTGCAGCAGCCTCGCCAGACTCAGGGTTCATATCTACTGCAACAATCTTTGCGCCTTCACTTGCTAAACGCTTGGCTGTTGCAAGCCCGATACCGCTTCCTGCTCCTGTGATTACTGCTACGCGTCCTTCGAGACGTTGCGCCATGTGATTTCCTTTTCTGTCTGAGTGTGTTAGTCGTTAGAAATAAAGACGTTCTTTACTTCGGTAAATGAATCAAGAGCATCCGGTCCAAGTTCACGGCCGAGCCCTGATTGTTTAAA
>JACCDX011495378.1_pt1 | contig 12260 bp, 9 predicted proteins | sample 7449681 | NCBI WGS metagenome assembly JACCDX01 (sample SAMN15323450, study PRJNA562643) | freshwater metagenome | isolation source: river surface water | place: USA:Blue River Watershed | collected 2017-08-18
CTGTTGCAGTCTTTGCATATCCACCAGTCATTTCAGCAAGCTTTGCTGGAACACCCGCGTTAGTTACTGAGAATGTAGATAGTGCTGTACCAAACTGACGGATATAGTTGCTTGAAACAATTGTCGCATCTTCCAACTGTGATACCTGAGGCATCATGATGTTGTTAGATAGGTTTGTGAAGTATGGTGAAGCAGCAGTATTTGATGTCTGTGGGTTAGTTAGTACATCTGAACCAGCTGTAGAGATGTTGTAGAAGAACGCTGTTGCTGGGCGAAGTACTGTGTTACCTGTATCAAAACGTACAAGTGTTGAAACTGTACCTGTGTTAGCACCAGACAGGGTTACTACGTTACCTGTAATAGACACTACAGTTGCGTTAGCAACAAGGTTAGTACCTGTTACATAGTTACCAACAACAATACCGTTAGCGTTTGGGTATACAGTAATAGATGACTGACCTGAGATACCAGTAGCTGACTTGAAGAATACGTCAGCATCCCAGCCTAGGACGTTGTAGTCAAAGTCTGTGTTTGTTAGGTAGTTAGCAACTGTTACTGTTCCAAATGAGGTAGGAGTACCGTTTCCACCTGGAAGTGTGCTGGTTACATCTGTAGCAGAAGTCTGAGCTCCAAGACCACCTTGTCCACCTGCACCAATAGTAACTGTGTATGAAGTTAATGGAGTAACATCGAGGTTACGAACAACAACTGCTCCACCTCCGCCACCGCCACCAGCTACGTTGGCTGAACCGCCACCGCCGCCTCCGCCTGCACCGACGAGGATAACCTGGGCGCTTGTTACACCAGCAGGTGCTGTCCAGGTACCACTGGCTGTAAAGGCTTGTTCTTTAACATATATGCGACCAGAATTATCGTTTGGAAATACGATAAAGTCCTTACTTGACGAAATAGCCATTTATATACCTGTCCTTTTCCTTAATTAAGAAATCAATACGCCAGAAACCATTACGTCAACAGCGGCTGCTACGTCAGCTGTTACTGCGATAGTTTCGGTCGCGTTTAAAACTGTGCGAACGTCAAAATTTACGGTTCCATTTGCTGGTACCTGAAGACCTGTGCAGAACGAGAAACCGCCAGTTAGAACGGTTACCGTGCGTGTAGCACCAGTCTTGTTTGAAAGAATGATGTTAGTAATGATAGCAGTATTATTGGCTGGAACTGCGTATGGAGAACCATCTGAAGTACCAGCTGTACCTGCTTTAAAACGAGTTACTGTTGTTGCCATTATGCTAGTACTCCTATGTAAGCTAGTGTGGTTAAGTTAGCTGCCTCATTTTGAACTGCGGTCAGCTGTGTGCTTCCTGCAGAATTTACTGCAGAAACCTGAGTTGAACCTGCTGAGTTTACTAAACCTGTTTGAGTAGTGCCAGCAGATGTAATTGTTGTTACCTGTGCAGCGGTTGCTGCAACGATATCGTTGACCCCAAGTAGGGTTCCTAGTGTTTCTAGTGCCTTAGACACATAGACAATATCTTGAGCAGTATAGGTACCCGCTGCAAGGCTGTCAGTAATCTCAGTCTTTAGCGCAGTAATCTGCGAGCTAAGGGAGCTGTAATCTGGCATGTTTTTACCTACCTTCCGAGGTTATTAAAAGTGTATCAGTTTTAGAAATCGGGTCATCGTAAACCTTGAACATTATGCCTGGGCCTCTGTCCATGAGATACGAGCTGAGATATTGGCTGCTGCGGTACCAATGTTGGTTGCAGTCAAGACCAAGATATCTGGACCGTTTGGGAATCCTGGGGTAGAAACGTTTCCGTTTCCGCTGAGGATTGAGTTTCCAAGGTCACGAATCTTTGTGAGGTCGTAGTTGGAAACGTTGTAGTTAGTACCACCACCGTTTTCGGTGTAGAAGGATGCAACCGAGTCACCACCTGTGATGAGGCCAGATGATGCCTGAACACCACCAGCTCCAGGACCTGAGTTATCAAAGTAGATAACCTGAGCCAAAGAACCAGAACCTACAAGGTCACGAGTCCAGTCAGTAGGTAGTCCTGCATAGCCTGAACGTGGGGTAAATGTGATTGTTCCAGATACAGTTCCTGTATTAGGTACTGAGAGGGTAATACGGTTTGCAGCTACTGAAGCAATTGTTGCCTGGCTTCCGATACCTGTTCCTGTAACCAGCATACCTGGGACAAGTCCGTTAGTACCAGCTGCGTCAGCAATTGTGATAACTAGAGTTCCACCAGTACCTGTAACAGATGAACGAGTAGTTGTAAGCTGACCTGGTAGCCAGTTAGTGTACTCAATTTTTCCTGGATTTAAGATACCGTCAATACGGAACTGTCCGTTAGTGGTAACTCCAATAGAGTTCATCTTCAACTGCATGCGGTTAGCTAGTTCTCGAATACCATAGTTACGAGCGATTGCGTTATCTACTGACGGAGCAAGACGCACGGCTACTAGAGGGCGAGTAACACCAGCCGCTACGTTAAGAAGCTTTGTCATACCACCAGTAAAGATAAAGCTTGAATCATCATCAAACTTACCATCCATGATTACAGAAGAACCCCAGTGGCTAATGATAGGTGCGCAGTTTTGTGTAATAGACTGAACTGCAACCTGAGCATTTCCACCAACTCCTGTGTAAGAAGAGTCTGGTACAAACGTTACTGGAGTTTTAGTTCCAGCAAACTGGATTGGGACGTCTGGGTAAATTTGTGTGATAGATGCGCGACGCTCTGCAATATAAATAGGTGCACACTTCTTTACAGGGTCATATGCTCCCACAGAGGAGTAACGCATAATTTCTACGTTAGTATCGTCACGTACAAGAATGTAACCAGCAGGCGGCCAGTACTTAGTGTTTTCAACCCATATAACGTTATCGTTAGGTCCAAGCTGTGTTCCAATAACACCAGCTGCTCCACCTGCTAACATCTTTGAGAACAATGATGGGTCGTTAGAAACCTCATAACGAGCAGGCAAGTTACCTGAGCGTTGGTAAGCAGCGTTGTTAACGTTGTTGTTAGCAATGCGGTGACACCAAGCAATACGTCCACCTACAGTACGCATACCAAAGCGGATAGCACCAGCACCGTACCATGTATAGTCGATGTAGAGCATCTGCATGCGGCCCATATCTAACTTGTAACCTGACGGACCTGTACCATCAAAACGGTCAATATTCCAGTCTTCTTGTGGGAATCTTTCAGTTTGGGTAATCAAATAACGAGTTCTAAAACCGTTAGGTCCTTTGTAAGCTGGTGAGATGTTTAAAGATGTTGCAGAGTTAATTTGAACAACTTTATAAGTTGCTCCCTTAATAACAATGTTTTGTCCAACTACTAGTTGCTTGCGGAACTGAGTATTTAAGCCTGTAATAAATGATGAATCCGCTGTCACATTAATACGTCCGATACCCTCTTTTTCAGAGTGGCGGCGGCATACATAAGCTGTTGTTCCGTCGTACTCAAAGAAGAATCCATTTTGGTCATCAAATAGACCAGCGCGTGTTACCGCACCGTACCAAGTACGAGCGTGTACGTAAACGTTAACGCCAGCAGGGTTTTGGTCAACCAAAGAAACAGGTGATGTTAGGTTGACTGTGTACTCAAATGTGTTAACGTCCACAATACGTGAGACAACAAAGTTGTCACCATTAAATGGGTTATAAGCACCACGAGTTAGTACGCCTTCAACTTGGATACCTACGCCAGCTTGTAGACCGTGGTCTTGTACAGTCTTTACTGTAACAATAGCTGGGCCTACAGAACCGCCATTTAGGTACATCTGCTCTACGTCAAATACTGGAGTTAGCTGACCACCAGTTGAGAACTGAATTCCCTTACCTGACTGGTAGCGGAAGTAACGACGAGTTTGACGAATAACTGAGTTACCCATTGTGTTAGTAGCAGTGGTCATAGAGACACCGCCATCATATGGACGGTGAACAATATAACCATCGCTCTTTGTCAAGATTAAAGCTGTGCTTGGCACAGACACAGAAGATTGCTGACGGTCAAGTTCAAATGACAAAGTACGTGTTGTTGGTACATCTGTCACGGTCCAGTTACCGTCAAAACTATTAGTTCCAGTTACAACAATAGTTGCTCCTGGGTAAACGCCGTGTGGGTTATCAAATGTAGCGGTTACCTTTGAAATAGGAGCCGCGCCGTCAATGGTAGCTCTCCAAGTCTTAAGAGTAGAGACTCCACCAATAGGAGCGTTTCCACCAGGGATGTGGGCGCCATCAAAGATGTCTCCACCGTATACGTTTGTTAATGTTCCAGAGAGAATATCTCCAGAAACAATGCCGCGAGCAACATATGTAAATGATGTTGTGCTTGGTACAGAGGTAACCAAAGAGGTACCTTCTGCAAGATAGTTAAGCGTTTCTTGGACAGATACAACCTGGCCAGCAACTAAAGAGTGAGGCAAAGCAGTTGTTACAGTGATTGTTGAACGAGGACGAGCGCCATTTCCAACCATTGTTACAAGGTCAATTGCGTTACCGCCAGTTGCCTTAGGAAAGAATGAAGGGTAGTTATTGTGAAGGAAGAGAGCTTCCCACTTAGATGGCTGTACAGAGTATTCAAAGTCTGTATCCATAAGAGACTGTGGCTCTGATACACGGAGCTTCTGAGCTCCGTCAAGCATGACTTCGTTGAAGTCAACCTTCTGATGCTCATCATCAACAACAATCTGTAGGGAGTCTGTTGCAGACATGCCTGTTGTGCTAACAGATGCATCTAGCTGAATAACAGTCTTATAGTCAGGGTTTCCAAAAGGGTTTGAAACACTGTTGTCTGGGTAAATGTAGCTTACTGTTGCTTTAAGATTTGGGTCAGAGAAGTTGAATAGGACCTGGTTAGTTGTTGCGTTAACAATAAGGAAGAAATGAATTTTCTTAATGTAGCGCTCAATAGTAATTGTCTTTGTCGTTGGATTAAATACATAATCCTCGGGCGCAATATTACGTGCCATTAAATATTACCTTCCTAAATTAACGTAATCGGTGGAATGACGGTCTGAGTAATTGTAGTGGTTCTTGTCTGTGAATAACGAGGGAAGAAAATGCCAAGTTCTAGTTGAGCATCCATAACTAACTGTTCTCCACGACCACCGTCTCCAGCTGGTCCTTGGATACCCGTAGGTCCACGTAAACCAGTTGGTCCTGTTGGTCCAGCAGCGCCATTGGCACCCGCTGCACCGTTTGCACCTGCAGGTCCTGTCGCACCTGTAGGTCCTTGAATACCAGACGCATAAACTAATGCGTTCCAGTTTTGAGTTCCATTACCAATCTTGAACTTCCCAGTGTCAAGCTCAAGACCAAGTTCACCTTCTGAAAGAAGAGGATTGGTTGTTGACCATTCTGACGCCGTACCACGACGTAACTGTAACTTAATTGCCATAAACCGCGTTTACTCCTCCGCTGTCAATAGTGATAACTCCGCCATAATTAGTTGCAGGACCTCCACCATCTACATTAAGTAGTGTAGTGCCTGTAGGGCCTGTTGGACCTAGTAAACCCTGATTTCCTGTAGGACCTGTTGGTCCAGTTGGACCTGTAGGTCCAGTTGCACCAGTTAAACCGCCAACACCTTGAGGACCAGTAGGACCTGTATTACCAATAGTTGCAGCAACGATTGCCTGCCAGTTTGCAGTATCTTCAAGAGGGGTGATTCCAGCAGTTGATGCGCTGTTTCTACGAACGTATGTTCCCTTTAATGTAGGAGTGTCATAGAAAACAGCTTGACCAACCTGATAAGAGATTCCGCTCTGCCAAGTTCCAATAACTGTAAATGGAAGAGGGCCTGTAGCTCCAGTAGGACCAGGTACTGTTGATGCAGCACCAGTAGGTCCTGTAGCACCAGTTAAACCAGTAGTACCAGTAGGTCCTGTTGGGCCTTGAACAAAACCAGCGTTTACATAAGCGCTGCCTTGCCAAACATAAAGCTGACCTGTAATAAGGTATGCATCACCAGTAGCAGCTGTTGGGTGTTCTGCAATAAGTTCTGAGTAATTGTTGTAGGAACCAAGGATTGAAAGGCCGCGTCCTTGAATACCTGTTGGACCAGTTGGACCTTGAATACCCTGAGGACCTGTTGGACCAGTAACACCTTGGATACCTTGTGAACCAGTTAAACCAGTTGAACCAGTAGCACCTGTTGCACCTGTTGGTCCCTGTACACCTTGAATACCTTGTATGCCTTGCGGACCTGTTGGTCCAACCTCTCCTTGTGAACCAGTTGCACCTGTTGGACCGATACCACCTTGAGAACCTGTTGGTCCTTGGATTGCGCCAGCACTTGCCCAAGCAGAACCAGCCCATACAAATAGAACGCCGTTAACAAGATAACCATCACCTGTTGCTCCAACAGGATGAGCAGTTTGAAGTTCAGCAAGTGAGCCGTAACTTCCAAGAATAAAGATTCCAGAACCAGCTGGACCTGTAGCACCTGTTGGTCCTTGAGGACCAGTTGTTCCAGGAGCACCAGCAGCACCTGCGGTACCAGCAACACCTTGAGAACCTTGAGGTCCTTGAGCACCTGTAGGACCTACTGCACCAGGGAAACCTGCAGCACCAGTTGGACCTGTTGCACCACGGTCACCCTTTACATAAAGTGCCCAACCAGTGCCATCAGCGCTTGGGATTGCGCCAACCGCAAACTGTCCAGGGTTAGTTAATACCCAAACTTCACTGCCGTAAGTTACTCCATCGTAAAGAGAGTAAGTCGCTAGTGAGCTCCACACACCTTGGTTGGTGTAGTTAATACTTGTTACAGGACGTGTTGTTCCTGTAGGTCCTGTAGGACCTGGAATAGTAGATGCTGCACCTGTAGGGCCAGTCGCACCAATGTTTCCTTGTGGACCTGTAGGTCCAATAAGTCCTGCGGCACCAGTAGGACCAGTAGGTCCAATAACAGTTGAGTCTGCACCAGTAGCACCCGTAGGACCAGTTGCACCTGTCGGACCGACAGCACCTGTAGGACCAACTACTGTAGAAGCAGCACCAGTTGCACCAGTCGCACCAGTAGGACCAGTAATTGATAAACCTTGTGGACCAGTTACACCTTGAAGACCAGCAAAACCTTGAAGACCTTGTGGACCCTGAATACCTTGTGGACCTTGCGGACCAGTTGCGCCAGTAGGACCAACAGGACCAGTGTCACCTTGTGCACCTTGTGGTCCATTGATACCTTGAACACCTTGTAGACCGCGTGGGCCTGTAGGACCTGTTGCGCCAGTAGCACCAGTTGGACCTTCAAGGTTTCCAACGTTAGTCCACTGACCACCGCTCCAAATAATTAAATTGCCGTTAGCAAGAAGATAAGCATCGCCAGCATTACCTGTTGGATGCGCAGTTGTTAAATCATTAAGTGTTGGGTACTCACCAAGAATATTTAAACCTTGGCCAGGAGCACCTGTAGGACCTGTAGCACCTTGAACACCAGAATAACCTTGTGGACCCTGAGGACCAGTTGGTCCAGCAGTTCCAGCTAAACCTGTAGGACCTGTTGCGCCTGTTCGTCCTGTAGGACCAGTAGGTCCTGTTACAGATGGACCTGTTGCACCAGCGGCTCCTGTTGGGCCTGTTGCGCCAGCAGGACCTGTAGGTCCGCGTTGTCCAGTAGGACCAGTTGCGCCACCTGCAGGAACAGATGGTCCAGTTGCACAGGTAGGACCAGTTACGCCTGGATACCAAGCGCTGTTATCAGGGCCTACGACCGTAATCTCGTCTGACACTCTAGTCCACCGTTACCTGTTGAGTTACAAATACTTGACCTCTCAAGTACGTTTTTTCCCATGTAGGGTCTGAAACTTTAGTTGCCTGCAAATCCCAGAACGCACGAACAGGAAGGTACTTAGTTTTATCACTTACTAGCGATAACTTAAGTCTTCCCGCTGCCGCATCTAAAATTGTAACATCTAAGGACGCATATCTAGATGGTGAATTAGGATAGGTACGAATTTCTGCTTTCCATGTAAGACCCGTAATATCAAACGCAAAGTCAACAATTTGTTCAAAACTATCACCTTGGTACATAACAATGTCGTAAACCTCAGCTGTTGTAGGTACAGCCTTGTAGCCCATAGGGTCTACAGGCAGATACATGCGCTCTGGTTTTCTCGCGTCATCAATTTCTTGACCCTTGTATATAGGTACGAACTTATTAGTATGACGGCTAGTACGACGAAGGGTACCAACCTGTATACGCCATAGGCCTATATTAAGAGCAGCGCACAGCTGACGGTACTGTTCCCAGCGTTGCTGAATGGTGTTAGTCAGCTGTGCATAGCGCTGTGAACGGGGAATCACTACGCCATCAGGCGCGGTGATATTAATGTCAAAGGACGCGTCAGTAGCCAAAGCCCATAGAGCTTCAATGGTTGCAAGGATAGCAATTGGATATTCCTCAACTGCAGGAATCATCTTAAGGTTCATAGCACTGCCGAAGTTATCTGTTCTTTCGTGCAGGTGTTGCTCTACGGCAGTGTTAATAAAACGCTCAATGTCGCAGTCAGTAAAATAGCGGTAGCTAGTACCGTGCACAGTAAGTAGTGCGCCCACAATAAGCGGGTCTTTAAAGTGAAGGATGCCTTGGTCTTTTTCTAACTTATAACCAAAGGGAGCTGGGACCACATCGTCAGTGATTGCGACGTAAAGTGAGTATGGGTCTACAGGCTTAGTATTTAAATAAAAGTCTTTTGTTACTCCATCACCATTAGCGGTGAAGGTAAATTCTTTAGGTAAGTCACCGAGTTCTAGACGAACTCTTGATACAAGGTCTGCCATTGCGGCCACTTAATTCACTCCTTTAACGACTATGTAAACGAAGAAGCGGGCAGTAATGCCCGCCGCTCCGCCGAATTAAGTGCTCGATAGTTAGTTACCCGCTTAGATTACTCCAGCTAGATAACCCTTTTCTTCAAGATGCTGTGCAACTTGACGAGACACTTTGTACTTCTGTCCAGCTTTGAAGCTGTAGTAGTTGCCTGCACCTAGTGTCATAGAATCGATTGTCTCAATAACACGGATTACAACTGAGTCCTCTGACTCGCTGATTACTGTTGGGTCATCAACAATAACTGTTGCACGGTTTGGTACTGTTGCATCTAGTACTTCTGTTTCAAGCTTGATTTGTGCTTCGGCAGTAGCCATAGACATTTCCTGAGCACGTTCCTGCATTACCTCTAGATTTTCTTCTAGAGCTGCTTCACGTACGCGACCAGTAACATCTGTCGGTTTTACTTTACTTGCCATTTATATCCTCCGATTTAGTAACTCTTTTAAGGTAGGGGGCCTGGTTGCCCAGGCCCCCCAGGTAAAGCTAATTAGTTGGTTTCTGCAATAATTACAGACTGGTCAGTGATTAGACCAAGACCGAAGATTGAGTACCAAGCAAGAGCATGCTCACGACCGAAGTCAAGAATACCGCCATCGCGGAGTTCGACTGGAAGAGAGATTGCGTGACCGAATGCGTTATCTCCAATGAAGATAGCTGCGTAGCGGTCTGACTGTCCGTTACCTGTCTTTGTAGCAGGAGTGATGTATCCACCACCAGCTGTTACGACTGGGTTAGCAACAGTTGTGTCTGCTGTGTAGTTAGTACCAGCACCACCAGCAACCTTAAGAACCTGTGTGGTTTCGATAAATACTGTGTCATATAGACGACCGATTTCACCGAGCATAAAGTTACCTGGAGCAGCGTACTTAGTGACTTCAATAAATTCTGGATTGTCACGGAGCTTACGGCTCTGGTGTGGGTGAACAAACGCAACGTATGTTTCGCCGAGGCGTGGAATGTTCTTGGTTGAGAGTGTCTCTACTGCATCCTTGACAGTGTGTGGTGTCAAGTAGTATGTGCCTGTCATAGCAGCACGGTTAGCAGCGGTTGTACCATCTGCGTACCAGTTGTTAACTGCTGTGAGTGATGAGCGGTCTTCACCATAGATGGTTGAAGTTGCTGCGTAGAGGGTGTCGCGTGATAGCTGGTCTAGATAGATAGCCATGTTACGACCGAGTAGACGTGAGGCTGAAGCCATTACGTCATCGAATGATGCGTTAAGAAGAAGTTCTGATACAGCAAGAGCATAACCATGCTCTGATACTGTGATTGAGAACTGCTGTGCAGTCAACGCGTTTGTCTGCATACGTACACCTTCAACAAGGCCGCTTGCGAAGCCTAGGTTGTTGTAACGCATGAAGTTGATTTGTAGACCAGGTGCAACACCAAGTTCAGTCTTCTTGACTGCGAACTGCTCAAAGCGAAGGATAGGCATAGCCTGGAAAAGGATTTCCTTTGACCAGATTGTCTGAATCGCTTGAGTCAGCTGGGTGTTAGTGCCTGAGTATGCTGTTGGGGCAGCGGCTAGATTGCCTGTACCCGTGATACCAGATGCCATTTACTTGTGACTCCTTATTTATTGGGATTTGGGATTGTTGGGTTTACCCGAACAGACCGCGAGACTTACCACGAGCGGTTTCGCTCATGATGCGTTCTCTGTACTTTGCGTAATCGTTCATCGACATGGACGAGATATCCTCGGCCGTAAAGTTACGTTGCTCCATATTAGTGTCCATTTGTCCGAGCGGGGGCGTGGTTACCCTTGTCCCCGTCATTTCTTTCCTTGCGTTCTGCATAGCTGACTGCGCAGATTCAAGAATTCTTGCTGAACGTTCTTTTAGTCCTTCAACTGATGCGTCAATCTCTTCGCGGGTGTTTCCGCTAATAAGGTCTAGCAGTTCAGGAATAATAGCTTCACGTTCTGTTTCTACACGCTGTGTGCGGTAGCTTTGTAGGTCAGCAAAAGACTTTTCGCGTTCCAGAAGAGCAAAGGCACGTTCACGCTCTTGACGCTCACGCTCCAACTGCTCCTGCCACTCTTGTTCCTTTGTCTTAAGCAAAGTACGAACATCCATGTCATTTTCAAGAGCTTCCTGCTGAGCCTTAGCCTTAGCTTCTTCTTCAGCTGTACGTGATGCAAGTTCTGCTTCACGTTCTCTCTTTAATGCATCGAGTTCTTCCTTCAGCTTATCAATCTGAGGGTAGAGCTTTTCTTTTTCTTGGCTTCTTACTTTTGCCAAGTCATCTTCCGTATAAAACTTGGAAGTTGCCTTAGTAGTAGGTGCGTCAGCGACAACTGCGTTGTCTGACGACTGGGCTACGACTGGAACTGTTCCTGCTTCAGCCGCGAAGGCTTCAGCGTTTACTTCTGCTGTTTCCATAGTTATCCTTTACATCCTAGGGGTCGTTTTCCGAAGTGAGAGCACATATGACCAAACGTTGTATCTATTGTCTTTCTTAATACAAAAAATGTCAGGCTAAACCTTTATTTTTCGTACTCTTCTGGTACTCGCCTCTGTGGGAGGACAGTTCCATAAGCTTCAGTTACCAACTTGTTACGTAGGTCTGCTTCGCCCATATCGGCTGCAGATAATGCCTCGTCCATTGTTGGTGGTAATACAGCAGGGGCTCCAGGAGCACCTGTTGCGCCAGGGGCACCAGGAGCGCCTCCAGTTTCAGGGTTAGGCATAGTGCCTGTAAGTTCAGCAATCTCTTGTTCAATCTGGGTCTGTAGCAACTTAAGAGCGCCGTCTGCTGTAGCGTCATCAAGAAGCTCTTGACGAATCTCATTAAGCTTCTCAGTTGGGAACTCTTCGCCAAGGGTGCGAAGTGCACCTTCCTTAGACTCAAGACCTAGGGACAGCATCGACTGGACTTCATTAAGCGCAATCAACTTGTCTAGTGGAAGAGGCTGTGGGAAGAAAACATAGGTTAAATATGTAAGTGGGTCATTAGGGTCTAGGCGGTCAACCTGGCCCTTCTTAAGCTTAACGTTTTTTGTTGGGTCCCAAATAAAGGCTTCTGGTTCCTTGATAGCGATGCTACGAAGGATAAGCTCATTAACGCGCTCTAGACCGTGAGCGTACTGGATAATCTTTTGGTGGTAGCGGTTCATTAGAGGTTGGAACTGGATAGATAGCGCAACACCTGATGTGTTAGAAATAGGCTGCGCTTGACCAAGAGCAGTCTCAGGCACACCAATCATTTCGTGCATAGACTTCTTAAGCATTGCAAGGAAGTCCATAGCACCCTTAAGACCTTGTGCACCGCCCTCTAGGTTTTCTACCTTTGCGTCTTTTGGTAGACCGCCCCAGACTTTGTTAGCGCCCTTTTCCAATTGTGAAGCTTTGGCACCAATGATGACTGTGACGGGAGCAGCATGATAATTAACGATGTCAGCGATGTCAGTAGCAGTCTCGTTATAAGTACGGTTAATATTAATAA
>JACCDX010516043.1_pt1 | contig 12259 bp, 8 predicted proteins | sample 7449681 | NCBI WGS metagenome assembly JACCDX01 (sample SAMN15323450, study PRJNA562643) | freshwater metagenome | isolation source: river surface water | place: USA:Blue River Watershed | collected 2017-08-18
GATCTCATCGCGGAAGCACTCGGACATGAATACGGAAACAAGGTCACCGGAATATACCTTGAACAATTTGACCAAGAAGTCATTGATCAGATGAACCTATGTATTGTAGAGAAAGTGTGTGATCACAACACCTCACTGAAACTTGCAGTTTAATCTTGTGAAGTTTAAAGCTAGTGTTGTAAGTACAGTAATATATAGCTAAAAACCCTAATGATGTGGGGTTTTATTTTTTAACTTGCCCCATATTACAATTAAAAAAAATGAATTCTATAAGAACACTTCTATTTCTAACCCTAATTGTAAGCATAGATCTTAAAGCTCAAATTCGCCCACCTATTCAGCAAGATTTTGAAAGGTTTATTAAAGATTTGAAAGGAGAATTTAAATCATGCACTGTAATTGTATATGATGCCAAAGAGTATTTTGGAGAACTTAAGAAAAGCTCTGACATTCATAAACAAAAGAATTTACAGTTTGATAGTTTGCAACGGATTACTCAAATTGAAGAGTACAGAGATGGATCACAAATAAACATCATGAAGATGAATTACTCTTCAGATAACCTAAAAATCACATACTATGTAAATGAAAAAAAGGACAATTTCTATGGGGAATATGTCCTTAATAAGAAAAATCAAGGCATATCACTATCCTTTTGGAGAAATGACACTTTAACTCATAAAGAAACAGCTAAATACAATGATAAAGATTCGTTAGTAGAGTACGTTAAATTTAATCAAGAAGGCAAAATATCAGAGATGAAATCTTGGGAATTTAACAATATGAATAACCTTGATGCTTATACATATCTGACTGAAAATGGCTATTGGCGTGAAAAATACAAGTATGAATCAACCAAGAAAAAAACTTCTACGCAAACGTTTAATGTTAATGGCAACCTTGAATCTACTACCACATATAAATATGATGATAAAAATAGATTGATTCAAAAACTTACCATCAATAGTCATGCATCTAATCAACAAAAAACTTTATATGTATATAATCCACTTGGTTTATTAATAAATGAGACTAGCTATACGTCCACTGACGGCATTCAATTTTATCTATCACAAGTAAATGAAACCAAATATGATGATAATAAAAGAACTGTGAAAAAATCCTCATTTCATTACTATTCAGATACTGCTGATAAAAGTGATTGGAATTACCAATATACAAAGTCCTTTTTCTATAATGGTAATGGAGATCTAGTTGAATCTATAACTAGCTATGAATATAAAAATCCCGCACGCAGCGGCTACAAAAACAAAGCTAATTATATATATGACACCTATGGAAATTGGATTAAAGTCATAGAATCTTCATCTGATAATCTAAACCAACCTTTTGAGTTAATGGATAAACATATCGTTGAAAGAATAATCACATACAACAACTAGTTTTGTAATTACACCACAACATATCAAGTATCACTAACAGCTAAAAACAACAATGGCTAAAACAAAGAAAGAAAAAACTGCAGAAGAGAAACCATTTGAGCAAATGCTCTGGTCTGCTGCAGATAAGATGAGAAAGAACATTGATGCCGCTGAATACAAGCACTATGTATTGGGTCTGCTCTTCTTAAAGTATGTATCTGATGCATTTGAAGAGTTACATGCTAAGATTGTAAACAAAGAAGGTGACTATGCTTATGATGATCCAGAAGACAGAGATGTTTATAGTGCAGAGTACGTATTCTTTGTTCCCAAAAATGCACGTTGGTCATTCTTAGTCAGTAGAGCAAAACTTCCTACTATTGGTGAAGACATTGATACAGCAATGGATCTCATAGAGAAGGACAACCCCAAGTTAAAAGGTGTACTTCCCAAACAATTTGCTAGACCACAACTGGACAAAATGGTGCTTGGTGATTTGGTAGATCTCATCAACAACATTAATCTGGGTACACAAGCTGCTAAGATGAAAGACATGTTGGGTGTGGTGTATGAATATTTCCTAGGTCAGTTTGCTTTAGCAGAAGGTAGAAAAGGAGGTCAGTTCTATACTCCTAGATCTGTAGTACAGTTACTGATTGAAATGCTTCAACCCAATAAGGGTAAAGTATATGATCCCTGTTGTGGTAGTGGTGGTATGTTTGTCATGAGTGAAAAGTTTGTGCTGCAACACCAAGGTAGAATTGATGATATAACCATCTACGGACAAGAGAGTAATCAGACTACATGGAGACTTGCGGTAATGAATCTTGCCATTAGAGGTATAGATCCTGAACAAGTAAAATGGAACAGTGAAGGTAGTTTCTTGAAAGATGCACACCCAGACTTAAAAGCAGATTTCATCATTGCTAACCCACCCTTTAACATCAGTGACTGGAGTGGTGAGTTATTGAGAAATGACGGTAGATGGAAATACGGCGCACCTCCAGTAGGTAATGCCAACTACGGATGGTTGCAACACATGATCCATCACTTGACACCCAAAGGTAAAGCAGGTGTTGTCCTTAGTAAAGGAGCATTGACTACCAAACAGTCTGGTGAATATGAAATTAGAAAAGCCATGATTGAAGATGGTGTGGTAGACTGTATTGTTAACCTACCCACCAAGTTGTTTTTAAATACACAGATCCCTGCTTGCTTGTGGTTCCTGAATAGAGACAAGAACAGGTTGAGAAAAGGAGAAATCTTGTTTATAGATGCTAGAAACCAAGGTCATCTCATCAACAGAAGAACACGTGAGTTTACAGATGAAGATATTGCATCAGTATCAGACACCTATCACCACTGGTTAAACAGCAGAGATGAGTACCAAGATGTTGCAGGCTTCTGTAAATCAGTTACCATCAAAGAGGTTGCAGCTATGGACTATGTACTTACCCCGGGGAGATACATTGGTTTACCAGATGAAGAAGATGACTTCAACTTCACAGAGAAGTTTGCTAGCCTGCAAGCAGAGTTAGAGAAACAGATGCAAGAGGAAGTTACACTGAATGAAAGAATACGTTTAAACCTAGCAAGTTTAAAGGAGGTCGGGGATGAGTGACATTATCGAAACTGAACTTGGACAGATTATTAAATTGGGAAATGGAAAAATTAAACCCACACAAGAAGGGAACATACCTATTTATGGCGGAAATGGAGTATTAGGTTATTGTTCTAAGAGTAATTACACGGGTAATGTAATTATCATTGGGCGTGTTGGTGCCTATTGTGGATCAGTGTACTATTCAAAAAATCCTGTTTGGGTTTCTGATAATGCTCTAGCGGCAAACCCCAAGGATGATAACAATTCAAAATACTTGTATTATCTATTGAAACAGCTAAACCTTAATAACTATGCGGAAGGATCCAGTCACCCTCTAGTTACACAAGGTTTAATTAATGCAATAGAAGTGAAGTACCATAAGAATCCTGAAGAACAACAAGCTATTGCAGAAGTACTATCCAGTCTTGATGATAAGATAGATCTCCTACACCGCAACAACAAGACCTTAGAGGAGATGGCGGAGACTTTGTTTAGACAGTGGTTTGTGGAGGGTGCTAAGGAGGAGTGGGAGGAGAAAAAAGTTCGAGATATTTCAAAAATATCTAGTGGGAAATCTCTTAATCGTAGTTTATTCACTGAAAGTGGTAATTACCCCGTAATGGGAGCTAATGGTGAGATTGGAAGATCAAATGAATGGTTACTAGACAAAAAAATACTATTTACAGGAAGAGTTGGTACGTTAGGAAAAATTTTTAGAGTGTACCAAAAAAAAGTGTGGTTGTCTGATAATACCTTGATAATTCAACCAAAAGATGACTTTTACTATTATCTATATTTTTTTCTTAAAAAATATCAACTAGAGGATTTAGATGTTGGTAGTACACAGCCTTTATTAAGACAATCAGATCTTCAAGACATTGACATACCTATATTTATAGATGAAGGTAAACATGGAAAATTTGAGTCTTTATCGGAAGTTTTTTTCACTAAAATTGAGCAAAACGATCTTGCAATTAGAAATCTTTCACTCTTGAGAGACACCATTCTTCCTAAACTAATGTCAGGACAAATAAGAGTTAAAACAGATAAATGACTTCTGGTTCTACATATATAACTCTTGGGTACAACTTTCTTCAGTTGTCTATTAACGCAATTGATGAAATGGAAAAACAAGGTAATCATGTAGCAATAATTACAAGTGGAGCAAGCGATGATGATGAATCTTGGGATAACTATCACGAGAAGACGAGGTGGAATGATAACAACATTGCTTTACCAGTACTATTTAATTTTTATCATGGAATTGAACTTATACTGAAAGGTCTAATACTCCTATGTGAAGGAGATCTACCTAATACAGGAAAGCACAGTTTACCAAAATTATTAAGTTGTTTGGAGCAAAGTAAATTTCCTCCTAGTGAAACTCTACTATCTTTTTTTAATAAGATATTACAGTTTGACCCTAACAGTTTCTTTGAGACAAACCATAAAAACTTAAGTGTATACAATGAATTATTAAGGTATCCAGAACTACAAAATAATACTCAGGTTCATAAATCATGTTTGCAAGGTCAAGAGGAGTTAGGATTAAAAAACTTCATACATATTAGAGATTTTGCAACAGGGGTAAAAGAGAATATTATTCTCTGGAATACAACCAAAAACCTAAATCAATGACCAAGATATTTGAAGATGATATAGAGCAATGGATGGTAGAAAAACTAGAGCAAGCTGGTTTTAACTATATCAATCCTGAGTTGTTGGACCCTGATCAAAACAGTGATCTTAGAACAACTTATTCAGAGGTTGTCATAGAATCTCACCTCTCCTCTGCCATAGCAAGAATAAACCCTCATCTTCAATCTCAGGTTATTCCTCAAGCTGTAAAAGAAGTTATACGTGCAGCCAGTAACGGAGACCTGGTGCATGCTAACCAACAGTTTCATGTCTTGCTCACAGAAGGTGTTGATGTTACTTATATAGACAAAGGTGAAGAACGCACGGTGAAAGCAAAATTGGTAGATGATCTTAACCCCAGCAACAACTTCTGGTGTGTTACCCATCAACTTACTATCATAGAAAATGGTCAGCACAAAAGACCTGATGTTATTCTGTACCTAAATGGAATTCCTGTTGTCGTAGTAGAACTAAAAAATCCTACTGATGAGAATGCTACTTTGGAAAAAGCATACGAACAACTGAAGACCTACCACAACACCATTCCTTCTCTGTTTGTATACAACTGTTTAGAGATTATCTCAGATGGATTAGAAGCAAGAACAGGAACCATTACCAGTGATATATCCAGGTTCATGAGTTGGAAGACGGCAGATGGTAAAACAGAAGCATCTCTCAGATCCAATGAACTAGGTGTGATGATAGAGGGTATGTTAGACAAACAAGTCCTTACTGACCTCATACTTAATTTCATTGTATTTGAAAAATATCATCAGGAGGATCTAAAAACCAAAATCATCAAGACTGGTGTCATCAAGAAAATTGCAGCATATCACCAATACTATGCTGTAAAAAAGGCTGTAGTCAGTGCACAAAAAGCAAGTGATTTTAATGGTAATAAAAAAGGTGGTGTTGTATGGCATACACAAGGTTCTGGTAAATCCTTGTCCATGGTATTCTTCTCAGGTTTATTGGTGAAGACACTCAACAATCCTACTGTCATTATCATCACCGATAGAAATGATTTAGATGATCAGTTATTTGAAACTTTTGCCAACTGTGCGCAGCTACTGAGACAAGTTCCTGTGCAGATAGACAGTAGAAGTAACCTAATAGAAGAGTTAAAAAACAGACAGTCTGGAGGTGTGTTCTTTACCACCATACAAAAATTCTTACCTGAAGAAAACAGCAACACATTTGATCTGCTCTCTGAAAGAAGAAACATCATTGTTATAGCAGACGAAGCACACCGCACCCAGTATGGATTTGATGCTAAAATTAAATACATCAAAGATGAAGCAGGAAATGAAATCGGTACTGATCTGGGTTACGGTTTTGCAAAACACATGCATGATGCACTTCCTAATGCAACATTTGTAGGATTCACAGGCACACCTGTTTCGAGTGAAGACAAAAACACACAAGCTGTATTTGGTGAGTATGTAGATATATATGACATAGAACGTGCAGTGATTGATAAAGCTACTGTACCCATATACTATGACAATAGGTTTGTAAAGTTAAAACTAGACACCTTCTATATAGATGATTTAGAATCCAAACTCAGTAAAGCTTCAGAAGGAATACCACAATACTTGGTTAAAAATGCGGTAGAGAAAGCTACACGTCAAGAAGCAATTGTTGGACACAAAGACCGTCTTGACATCGTAGCAAAAGATATTGTAAACCACTACGAGGACAGAACAAAAACACAAAAAGGTAAAGCACTGGTTGTATGTATGACCAGAAAGGTTGCTGTTTCTCTTTACAATACCATTATCTCTTTAAGACCAGAGTGGCACAATGATGATGATGAAAAAGGATCGTTAAAAGTTATCATGACTGGAAGTTCATCTGATGAACAGTTTTTACAACCTCACATCCGCAATAAAGAAAAAAGATCACTCATCGCTAACCGCTTAAAAGATGAGGATGATCCACTACAAATGGTTATAGTAGTTGATATGTGGTTAACTGGTTTTGATGCACCTGTACTGCATACCTTATATCTGGATAAAGACATGAGTGGTCACAATCTTATGCAAGCCATAGCACGTGTAAACAGAGTATTTAAAGACAAACCCGGAGGACTGATAGTTGACTATGTGCCTGTTACAGGTAACTTAAAAGAAGCACTCAAGACTTACACTGAAAGTCAGGGCAAAGGAAACATCACAGTTGACATACATGAAGCAGCTAACCTCATGATGAGTAAACATGAAGTAGTACAACAGATGTATCATGGCTTTGATTATACATTGTACTTTACTGCTAATACAGGAAAGAAATTAGACCTGATACTAGATGCAGAAGAGCATATACTATCACTTGAAAATGGTAAAGAGAGATACCTCCGTGAAGTAACAGCTTTGAGTAAGTCTTATGCACTGGCTAAATCAGAACCAGAAGCACAAAACATAGCACATGAGGTTGCCTTCTTCCAGGCTGTTAGAGCCAGGTTAGCCAAGTATGACATACAAGTAACAGGTCAGCAGAAGAAAGACTTTGAGAACACCGTAAAAAGCTTGGTAGAAGGAGCAGTTGCATCAGACGGCATCATTAATCTACTAGATCAAGCAGGCCTAGAAAAGCCACAGATAAACATATTCAGTGAGGACTTCATGAATGACATCAGAAACATGAAGCAGAAGAATGTTGCTATAGAGTTACTGAAGAAGTTGCTGGCTGACCAGATTAAATTAAGGTTTAAAAGGAATGCCGTAATAGACAGAAGCTTTTCTGAGAGATTACAGGATGCTATCTCCAGGTATAATAGCAAGAGCATAACAGCACTTCAGATGATAGAGGTGTTACTGGAAATAACCAATGATGTCAATAAAGAAACGGCTAGAGGAAATGATCTAGGTTTAACAGAAACAGAGAAAGCCTTCTATGATGCACTTACTTGTAACAAGTCAGCCATAGACCTGATGGGAGATGCTAAACTAGTAGAAATAGCCAAGGAGTTGGTAAAGAGAGTCAAGAACAGCACTACTATAGACTGGACAGTGAGACAGTCTGCTAAGGACAGAGTACGTCTAGAGGTAAAGAGAGTACTAAGGTTTCACAAGTACCCTCCGGATGACCAGCCACGTGCAGTGAGCACAGTCATAGAACAAGCGGAGATGCATGCAGAGGAGTTGGTGTGAGTGTCTACATTTTAGTAAATCTTTATATATACTAAAATAACCTACTTTGTAGACATTATTTGGGGGGCTGCCTAAATGACTTAAAGAAATTCTTCCTAACAGAAGTTCTAGATTTTACTTTAGTAACAGAATTCTCCCTTACAAGCAAAGCCTTTTCAGCTAGTTCAATATCATTTTTAATCAGCTCTGCTAATGGTGTAATTGAGCTCAATCCTGATAATATATCAATCATATTAGACCTAGTCTCAACTAGTTCAACTTTTGTAAGACCATCCGGAGAATTAATCTTGTAAAAACTATTAAAGAGAGACACTAATTTTGATTTGACTTTATCACTTTTCCTTGTCGCATTAAACTCGAGATAAATCACCTGTTTCTTGAGCTCATTTTTCCAAGTCTTGGAATCTTGAATAGTAGTTTTGATATTTTCAATTTCCAAGAGATTAAGTTTAAGTCTCAGAGCTGAGATAACCATTCTAAAAATCAAGCTAGCTAATTCTGAATCAACCTTCTTGAAAGAATCTAACAGAGTCTGGCTAACTTGTATAAACTTCTTATCTCCCATTCTTTCTAAATTTTTAATGACATCTGAAAGCATATCAATACAAGTTTGCTTCCTATCCTTCTCTAAAATATTAGTCAACAGACTCCTTTCCGGCTCAAAGTTATAATCTATATATTTTCTCAGATCTAAGAAATAGTCAGCGGCTACAGATATAGTCTTTTCTGTAGCTCTCAATTGCTTTATTAAATCCAGTTTAAAGTAAGATACTACAAGCTCATCCTTTAAATTTTTTCTAATAGGAATAGTTATATCTTCTAACACCGTGTTTATGGACATATTTACTAAAGACCCTGTAATTTCACTATTTATAGTTTGTGACTCATTATTCATGAGATTCAAAAAACCTATTACCCTTTTCAACTCAGATTGATCTGTGCAGAATTTAACAGACTTCCGCGTCAAAGTATGGGGATTAGAACCAAAATAATACAAAATCTGAGTAGACTTAAATCCTTGTCTAGCCCTACCCATGATTTGAAAGACTGTTGCTGGAGATAACATCATATTAGGATGCTGTTGACTAATTTGTATGACTAAATCGCACTCATCATCATGAATATCACAACCATTAAAGTATGCTGAGGTGATGATATTTATTCTCTTCGGAAGGATACCAGATTCAGGTAGTCTATAATAATTATCAGCAAATAGCTTTTCGTTACTTTCACTACAGAGAACTGCAATATCCTCCTTTAAAATACTAGATACCTTCTCTGGTATAAGAGCACAAAGATCATAACAGCATTGTATATCATTAACTGCTAGTAGTATTTTATTGCTTCTACCTCCTTCTAATAATCTTTGAACAGTAGCAATAATTTCATCCTTCAGATAATAGGACGGTCTGATAAAAGCAAAAGGAGATCTAGCATCAGTGAAGATAAACTTCGTCTTAGTTAATTGACTAATCTGCATATCAGAAAACTCTCTTAAGGTAGCAGAGAGCAAAGTCTTGTTCCTATCTGGATGACCATTAAGTACATCCATACTCTGCTCCATTGACGCTCTAAAAGAACTCTGGTCCTGCATAGAATCTATTTCATCAAAAAGCAGATGAATACTATTAAAATCAATACCTAAATTGATTAATGCAGCCTTCAAATGAATAAGATGATCATTGATACATATAATCTTAAGATGACTTCCTTTTACCTTTGATTCCGTGACATACTCTTTCAAAAAAGTATTTAATGTTATTCTCTTATCCTCTATTTTTTCAGAATCAGAGTTTCCAATATATCCATAATAAAAAACACCTTGCATAGATTTAGCTTTGTTATAAGCTGTATTGACATAGGGAACAATAACTATTGAAGCTCTATTACAGGTTAACTCAAGAGTTGTCCCACCAACCCCAGGATGAGTTTTATCTACAATACCAGAAGGTAAAAAAGTAAAAACTTGAGATAAATATTTGGCTCCTGAAATAGCAACAACATTGACTCCATCAATGATGCTACGAGAAATTACTGATTGCAACATAATGCAAATTTCAGACATCACTTTCCAATAACACCCTAATTTGCAGCATGTTACAAACAATTTTCAGCTACATTGTTAGAAACTCAACTTTAGCTAGTCTTTGATGCAGCGGATTTGTCCATTGATAACGTCATAACTTGGACTTGAAAACCATTCCGCAGAACTAGTTCTAATTCCGGCTGGAATTTGGTTGTATCTTGTCAAAATTCGTGCTGTTGGAATTTCAGCACCCCAAATCCAATAATCGTAGAATAAATTAAAACCAGATGAGTTATTTCCATCAGCCCACGGAGAATTAAGTGATGGTAGGAAAAGATATGCTGCACTATTCAGTTGATCAACTGAGCTTCCTTGACTCATAAAAAGGAAATGATAGTCACAGAGTGTAGCAACATGAAACCCCGTTGGACATATATTTCTGCTATCTTCTATAACAGAAGAGTTATACAAATACAACTGAAATTCACTAGGTGAATATTGATTGACAGAGATAGTATCTCCATTATTAAACTTATTTGTACTTAAACTTTCTCCAAACCAACACTGCCCGCCTATTTCTAGCAGGCTATAATACCTATCAAAATAGATTAAGCTATCTTGTCCTCCGCAACCTGTGACAGAGATATACTCATTTTGACATGTATTGTTTCCGGGTAGTAAAACAGCACCAGAATTACTTATGCTAACAGGATTAGCCGCACTAACACCAGGAACTATAGAGTAATTATTCCCAATAAACAAAGTATCTCCAGTAGCACTCACTCTCACAATCACATCCTCTGCATACAACGCATAAGGCACAGACATCATTTGTTGCGTACCTAAATCAATATCACCACTACCAGCATTAATGGATACCTGAAGGAACTTGGCACCTGTTCCCCAGACAATTGTTGCAAAGCTTCCTATATTAGGATCACCTGCACCAATGTTTAAATTTATCAAACCCTGGGGATTAGAAGTTGTACTGTGTGTTTCTTCATACACCACAGCTCCAGTAGCAGAAACATCATGGATTTTAAATGTCATGGTCAAAGATGTGCTTGCCATTACTGTTCCATCAGTGTTTCGTAATATAGCCTGATAAGGTATGCTTTGAGGAGCTTGGGCTATAATAATAGCAGATACAGCAAGAAATAAAAATGTAAGTAGTTGTTTCATAAATCAAATATAGTATTATCTTTTTATAATCTATGGCTGCACAGTTGTTATTCATTTTGCACTCTTTATTACATCTAACAACTTACCCCCCCCGCCATCTATCCTTGACAACCACCCCCCTATGTTATTGTACAACTAGATTACATATGCTAGGTACTCCTGGAAAATTTGGAGGACTCATTAGTATTTCCTTTTTCTTCTGTAATCAATATTACTATGAAAAGAAACCCTGTCATGGTGCAAGAGATCAAGCTCAGCTATGCTCCTGCAAAGTTTTCTGGAACCAACAGAAAAATTCAGTGCTCCAATGATGCTTTAGAAGTTCTGCTGCCTTTCTATAACCAGGATACCATAGCCTGCCAAGAAGAATTTCTGTTACTGTTACTCAACAGAGCTAACATGCCCATTGGTGTTATTCCTATTAGCAAGGGAGGTATAAGTGGTACTGTGGTAGATATAAAACTGGTGATGAGCATTGCACTAAAATCTTTAGCCTCAAGTATCATTTTATCTCACAATCATCCTAGCAGTAATACAGAGCCCTCTGAAGATGACAAAAGACTAACAAGGAAAATAAAAGAAGCCTGTGAAGTTATGGACATCAAATTACTGGATCATCTAATAGTGGCTCCGGATAACAGATACCGCAGTTTCGCTGACATGGGTGAGCTATAAACTCCATTACGGAAAAATCCGTCAAATAAAAAAAATTAATCATCAAGACAGACACCTGCAAATTACCTGCAAATAACAAATACCCAAAACCTGAAACCCTTGATATATCAGTAGCTCAGCTGGTTAGAGCGCATGATTCATAATCATGAGGTCGAGGGATCGTGCCCCTCTCTCGCTACAAATATTTAAAGCACAAGCCCCTTCATTTTGAGAGAGTGAAGGGGTTTTTTGTTTTCCGTCGTTGCGCGCAACGACGTTGCTTTATGAGGGCGTGCAACGACAGTGCAGATAAATATTTGGGGGATTTTAGGATGTTTTGAGGTTATCACCTGCAAATTACCTGCAAATGAAACCCTGTAGCGTTTGGAAGGACTTCCAATTTTATAACAAGTCTGAAATTTCCCCTTGTTCTTATTTTCAGTTGCGCGAGTTAAAGTTTCATTCCACATTCTGTATCATCTCCAAGAAAAATCTAACGCTAAGAAAACAAGCCTATATTTGAAAAAACCACTGGCAATGAAAAAACAATTGAATTTGTCCAATGCTACCGTTTCCTCCTTCACTTTTCTAAAAAAATTAACCTTCCTTTTCTTGCTCCTTCACC
>JACCDX011157713.1_pt1 | contig 12259 bp, 10 predicted proteins | sample 7449681 | NCBI WGS metagenome assembly JACCDX01 (sample SAMN15323450, study PRJNA562643) | freshwater metagenome | isolation source: river surface water | place: USA:Blue River Watershed | collected 2017-08-18
AAGTCCTTGTTTGCCTTTGGATTGACGTTGTTAGCCGTGCAATTGGTATTCAATGCGATCAAAGCATTTTTTCTAGCCTCGGGTCGCGAAAGCTATGCTGGCATCAGCTCGATGCCCAAGGCTCAAGACCCTGGCCTTGGTTGATTTCCCACTGTCCCATCCTTTTTTTCATCAGGAGTTCACATGAGACGTTTAATCTTGAAATTGGCCACCGTTGCGCTGGCCGCCAGTTCGATGGCCTTCTCGGCAACCGCCCAAGAGTTGCAACAGCAGACCTGGAAAATGGCTGTGCCGACCGGAGAAAAATCCTGGTTTGGCGAATTGCACAAATGGTGGGGAAGTGAAGTAGAAAAGCGTTCTGGGGGAAAGATCAAGATCCAGTACTTCTGGTCTGACTCTCTGGTCAAGTGGGGCGACGCCTTGCCCGGCATTCAATCAGGCATTGCCGACTTGGCCTGGATCAGCAGCTCCTACCACCCGGCTCAGCTGCCCAATTACATGTCCTTGGACCACATGTTCAACTACGGCGATGACTATGTGGCCGCCGTCAAAGCAGCCCTGGATGCCATGGACAACCAGCCCGATTTGAAGGCAGAGTTGGCGAAAAACGATATCGTGCCGTTGATGTCCCACATCAGCGGTTTAGCGCCCGTGGGAACGAAAACCCCCTTGTCCAACATGGATGTTCTGAAGGGCAAAACACTGCGGACCTACGGTGGTGCGCGCACGGACTTTTACAAAAACCTGGGCTGGAACCCCGTCTTCATGGTGTTTCCGGACATGTACCCCGCCATGGACCGCGGCACCATTGATGCACTTGGCGAGTTGGTGATTCTGCTCTCCAACGTGTTCAAACTGAACGAAGTGGTGAAAAACGTGCACATGATGAACCCACCTGGCTTGAAAGGCAACGGTGGTGTTGTGGGGTCGGCATTCTTCATGTCGGGCAAAAAATTCCGTTCATTGCCGCCTGCCACGCAAAAAATGCTGGTCGATCTGCGCAACGAATACGGGGTCCGCTATGCAACAGAGCTGATGAAAGCCGAAGAGCAGATCAAGAAAAATTGGGCGGACAAAAACAAGATCGTCTTCAACTTTTCGACCCCTGCTGATGAGCAGCGAATCTTGCAGGCCGGTACTGCCGCAAACGACAGTTACCTGAAGAAGCTGGAAGGCGAAGGCGCGACCAACGTGCGCAAAGTGGTCGCATATTACACGGAGTCCAGAAAGAAGCTGGAAGCTGAGGGCGCTAAAAAATAACGCCAGGCTTCCTTAGAGCCCTCTCATTGGGCGGCCTGAATGGCCGCCCAAATTCTTTCTGAGGTGAAGGGAAGATCCAGCTTGCGTACGCCAGCAGGCCGCAAGGCATCCAGCAAAGCGCTGACAGCCGCTGGCCAAGCGCCCGCCACACCCGACTCGCCAGCCCCTTTCACACCCAGCGGATGCGTTGTACAGGGCACAACATGGTGGTCAAGAACCATGCGGGGCACCTGATCAGCACGCGGCAGCGGATAGTCCATGTAACTGGCTGTGAGCAACTGGCCCTCTGGGTCGTAGTGAAGCACTTCACCTGATACCTGCCCCAGCGCTTGGACCACACCGCCCATGATCTGCCCTTCCACCCGTTGTGGATTGAGCATCACGCCAACATCATCCACCGCCGTGTGCTGAATAAAACGAACCGTGCCTGTCACGGGATCGATCTCAACCTCACTGACATGACAGCCATTGGGGAAGTTCAATGAAGGCGCTTTGAACACGGTCACGTTGTCCAAGCTGGTCGGCACATGCTCGGGGAGATCCGACGATTGTCGCAACCGCTGCGCAACCTCCGTCAGACTCATGGTTTGATCCGTCCCGACGATGGTGAAATGTCCTGCTGCATAGGTCAGGTCTTCTACCGACGCTTCCAACCAGTGTGCCGCGCACAGCTTGCCGCGGCGAATCACTTCATCGCAAGCCATCACGGTCGCTGTTCCTGCCATCATGGTGGTGCGTGAGGCGACGGTTGAAACAATGCCTGGCACTTGATCGCTGTCACCCGTGACCAGAACAATGGATGACAAGGGAATGCCGAGCTTGTCGGCCACCAATTTGGGATAGATATCGTGCACGCCCTGCCCCATGCCTTGGGCCCCCAGGTGCAGGGCAACGCGTCCATCCTCCATCATGCGAATGTCTGCAGGTTCTTCCAGAATACCGCCCGCCACCTCCAGAAAGGAACACACGCCAATGCCGCGCAAGAGTCCCTGACTGGCTGCAATTTCTCGGCGCTTCTCAAACCCCTGCCAATCGGCCAGTGCGACAGCCTTGTTCATGACCGTCTCAAATTCACCCGAGTCGTAGGTCAAGCCATTGGCAGCGTGATAGGGCATGGCTGTTGCGGGGACAAAATTTCGACGGCGTAATTCAAGCCGGCATAGGCCCATGGCATGAGCCGCCTCGTCCATCAGTCGCTCAACCAAATAGATGGCCTCGGGCCGACCTGCCCCTCGGTAAGGGCCCCCAGACATCACATGCGTGTGAACCAGACGCGAACGCATCGACACAGCAGGCACACGATACACACTGGACAAACAGTTGTAGATGTTCATCGTGCTGACCACCGCGATGTAGCCCGATGTATAGGCGCCAATCCCGCACAGCACATCGGCTTTCAAACCGAGGATGTTGCCCTCGCGATCAAATGCCATCGCACCCTTCAAATGGGTGTTGCGTCCATGGGTGTCGGTGAGAAAGCATTCCAGGCGAGTGGCCGTCCATTGCACTGGCGCGCCGACCAGCCGACTGGCCAACAACAACGCCGCGTGCTCGGGATAGGTCTGCGATTTCAGGCCAAAACCTCCTCCTACATGGGGGGTCAAGACCCGGATTTTTTCGGGTGCAATGTGGAAAACCTGATTCGCCAACACATTTTGAACCGTCTTCACGCCCTGCGTGCTGGCGACCAGCGTGTAGCGGTCCACACTGGCGTCATAGTGGGCCAGTGCTGCCCGAGGTTCCATCGGGGAGCCCGTCAGCATCGGATCAGACAACACAATCTCTTCCACATGGTGTGCTTGGCGGAACACGTCGTTCAAAGCCGCCGCATCACCCATCGACCAATCCATGGCGATATTGTGGGGAACGTTGCTGTGAACTTGTGGCGCGTTTTCATCAATCGCCGCCTGCAAGTCCGTGACACATGGCAACGACCGGTAGTCGACAACCACCTGCTCTGCAGCATTCATCGCCTGCTCAAGGGTCTCTGCCACGACGAGCGCCACAGGCTCCCCAACATGCCGGACACGGTCCGATGCCAGCACGGGCATGCCAGAGGCATGCATGGCCTGCCCATCAGACCCTTTCATGATGACCAAGGGAGAGATTCGCCCCAATCCGGCGGCCACGACATCCTTGGCACTCAAAACGCCTCGCACACCCGGCATGGCGGCAGCAACTTCGGTGTCCACGCTCAGAATCTCTGCATGTGCCCAGGGGCTGCGCACAAAGCTTGCATACAGTTGTCCAGGCATGGACACATCGCTGGTGTAACAGCCTTTACCTTGAACCAGCTCGCGGGCTTCATCATGGTCACCCGCTTGCGCACTTGAAAACTTGAAACTCGTTGCACTCATGGTAAATAGGCCAATCTCAGAATGTGGAAATGATCGCAGGATCATCACATGGTCTCACTCGGGATAACACCAAGTTGTCGATGTGATTTTCAACCGATCATCCATACATCATCCATTTTTCAGGATAACCCTGCACACATCATGAAAGACATCTCCATCGACAGTCAGCCCCAAGTGGTCACGTTGACACTGACGCGTGAACACGCCGGCAACATGTTTGATCTACCCATGATCCATGAGATGACCCGACAAATTCAGGCGGCTGCCGACCATGCACACTGTGTTGTGATTCGAGGTGCTGGCCGTGACTTTTGCCGTGGTCGGGATCCCGGCACGGCAGGTCCTCACCCCACGCCCATGGCCTTGCGAGACAACCTGCTCTCCCCCATCATGGGCTTGTATGACGCCATCAAGTTTTCAAAAATTCCTGTGATTGCTGTCGTGCAAGGACAAGCCTTGGGCCTGGGTTGTGCCATCGCCGGTGTCTGCGACTTGACCATTGCCGATGAAAGCGCCCTGTTTCAATTGCCGGAAATGGAATACCACCTGCCGCCGACGCTGGCCATCTCTGCCATTCTTGACAAAATTGGCAAAAAATCCACCGCTTGGATGGCTTATTCACTGGACAAACTTGACGCCTACCGCGCCCGTGAAATGGGCTTGATCAACACAGTGGTTCCTGTTGGCCAACTCGATGCAGAGTTGCAACGTGTTTTGGCCACGCTGACGCAACGTGATTTGATGGCCGTCATGGCTGTCAAGGAATATCTGAATTTTGCCCCTGAAACCGGTTTGGCTGTTCGCTCCATGGCCAGCAACCTGTTGGCATTGGCGCTCTCCACACAAGCTGCCCGCAAGAATTCCTGAGGCTGTCATGGCGCCCATGGAATTTGTCCTCGAAGAGGCCACGATAGACGATCTGCACGCTGCGATTTGCCAAGGCCGAACCACGTGTACCCAAGTGGTACAACGCTACATTGAGCGATGCCAGCGCTACAACGGCGTTGCCACTGCCTTGGTCACTGCCGATGGCGCAGCGGTGTCGGAGAACTTGACCGGATCCATTCGCGCACAACACACGTTGGCGTTTCCGACCCATACCATCCCTGTCTCAGAAGTTCTTCCCGATTTCCACCAGTATGAAGGCCCACCCCTTGATTTAGGGTACATGGATACCTCTGCGTCCGATCCTGCGGTGCATCAGCAAATGGGAATGGTTCAAGGTATTCCTCAAGCGGGTCAACTGAACGCGCTGTCGACTCTGAATATTCGGGGAGAGCGCTCGGTGACTTGCAAGGGTGAATTTGATCGCCACCCCAGTCTGGGCCCCCTGCCACCGGGTGCCCCACCGGCCTGCGACATCTTTCGGCATTACCCGGATGCGCTGGAACAGGCGGCAGCCCTGGATGCCGAATGGGGCAACCAACCCGACCTGAAGAAGCTACCCCTTTTTGGTGTCGTGTTCTCATTCAAGGATGCATTTGATACCAAAGACATGCGCTCGACAGGCGGAGGAGATGCCGCCTATGACATCGACTTTCCAGCCAGAGATCACCGCCTGGTGGACCAGCTCCGCCAAAAAGGGGCCATCATCTTCGCCAAGGCCCTCATGACGGAATACAACGGTCGTGCGGGAGACCCTGGCGGTGAGCACCACCCAGAAAAAGTCTTTCCATCCCTGTTGGGGTTTCAGCGCAGCACCTGGGGGGGGACCCCCGTCAACCCTTACGACACCACCCGCTCTGCATCACTGGGATCGAGCTCTGGCTCGGGGGTCTCCGTCAGCGCCAATTTGGTCATGGCCAGTTTGGGGGAGGAAACGCGGATGTCCACGAGAGGCCCCGCCAACCACAATGCTGTTGCGCTCATCCTCCCGCACAAGGCCATGTTGGGCTTTGACGGTGGGGCCATCGGCGCCGATATTTACTGTGACCGCACAGGCATTTTGTGCCGAACCTTGTCGGACTGCGCCAAAGTCTTGGACGCCTTGAAAGATCCCGTCGATGGGTATTACGACGCGCGTGACCCCTACACAACGGTTCCACGCTCGAGTGTTCTTGAGAATTACAGCCAGCATCTGTCTTCACAAGCCCATGCGGGCGCCTTGCAGGGCATGCGCATTGGTGTCATCCGGGAGTCGATGCTGACGGCGGGGAGTTTGGCTGCCCAACCCATCACACAGGCTGCGGCCAAGGAAATTCAGACGATTCTTGGCGATCATTTGAAAGCCACCCTGGTCGAATCATCAGATCCGCTGTGGCAAGCCGACCCACGCTGCGAAAAAATGCGCGTGGATTATCGGCAAGCACTGGCAAAGCTGGTTCCGGTCTTCATGCCCGATTTGCTTTTCCGACTGGATCCCCAAGGACAGCCGGTTTTCAAGGAGTTTGCCGAGCACATTGAGCCCACGGAATTTGCGCCGGGCATCTTTCACGGCACAGGCACCCTGAAGGCCATTGACTACATGGTGGCGTTGTCAGATTTGCGCATCACCCCCCCGTCCAATTTAGACGTCTCGACGGTTCAGCAACAAATGCTGGCCAATGGCTTTCGATTTCACATCAGTCAATACCTCGCACGAAGAGCCGAAGACTGGCAAGCGTTGGGCTTGCATGAAAGCCTGAATGATTGGTCTGCCTTGAATCGACGGTCAAAATTTTGGGGCGATGATCAGCGCGCCGCCTTTCTAAACTGGGAAGACGTTTCCGATCCTCGAAACCCCTTGGGCGGCAGACAAGGCGTTGACGAGCGCATCATGCTGCGCGAATTGCTGCGCCGGGTTGACATGATGGTCATCTATGAAAACCAACTGGATGCTCTGGTCAGGCTTCACACACCCTTGCCGCCTGGCGTCATCGGTGGGGCAGACGAGCCTGGTCTGATTGACCGGCTGCGGTACGAGCATTTTTTTGGGCCCAACGCCGGCCTCACCGAAATACTGGTCCCCGCGGGTTATGTGGATGTGGCCTATGACGCGCGATTTGCGTTGGCAGAAAACAAACAACGCTACGAAGCGGTCGCCAGTCAGACTCCCACACATCTAGCAGCGCCAGGCTTGCCCTTCTCATTGGTTTTTCGGTCGGAACCTGGCAAGGAAGATCTCGCTTTGCGCATTGCCAGTGCGTATGAACAAGCATCACGCCGCAGAATACCGCCGCCTTTGTTTCCCTAGCTTTCACAGGGGCAGATCGGTGGTGGAATGCGTCGAAAACGTCAGCGCAACTCAGGAAGACGAGTGCGGAGTTTTTGACCAGTGGAGGGGTGAAAATGTGGTGCGTGGTGAGGGTTTCGAACCCCCGACCCCCGCCGTGTGAAGGCGATGCTCTACCACTGAGCTAACCACGCAAGCTTTGCCGTTGCAGCAAAGACCAATATTATGCCACAGGATTTTCCAGGGCCCGCCAGACGGATTTGCCGCCGCTGGCTTTGTCGATCTGCTTCATGACGTCGTCGTGGGCGGCCAGTTCGTGCTCGCTGGCGCTCAGCACCGGCAGGTCGAACTGGCTCAGGTCCAGGCGCTCCAGAGAAGAGCCCTGAGAGACGTCGTCCATCACGTCGATCAGCAAGGCATCCTGTCCGCGTGTCATGTTGATGTACACATCGGCCAGCAACTCGGCATCCAGCAAGGCCCCGTGCAGGGTACGGCCCGAGTTGTCCACGTCGAGGCGGTCGCACAGCGCATCCAGCGAGTTGCGCTTGCCGGGAAACAAGTCCTTGGCCATCTGCAGACTGTCAATGATGTTGGACACCACCTGCGTGATGGGACCTCGCCCTATCAACTCGAGTTCCTTGTTCAAAAACCCCACGTCGAAGGCGGCGTTGTGGATGATGACTTCCGCATCAGCCAGATAGTCCAGCAATTCGTCCGCCACTTGTGCAAATTTGGGCTTGTCGCGCAAGAATTCGTTGCTGATGCCGTGCACCTTGAGAGCATCCTCGTGGCTGTCTCGCTCGGGGTTGAGGTAGAAATGCTTGTTGTTGCCCGTGAGTTTTCGATGCAGCAATTCCACGCAGCCGATTTCGATGATGCGGTCGCCGTTGTCGGCAGACAGGCCGGTGGTTTCGGTATCCAGGATGATCTGTCGCATGGCTGTCTCTCAGTGGTTCTCGCGCGCGTGGTTGATGGTGTAGCGCGGAATCTCGATGGTGAGCGGCGTTTGGCCCACGATCACCTGGCAGCTCAGGCGCGAGTTGGGTTCCAGACCCCAGGCGCGGTCCAGCAGGTCTTCCTCATTCTCCTCGGCAGGTGTCAGGGTGCTGAAGCCCTCGCGCACGATGACGTGGCAGGTGGTGCAAGCACAACTTTGATCGCACGCATGCTCGATGGGAATCTGGTTGTCCAGCAGTGCCTCGCACAGGGTGTTGCCCGGCAACGAGTCGATCTGGGCGCCCTGCGGGCAAAACTCGGGATGCGGCAGAATTTTGATGGTGGTCATCACAGGGTCTCGATGTGTTGGCCCGCCAGCGCTTGCTGGATGCCTCGGTTCATGCGCTGGGCCGCAAAGGCTTCCGTGCCTTTGGCCAGGGCGTCGGTCGCGGCTTCGATGGCAGCGGCATCGTCGAGCGATTTGGCTTGCAACGCAGCCGCCATCAGATCGTCCATCTTGCGGCGCTCATCGGCCGTGAGCAAATCGCCATCGGACTGCAGTGCACTCTGTGTGGCCAGCCACAGCCGGTCGGCGTCAAGCCGGGCTTCGGCAAGGGCTCGCGCCTTCATGTCTTGTTCCGCAGTGCTGAAACTGTCTTGCAGCATGCGCGCAATGTCCTCATCGTTCAAACCATAAGATGGCTTCACCTCGATGCTGGCCTCGACCCCACTGCCCTGCTCCCGCGCACTCACTTGCAACAAGCCGTCCGCATCCACCGTGAAAGTGACGCGAATGCGCGCTGCACCAGCCGACATGGGCGGAATGCCTCGCAACTCAAAGCGCGCCAGGCTGCGGCAGTCGACCACCAGGTCGCGCTCGCCCTGTACGACGTGCAAGGCCAGCGCCGTCTGCCCGTCACGGTACGTGGTGAAGTCCTGCGCCATGGCGGTGGGGATGGTCTGGTTGCGCGGGACGATGCGCTCCACCAGTCCGCCCATGGTCTCAATGCCCAGGGACAACGGAATCACGTCCAGCAGCAGCAATTCGCCGTCGGGGTTGTTGCCGGCAAGCTGGTTGGCCTGGATGGCCGCCCCCAGCGCCACCACCTCGTCCGGGTTCAGGTCGGTCAGGGGCTGACGACCAAACAGTTGCCCCACGGCGTGCTGAATATGGGGCATGCGGGTGGAACCGCCCACCATCACCACCCCTTGCACCTCAGCTGCCGAGACCTTGGCGTCGCGCAGGGCCTTGCGCACAGCGCTCAAGGTGCGTTGGGTCAGTGTGGCGGTGGCCGCTTCAAAGTGCGCACGGTCCACTGCAAGAGACACAGCACCATCGGAAAGATCAGCCTGGAACATCGCCTGGGGTTGGGCCGACAAGGCTTCCTTGCAGGCCCGCGCCGCCACCATGACCGAGGCCTTGTCTTGCGCGGTGTGCGCCTGTCGTCCTGAGGCGTTGAGTACCCAGTCGGCCAGGGCACGGTCGTAGTCATCACCGCCGAGTGCGGAGTCGCCGCCGGTAGAGAGCACTTCAAACACCCCGCGCGTCAACCGCAAGATGGAAATGTCAAAGGTGCCCCCACCCAAATCGTAAATAGCGTAGAGGCCCTCGCTGGCATGGTCCAGCCCGTAGGCGATGGCCGCCGCCGTGGGCTCGTTGATGAGACGCAGCACGTTCAAGCCGGCGAGTTGGGCCGCATCCTTGGTGGCCTGTCGCTGGGCATCGTCAAAATAGGCGGGCACGGTGATGACAGCCCCGTAGAGGTCATCGTTGAAGGTGTCTTCGGCGCGGTAGCGCAAGGTGGCCAGGATTTCGGCGCTGACCTCCACTGGCGATTTTTCTCCGGCGCGGGTTTGCAACGACAGCATGCCGGCCTTGTCCACAAACTGGTAGGGCAGTTGCTCGCGATGGGCGATGTCAGCCAACCCGCGTCCCATGAAGCGCTTGACGGACACCAGTGTGTTGGTCGGATCCTGTGACTGCGCAGCCAGCGCATCGTGGCCGATGTGACGGCCTCCGCCCTCCAGGTATCGCACCGCTGAGGGCAAAATCACACGACCTGCTGCGTCTGGCAAGCATTCGGCGACACCGTGACGCACGCTGGCCACCAGGGAATGCGTGGTACCCAGGTCAATGCCGACGGCGATGCGTCGCTGATGGGGATCGGGGGCCTGCCCCGGTTCGGAAATCTGTAACAGCGCCATAGACGCTATTGTCGCCGCTACCGAGGGTCCATGCTGTCCATCCGGGTTTCAACATCGCGTAAAAACCGTTCGATGAACATCAGGCTGCGCACGTGTTGAACGGCAGCGGGAGCGTCTTGCTGCACATCGAGCAGCGTTTCGCAGGCTTGCAAAGCCTCACGCCGGGCCTGCATCACCTCGTCATGCAGCATGTCGAGCCTGGGGAGACCATCGGCTTCTTCGAGCGCCTCACGCCAGCCCATTTGCTGCATGAGAAAGGCTGGTGGCATGGCCGTGTTGTTCTCGGCCTGGATGGGCGCGCCTCGCAACTCGCACAGGTAGGCGGCACGCTTGAGCGGGTCTTTGAGTCGCTGGTGGGCCTCGTTGATACGCACCGACCACTGCATGGCCACGCGCTGGGCTGCTGCCCCCTGCGCAGCAAATCGATCCGGGTGCGCTTGGCGCAGCAAGTCTTTCCAACGCGTGTCGATGTCAGCCGTCGGTTGCGCGAAGCGGCGCGGAAGCTCGAACAGGGTGAAGTCGTCGGCGGCCAGTTCGGGCAACGCCTGCGAAGGCGTGCTCACCTCAGACCCGGAAGGACTCGCCGCACCCGCAACGGTCGCGCTCGTTGGGGTTGTTGAAGCGAAAACCCTCGTTGAGACCTTCGCGCACGAAATCCAGTTCGGTGCCGTCGATGTAGGCCAGGCTCTTGGGGTCGACCAAGACCTTGACGCCGTGATCTTCGAATATCACGTCCTCGGGCCCCATGTCGTCCACGTACTCCAGCTTGTAGGCCAGGCCTGAGCAACCCGTGGTTTTGACGCCCAGACGCACGCCCACACCCTTGCCTCGTTTGCTGAGGTAGCGGTTGACGTGCCGTGCAGCGGCTTCGGTCAGGGTAACAGCCATGCCATCCTCAATGTGCGTGCTTCTTTTTGTAATCGTCCACAGCCGCCTTGATGGCGTCCTCCGCCAGGATGGAGCAATGGATCTTGACCGGCGGCAATGCCAGCTCTTCAGCGATCTGGGTGTTCTTCAGAGCTGCGGCCTCGTCGAGGGTTTTGCCCTTGACCCATTCGGTCACCAGTGACGACGAGGCAATGGCCGAGCCACAGCCGTAAGTCTTGAAGCGCGCGTCTTCAATCACACCGGTGCTCGGGTTGACCTTGATTTGCAGCTTCATCACGTCGCCACAGGCGGGCGCGCCCACCATGCCGGTCCCGACGGACTCGTCGCCCTTGTCGAACGAACCCACGTTACGGGGGTTTTCGTAATGGTCAATGACTTTCTCGCTGTATGCCATGAATAACTCCGTGTCTCGGTATCAGAGGGGTGAAGCTCAGTGAGCGGCCCATTGGATGGTGCTGATATCGATGCCTTCTTTGTACATGTCCCACAAGGGGCTCAGGTCGCGCAGCTTGGCCACATTCTGTCGAATGGTCTCAATCGCGTAATCAATATCCGCTTCGGTGGTGAAACGGCCAATGGTGATGCGCAGGCTGCTGTGCGCCAACTCGTCGCTGCGGCCCAGGGCGCGCAGCACATAGCTGGGCTCCAGACTGGCCGAGGTGCAGGCCGAGCCAGACGACACCGCCAGCCCTTTAATCCCCATGATCAGTGACTCGCCCTCGACATAGTTGAAACTGATGTTGAGGTTGTGGGGCACTCGCTTGTCCAGGTGACCGTTGATGAAGACCTGCTCGATGTTCTGCAAGCCCTTGACCAGCCGCTCGTGCAGCGCACGGGCATGGGCGAGGTCTTGCGCCATTTCCTCACGGGCGATTCGAAAGGCTTCGCCCATGCCCACACACTGGTGCGTAGGCAAAGTGCCGCTGCGCATGCCACGCTCATGACCACCCCCGTGCATTTGCGCCTCCAGGCGCACGCGCGGCTTGCGACGCACATACAGCGCACCGATGCCTTTCGGACCATAGGTTTTGTGCGAGGCCAGGCTCATGAGGTCGACCGGCAGATCGGCCAGATCGATGGCCACCTTGCCGGTGGCCTGCGCGGCGTCCACATGGAACAACACCCCGCGCTCGCGACACAAGGCACCAATGGCCGGAATGTCCTGAATGACGCCGATCTCGTTGTTGACGAACATGACGCTGACCAGAATCGTGTCGGGGCGCATGGCAGCACGAAGTGCCTCCAGGTCAATCAGGCCGTCGGCCTGCACGTCCATGTAGGTGACCTCGAAGCCCTGCCGCTCCAGTTCACGCATGGTGTCAAGTACCGCTTTGTGCTCGGTCTTGACGGTGATGAGGTGCTTGCCCTTGGACTGGTAGAAATGCGCCGCGCCCTTGATGGCCAGGTTGTTGGACTCGGTGGCGCCGGAGGTCCAGACGATCTCGCGTGGGTCGGCCCCGAT
>JACCDX011906357.1_pt1 | contig 12258 bp, 6 predicted proteins | sample 7449681 | NCBI WGS metagenome assembly JACCDX01 (sample SAMN15323450, study PRJNA562643) | freshwater metagenome | isolation source: river surface water | place: USA:Blue River Watershed | collected 2017-08-18
GTCATGAAAATTGGGATCAAATGTCATCTGTTGAAAAGGGTCGATTTTGTGGTGTATGCAACAAAGTGGTGGTTGATTTTACAAAGTATACCGATGAACAACTTTTTGATTATTTTTCGAATAGAAAATCTTCAAGTACAGGCAATTTATGCGGAAGATTTGCCGCGGAAAAAGTTACAGTGCCAACGAAAATTGAAGTTTCTGAAAAATCGTATTACCAACTTAAAAGTTCTTTGCAACGTTTTTTGTGGTTGTGGTTGGTGAGTATCGGTTTAATCGTGATATCTTGTAACAATGGGCAGCCGAAAGGTAAAGTAGATTTAATGTCAACTCCCGGTATATCCCAAACTGTGGATTCTGTTGTGAATCGTGAAAATTTGAAAGAAGATAATAAAATCGTTGGAAAAATGGATCCTACACCCAATGTGTCAAGGGTTGTGCCATGTGTGAGTGGTGAGGTGACAGAGGTTATGGGTGAGCCAGAAATGGTAGTGATGGGAGGGATAATGCCCCCAGAAATTATTTCAGGCGATACAATTGTGAAGTTGCGAGACAATCAACCACATAGAGAAGTAATGGGTAAAGTGGCCACTCCAAAATGGCAAAATCAGAGAAATAGCGCAGATTCGGGAAGTTTAAAACAACAAAAAGGGGAATAAATTCCCCTTTTTGTTGTTATTGTTGATGTTGTTGTTGTTTACTTTTCGGTGTTTGCGCCTTTATCGGCATTTTTAATTGTAGCTTTCACCTGTGTTGATTTCACAGGAGCTGGTTTTGAAGCTGTGCTGCCATTTTTACCATTGGTTGTAGTAGCACCTGTGTTTGTTTGGTTTTTCCCAATTGGGTTTGAGCCAGTTGATTTTTTTATCTCATTGGCTTTTTGCTTTGAACCCTCTGTTTGAACAGTTTGAGCTGCTGTTTTAGATTTAGCTGGATTTGCAGTTTGTGCAAATGCAGTTGAACCAGCAAATAACAATACGGCTAAGAATGTGATTTTTTTCATAAAATAATTTTTAACGAATATATAAAAAAAAATTCCAAATCGACATAGAATAATTTCTAAATCATTGTAATTTACCAAATTATTGGTAGTTTATTCGAGAATCATTTTATGGTAGCTGTTGCCTTTGTTGGAGGCCAATTGAATCATATAGTGACCTTGTGCAATTTCTTGTGGTAAGGCTATTTGTATTAAATTTTCAGCATTTGAGATCGTTGAATTCTGAAAGATGATTTTTCCAGCAAGATCAAAAATAGTGATATAAATGTCTCCTATGATTCCATCATTAGGTATAAGTTTCAGTGTATGATTCACCGAAGGATTCACTATGGTAAAAGGTTTGAATGATGTTGTTTTAGATTCATTTGTTTGTAGCTCTATGGATCCGTTTAAATGCAATTCAAATCTTGAAGTGTCGAAAGATTTAGGACTGGATTTATCTATACTAAAAGGATATTCAATGGTGCTGCTTTGAGGTGTAATGTAGGTTTTTAAATATTTATCGAATAGTTTAATTTTTGTAAATTCTAATCCTTTAATATCCAATTTTAATTGATAATTGGTGCTTCTGTATTTATCGATAAAAATTGGAATAATCTCCAGAGATTTTGGAATTGTGCGGCATTGAACTGCCAATTTCCAACCGTTGAGGTTGGTTGCTACGGTTTCATCAAGATTGATGACTTTGGGGGCATGTTTGTCGTTGTTCTTGAACTGATACAAATGGTTGAAATTGATCAAAGTTGCATCTGTAAGGAAATTAGAATCTTTTGAATTTAGGCTGATTTTAATTTGATTTTCATCTTCTATTGGAATTTCAAAAAAGTAAGCGGTATTCAAAACAGTTGCATATTTGGATGCTTCAGTGAAGGTAAAACTTGGCGTTGCAGTTGGAGAAGTGCTGGTAAGTAAGAAACAACTTTGTCCTGGCTGAAGATATTTGTTTGCACTTGAACTTTGAGCATTGGAGTTTGTGGTAACATTCACGGTTACATATGCTCCACGGGTATTTAATGAAGGATCCCAAACATAATAATATGTTTTATTGAGATTTGATGATGCGTTCAACAATGTGTTCATATCAACGGCACACTGATATGGATTTCCCACAAAATTACTTGCCCCTGCTGTGCTACTCAAACCTGAAATTGAAACGTTTCCTGTAGATAAGGTTCCAGTGCTCCTTAAAGTTGTATTTGTTGGTGTGGGATTGTTGTCTGGTTGGTTAATATTCACCGATCGACTTCCTCGAACCATCAACCTGTAGGGATTTCCAGCAGTTAGGGTATTTGAATTGGTATTGGAAATACTACTCCAACTTTGGGTGGTGTTGTTATAAATAAACAGAGACGGGTTGCCTGTTTGTGTGGCGTCGAAACCATTTGAACCTGAGGTAGACCCTGCGATGTGTGTTCCAAATCCAGGATTTGGATCATAGTTGTTGTTTGGATAGTTAAGAATACTGGTATTATTCACACCCTCTTGCCAATTTGCTTTGATGCTGGTTGTTGATGTTATTGGAGACGATACGAGTCGATATGCTCTTCTTGCTGGGAAATATTTTTCTACAGTCACGTTTCCACTAATTGCATTCGAATACGTTATTTGGTCAACCATGGCTGTGGTTGAAGCATTGCTTTTGAATGTAAGATAATCATTGGTGTACAAAGTACCTGCGCTTAGGGTTAATTTATGGGTCAGGTTTGTGGGTCCACCTAGTGTGACTCCTGAAGCATTATTGATTTGTAAATTAGCAATGGTGTTGTTGATGAATAAAAATTCAGGAATGGTTTGCGAGCTAGATCCTTGCATGATGAGGGTAGAGCTGGCATTGCTCGCTTCCATATTGCTGCCCAAAGCTGTGATGCTGCCTTGAACGGTTAATGTATAGGCATTTAAATCCAAGATGTGCTTGTTGCTATTCCCATTGATGGTGATATTCCCAAGTACAACATTCGACCCAAGTAGACACTTATCTGTTGGACTTGTGGCAAATGAAATGTTGGATCCCGCGATAGGAACACAGCCAAGTTGCCAGTTTGCAGCGGTATTAAATGCTGTACTACTAGCTCCTGTCCATGTGTAGGTGTTTTTTACTGTGATCGTTCCGGAGCTAGAGTTTTCGGATGAACAAGCTCCGCTTGTAATCACGGCTCTATAGTATGTTGTACTATTGATATTTGTTCTCGTTAAAGAAGTAGAGGTAGAATTGATATCAGTCGTGTTCGAGAATAAACTGTTACTTGAACTTTGCCATTTTGTGACACTACCTGTATGCCCTGATAATGACAAAGTTGTTGAATTTGTGCCTTCACACACAGATGCAGACCCTGAGATGGTTCCACCAACTGAAATGGGACTCACTTCCACAGATACTACAGAAGATGTGATGTCGGTGCTACATGAAGATGAAGCACCTGATGATTTTACAATGCAATAGTAATAAGTTGTACCCGTGGATCCAACTGGTGGACTGTAAGTTGTGGCTGTAGCGCCTGAAATTAAAGTACCGCCACTGCTTGAATTGGTGGTATTCGAATACCATTGAAAAGAAGGGTTATTACCGGCAGCAGTTATCGAAAGTGAAGTTGCGGTATTGATGCAAGTAGTTTTACTCTCGGGTTGAACCGAGATGTAGGTATTGAGGTATGCTGGGTCCGATAATACACTACCAGAGCTATTTGTGATCTCTACTTTATATTCTCCTGCGTCGGCAGATGTAATATTATTGATGGTGTAGGAACTTGAAGTTGCTCCGCTAATGTTGTTTCCATTCTTTTTCCATTGATAAGTTGTAGTTCCTGTTGAAGAAATACTGACTGAAAATGTGGTGCTGTTTCCAGTTCCGGCACAAACTACTGTTGAAGTGGGTTGTGATGTAACTGTTGGTGCGGGGATTACAAACGATGCATTGTTGTATCCAATGAATGCGTAGTCAGCAGTGCCTCCGGGAGTGATAATCAAACGATCAATATTTGATGCATTGCTACTGGTGATGCCAAAATCTGATAATTTTAATGCCAATAGTCTTATTGGTCTGGTTGTATTGGTCGATGAACAAGTATTGGTGGTTGCTAAATTATTTGAAACACTTTTATTTGTAAGTGTATATACGTCAATGTAATAGGTTCCTATTGAGGTTAACTGGTTTACCGTGGCTACAATGGAATTTCCTACGGTAGCACCACTTGAGGTCACAAATTTGTAGGTGTCGAATGTGTTTGAACTCGGGTCGGCAACTTGAGTAATTAAAATGTCAGGTTCACTGTCAGAAATTTTAGTTGCGTCGATAGAAGAAACATTAAATTCTAAATCAGCATCAAAATTTGCAATACCAGTTCCAATGTTTAATCCACGTGTTCCGTCGATCAAAACATCTTTGATGGTTTTTGAAGGATTGTTACAAGTACTACTTCCATCAGCCAGTGTGGCATATACAATCACTGAGTTTGTGTTTGAGCCGGCAATATTGTTTACAGGCAGAGATTGCCATTCTCGTGTGGTGTATGTTACGGAATTTGAGGTAAGCGTAGAGTTCGATACTCCAGTAGAATAAACTGTTCCATTGTATTCAAATGCCAATAAATTATGCGAATTATTGGGATAAGTTGAATTGATATTACTGGCTGATGAAGTCCAAAATCCACCAAAATCTGTGTATAATTGCGTAACGGGTGTTATGAAAACAAAACCTGCTTTCGAAGCGTCTGTTTGTCCAGTTTTTGAAATAACAATTTCACCAGTTGAAGCACCACTTGGTATTGTCAATGTGATTGTGGTGGCCGATGCCACAGTATAGCTGCTTGCGGTAGTGCCGCCAACAGTGATTCCGGTGATATTCGCAAAATTAGTGCCGGTGATGGTAATTAACTGGCCTGCAACTGCACTAGTAGGATTGAACGATGAAATGGTATGTTGTTGTGCAAAAAGCTTCCCACCTTCAAATAAACTTGAAAGGATGATGGTTAATAGGAAAAAGGTCCTCTTGAAAGACATTGAATTTGAAAGCAATTGGAGAATTCAAATTTAGGTCTTTTTGTTCAATTTACGAAAAGGTATTTGATCACAAAATTGAAAAGGTCATCTTTCTATCTCCATGAGCATGAGTACATCAATGGAATTTTGAAAATCAGGATCTATGTTAACGCCAATAACTTGGGCATTTTGTTCAACATAACGCTTGAATAAAATTGGTATTTTCTGCCCTTTGGGCTCTATATTTTGCACCAAATCATCAATGCGTTTAAAATCCTTGTAATTTACATTTTCAATAAATAAATCTATCAATGGCAATTTCGTTGTTTCAAATGAATTATATGCTTTGAAATATGGGCTATACAACGGGTGGCTGTGCTTTTTTTGCAGAAAATCAACCATGATTTTTTTAGAGTATGGATGAAAGGTATTCGGAATGCTGGTTTGTCCAATAATATACTCCAATTCTGGATTCGATTTCAAATAACTAAAAATACCCTGCCACAAAAGAAACAAAGAAAATGGTTTTTGTTGGTAGTCTTTACAAATGAAGGCACGACCTAAAATGAGCGATTTGTTGATGATTTTTTGATTTTGTTCATTTCGAATGTAAAACTCATGAATGATGGAGGTGTAATTCAATATTTTTGCCAATTTCTCTCCATTTCCAAGTCTGTAAGCCCCAGCAATGTGGTTGTTTTCTTTATCCCACAAGATCAGATGCTCAAAGTAATTGTCGTGTTCATCTAAATCAATTTCTTTACCTGAACCTTCACCTACTTCTCTGAAAGTAATTTCTCTCAGTCTGCCTATTTCGTTTAAAATGTTGGGGGACTCATTTTTAGTGGTAAGGATTACTTTTAAACTGCCTTTCTCAGCAAAAATATTTTGGCAATTTTCAACTTCAAGAGCAATCTTTTCTGGGTCATTTGGTTTTCCTACTGGCTTAAATTTCAACTCATCATTCTCAACAACAGTAGATTGCTTGTGAATGTCTTTTAAGTTCATGGAGCAAAACAATCTTATTTTTGTTTCTAGGTCGTTGAGCAATAATTCGCTGCCATTGATTTTTACTGGGTAACCAATGTGTGAATGTATTGGCTTCCGTCTAACTTTAAGTCCTTCTCTCGGCAACAAAGCAGATTTAATGGAGGGGTGGAATTTGCCTAACTGATAGAAAAATTGACTGTTTTTGCCTTGTATTGCCCATGGCAAAATGGCTCCTTTGTGTTTTAAAATGATTTTTTTAGCTGTGGAGTGCCAAAACTGTTCATCCAAGCATTTTTCTTTAAAATTGTAATTGGCTACATCCCCTGCTGGAAATAAAATGATACAATGTCCTTCGTTTAACCAGTCAAAAATATTTCGAATTTGAAGTGCATTTTGGCGAACTGATTCACCATTTTCATAAGGATCAACAGGGATAGTGTATGGTTTGAGCGGATCTACTTTGTAGGTCATTTGATTGGCAACAATTTTCACATCTTTTCTTATTTTCAGCACTTGGTCTAAAATCAAAATTCCGTCAGGAATACCCGTAGGGTGATTGGCAATTATGAGCAGTGATCCAGTTGAAGGAATTCTGTTCAAATGTTCTTTAGAAACAATGTGTTTGACTTTTGACTTTCGCTTGTAGGCTTGAATAAACTGGCGGACATTGTAGGATTTAACTTTGTCGTAAAAGCGATTGGCTTTGCTCCATCCAAGGATTCCTGAGAATATTTTAATGGTAATATCGTTCGCTAAGACAGGCGAATTTAAGGTACTTTTAATTTCTTCTTTTTCAATGAAAGACATAACGGGAAATAACAACACCAAAATTGTGTGGAGTTCAATAGAATGTTAAATTTGAGTCAATAAGTTCGGGTAGTCTTTACGATAAAATAAACTCAATGTTAGAAAATTAGTTCACCTTTGGCATTGAATGTGATCCCTCAACTTTCCAACAAAATAAAAATTGTATATTTACCCCAAAATAAATAGTATGAAAAAAATTCTCCTCTTGATTTTTGGATTTTTGAGTTTTTGTCTTGTAGAAGCACAAACAGCCCGAGATGCGGCAGTTGAAATATATGTAGAATTAAAATCTTCTGGTGTGAATATTCATTGGAAACCTGATGCAAATGCAACCAAATATTTAATTTACAAGAGAAGCAATGCCAAGGTAGATTGGTTGCTTCTGGATTCAGTTTCTGGAACTACCAATACTTATTTTGATGCCTATTTTGGGGGGAATAAGCCAATAGAATATCGGGTTGCAAAAAAATCAACCAAGTATAGTTTTTATGGTAACGGATATGCTTTGGTTGGACAAAAAATACCTGCAAAAACAACTCTTGGTAAGGTATTGCTTGTGATTGATTCCAACTACTCTGTCCCTCTAAAAAACAATCTTACAGAATATAAAGATCAGTTGTATCGAGAGGGCTGGCAAGTGATTTCCAAAACTGTTTTGAGAACTGATTCCATTCAATCGATTAAGAACTGGATTAAGAATCAGTGGTTCACCGATTCTGCAAACATTAAATGCATATTTTTACTGGGGCATGTGCCTGTACCTTACAGTGGTAACTACCGTCCTGATGGTCATTTAGAACATACAGGAGCTTGGCCTGCGGATATGTACTACGGAAATTTTTATTCAAACTGGTCAGACAACAATGTCAACAACACCCAAGCTGCTTATTCCAGAAATCATAATACTCCTGGTGATGGCAAATTTGATATTTCAAGGGTGAATCCAATTGGTACCACATTGGGGGCAATACAGTATGCTCAGATTCCAGTTGGAAGGGTAGATCTTTACAACATGAACTCCTTCGGAAACGATACAATGCTCATGAAACGCTACCTAACCAAAGATTTAAATTTCAGACGGGGGGTACACAAAGCAATTCCACGCGGTTTAATAGATGATAATTTTGGTTATTTTAGTTCTGAAGCTTTCGCCTCTGGTGGTTTTAGAAATTTCTCCCCTCAATTCAAAGATTCGGTGTTTGAAAGAGATTACCGTACATCTATGTCGGCGCAATCATACCTCATGAGTTATGGTTGTGGAGCAGGAACTTATACTGGTTGTTCAGGTGTTTCTTCATCTGCTGATTTTGTGAACGACAGCCTTCTCAATCCTTTTACGATGATGTTCGGTAGCTACTTTGGTGATTGGGACAATTCCGACAACATGTTAAGGGCGCCTTTAGCCAGTCGTGGCTGGGGATTGGCAAATGTTTGGAGTGGCAGACCATACTGGATGTTACACGAGTGTGCCCTTGGAAACCCTCTGGCGTCGGCAACTTTAACCTCTGTAAATTCCTATTATTTCTACAATGCAGCAGCTTTTCAAAGCGGGGTTCACACCGCATTGATGGGTGACCCTACACTAACATTATATCCAATTGCAGCACTTAAAAATTCAAAAGCCATAGCCAAATGTACGGATATGGTGAGGTTTCGATGGGATTTACATCCTGATGCTGTTGACTCAGTTATCATTGAAGAAAAAATTGCTGGCTCATGGAAAATAATTGCTCGTGTTATGGGTTCAGATACATCCATTTCAAAGAAAGCCTCAACCGGTGCTCATTTTTATTCAATTAGACCATTAAAACTCATGAGTTCTGCCTCGGGTTCTTGGTGGCAATATGGGGCCAGAGAATTTACGGAGGTGAGCGTGAATGTTCCAGCTAAAGCTCTTGCCATTACTTCAACAAAGACCGCTTGTGAATCTGATTCAGTCATTGTGGCAGAATTGAAGTTTGGCAATACACCACCGTATAAAAGATCATGGTACGTAAATGGTGTTTTGAATGCAGATACCTCAGTTTCGTTCAAAAGTGTATTTAAGCCTGGTAAAAATGTGGTGCTCATGAGTTTGCTCACCGACTCTGCTTGTTTGTATGTTGATTCTGTGAAATTTACAATTTTTCAATTGCCAACTGCAAAGCCATCTTTTATCAGTGCAAAATCGGTTTGCTTGGGTCAACCCTTGGTGATGAAATCTCAGTCTATTGGTCAAAATATTTGGATAATTGGTGCAGATACTGTGTCTAAATCAGATTCTATCTCCTTCGTTTCAAAAACACACGGTTCTTTTAGCAGAGTGCATTTCATCAAAGATTCTAACAATTGTAGTGCTTCCTATTTTGATACATTGATTGTATTCAAAGCGGCGAATGCTGAAATTATTTCTAATCCAGACAGTGTGATTTGTTTTGGAGGGACATATCATCTAAGCGCAATTGATTCTTTCAATCAGCACTTATGGAAAGTGCGAAATGGAATAAAAGACAGTATTGTTGGAACTTTACGTTCAATATCCATTTCAAAAAATACTTTGGTTAAATACATTGCCACCACTGCTAACGGTTGCCAGGATTCTTTAAGTCAATCAATTGGTTTTTATAACTTACCTAAAAAATTAAAAATTCAAGTAACCAAGTCTGCTATCTATCCGGGAGATACAATTGAGGTTAGGGTGTATCCAAATGCGCAATGGCCCAAAGGAAATCAGGCGGTATGGACAAAGCCATTCGTTTCAAACGACTCTATTTTGAAATTCAGAGTTTCAGACACTGGAATGCTCAATTTTGAAGTGAAAAATAGGAGTGAGTATGGTTGTGAATCCGACACTACCTCTTTCTCTCAATATTTTGGTCCTAGCGGAATCAAGTCAACTTCTATTCAAACCATTTCTGTTTATCCTAATCCAAATCGAGGGTTTTTCACTCTTCAAACCAATCAAATTGTACGTCATGTTGAAATTCATGATGCTGCAGGAAGGATTGTGAAATTTACTCAACATCAAAATAAAAACACTCAGAGCATTCAAATACAACTTACAGAGCCGATGAGTGGGATTTACTTATTGATGGGAACCTATGAGAATGGGTTGAAATTTGCCTCTAAGTGTGTAATTGATTAGTATTTAATCTTATAGAAAATGAGATTTTCGTTAATATTTTGTTCTTTCATATTTTTGTTTTGCAATTCTGCAAATGCCCAGAGAATGAAAAATTCATCGGGATCTACCATTGGGTATATCGAAAATGGAAGAGTCAAAAATAGTTCAGGTAGCACAATAGGATACATCGAAGGGGGGAGGGTTAAAAATTCTTCAGGCAGCACCATCGGTTATTTTGACCATGAGAGAATTAAAAATAGCAGTGGTTCAACCATTGGTTATTTCGATGGTGAGAGAGTAAAAAACGGATCCGGCAGCACCATTGGCTATGTAGATGATGGACGGGTGAAAAATGCATCTGGGAGTACCATGGGTTATTTTGAATCTGTGAAGAGAATTGAAGCGGCTCTGTATTTCTTTTTCTTTTTTTATTGATTTTTGGGGGATGTGACATTAGTCACAATCAATTCATTGTGGCCTGGCTACTTTTGTAGCTATGCGGAGAATTATTTGGATGCTGTTCGCTTTATTGTTGCAAGAGTTATCGGCACAAGATAGGCCGTATTTGCATCACAATGAGCGTGTTAAGTTGGATAGCCAGTCTAAAACATTACAAAATTTTTTGCGTAAAGGGTCTTTTTTTGGTCACAGTCGGTTTTATAGCATGTATACTGATAATGCAGATGGTCTTACGGATTATTATGCACATGCCGTAGGTGTTGGCATTGGGTATGAAACTGGTACATGGAAGAATATCACATTGGGGATAAGTGGCTATGCCATTTATAATTTACAATCGTCTGACTTTTCAAAATTAGACTCAGCTTCAAATCAACCCAATCGTTATGAACTTGGTCTGTTTGATGTAACAAATCCTTCCAATCACCACGATTTAGATCGGTTGGAAGATCTTTACATCAAATATTCAAATCATCAATTAGAACTTAAATTCGGGAAACAGCACATTCGATCCCCATTTATCAATCCTCAGGATGGTCGAATGCGTCCTACATTGATTCAGGGTTTGCTTGCCGATTATCGTCCCTCAAAAAAAATAACTTTGCATTTTGGGTACATCACATTGGTTTCTCCGCGAAGTACCATTGCTTGGTCAGATGTTGGAAATAGCATAGGAATATATGGACAAGGAGTAAATCCGAATGGGAGCAAGTCGAATTACGCCGGAAATCTCCCACAATCTGAGATTCTATTCTTGGGTGGTGAATACACGTTTTGGAAAACAAATAAATTGCAACTTTGGAATCAACTAGTTAGCCATATTTTTAATACCACTTTTTTGCAATATGAAGGGGCTCTGGCAATCAATCAGCGAAATCAATTGATTTACGGATTCCAGTACATCAGACAATCGTCGGTTGATCATGGTGGGAACATCGATCCGAACAAAACGTATATGCAAAAAAATAGCGGTTCAGAGGTTTATGGATTAAGGTTGGGAATGAACCATGAGAATCAATGGAAATTCACATTGAATTATACAAGAATTACCGAGAAAGGAAGGTATTTGATGCCAAGAGAATGGGGTAGAGATCCGTTTTTTACTTTCATGCCCCGTGAGCGAAATGAGGGTTATGGCGATGTCAATGCATTTACTGCAGTTTTGAGTAAAAATTTAGGATTAGAGGGGTTGAGAACTGATTTGAGTTATGGACACTTTTATTTACCTGAAATATCCAATACTACATTGAATAAGTATGGTTTCCCATCATATCAGCAACTGAATGTTGACCTACGATACTCTTTTCAGAATTTTTTTAAGGGATTCGACCTTCAACTATTGTATGTTTGGAAACAAGCATTGAACAACATCAATTATTTGCCTAAGTTTGAAATCAATAAAGTGAATTTGAACCATTACAATCTCATTTTAAATTATCATTTTTAAATACGCTCAATACAATCAAGAATTTGCCTATGACGAATCAATACCACGACATTTCATGCCAATGTGGCTGTAACAAATATCTTTCCGACCAGGATCGCCGTTCTTTCCTAAAACAAGCCTCAACCTTAGGATTGGGTATGGCTTTTGGAACAAAAGTAGCATACGGCTTGACCGACGATGAACATGCATTGAATGACATTCAAAATTCTCAATCAGTTAAAAGTGGCAAAGCCCAGCACTTTACGATTTTGCATACGAGTGATATTCATGCTCAACTCGATATACACGATGAGTTTTTCTTGGAAAATGGGAGCCCTGTATACAAAAAAAGAGGTGGCATGGCGAGTCTTAAAACAATGATTCGCACTCTAAAAGCTCAAAATCCATTGAATACGATTGTGATTGATGGAGGTGATTGCTTTCAGGGAGGTGGTGTTGCCGCGTTAACAGAGGGAAAAGCAATTGTTCCATTGATGA
>JACCDX011088806.1_pt1 | contig 12253 bp, 11 predicted proteins | sample 7449681 | NCBI WGS metagenome assembly JACCDX01 (sample SAMN15323450, study PRJNA562643) | freshwater metagenome | isolation source: river surface water | place: USA:Blue River Watershed | collected 2017-08-18
CCAGTTGCGGGATTTGATTTTACCCAGTGCAGTGGCAGCGATTTTTTTTTTTGTACGGCCTTCGATATTGTGTTCATTGAGAAAATGATGTGCAAGCATTGCAATCTCCTCGTTGCGTTCGCGCAGGGACGGCACACGAATCGGAAACACGGCAAGCCTGTACATCAGGTCCAATCGTAAACGTCCCTCTTTCACCGCAGAGATCAGGTTACGGTTGGTGGCAGCAATCAGTCGTACATTGACTTTGACTTCTGTATTGCCGCCGACGCGTACAAACCTGCCGCTTTCCAAGACGCGCAACAGCTTGACCTGCATATCCAGCGTCATCTCTGTAATTTCATCAAGAAACAGCGTACCTTCTGAAGCATGCTCGAAATATCCTGCATGCTGGTTGACTGCGCCGGTAAAGCTGCCTTTTTCATGGCCAAATAATGCTGCCTCAATCAAATGCACAGGTATTGCACCGCAATTGATCGCAATGAATCTTTCCTTTGCGCGAAGACTAAGCCGATGTATTGATTGTGCAATCAATTCTTTCCCTGTGCCGCTCTCTCCTTCAAGCATAACTGTGGCATCCGTCAATGCGACACGCTCGATTTGGCGATACAGTGAAGTCATTACTTTGGAACATCCGGTCAGTAGGCCAAACCTATAAGCAGGGTCGTCATATCGCATAGGAAATCCGGCATGAATAGAGCATTGTGAAAAATTATATTTGCGATATCACAGGCGCATATGTAGAAAATCGAAACTTATGAAGAATGCAGTAGTCAAGCAGATACACAAACTTAAAGTTAGTTGAAAGGAACGACGATGAAACAAAATTCAAGTCCTGTAAAAACACTGCTCATGCTGTGTATGGTCTCAGCCACCATCATAGGATGCAATCGGGGAGGTGGTGGATCCGGAACAAGTTCTGGATCGGATCAACCGGGGAGCAGTACATCGTCGCCAAGTCAGGCATCGCCACCAGCACCATCCCCACCCTCACCCGCCTCGCCCACGCCGCCCGCAGAGACTGGTAAGGCACCGGGTACTGAGCCAACATCGCCGTCTAAGCCAGGTGGTAACTCAGGGGGTGCTTCGCAATAACGGACGGCATTGAGTGAATATTCAGAGAATGGGGGTCTGCATGAAAACAGGTGAGATTCGATCATCAGTGACGCTGGTATGCCAGACATTGATAGTGATGCTATTGGTATCGGCATGCCAGCGACAGTCAGAAGAGCGCGCATCCGGTACTGCAGGTAGTGCATCATCCAGTGGTGCCTCGACGGCCAGTCGGGTACAAAATAATGACAGCATGATCACCGCTAAGGTCAAAGCGGCGCTAACTAAAAACAGACTAGTAAATAGTATTGAAATTCATGTCGATACTGATCAGGGCGAGGTTACACTTTCTGGTTTGGCTGAGTCTGCTGAGCAGATTGATCAGGCGGTCAAGACAGCTGAACAAATCGAGGGCGTGAAAAAAGTATCAAACAAAATGACGATCAAGAAATCCTGACGATGGATGAGGGCGGCTAGTATAACAATACAGGCTGCTTTTATCCTTTCATGAGGAAGAACATCTGTGCGCAACGAAGTACGCGAGTCATGTAAATGAAAAACCATATGATGAAATGCCGTATGCATTAATTGTCGAAGATGATTTGCATTCCTATGCCATCTTGCGTGCATGCCTGATGGCGTCAGGCTACATAGTCAATTTTGTTTCCTCACTGGATATGGCGAAAGCGCAGATCAGGCAGAAAATACCTGATCTGATGGTCATGAACCAAAAATATATCGAAGAAAATCCCGGCTATGTTTTTGATGTGTGTGTCATGAAAGAAAAAATAACACTCATCATGATGGATGAAATACCTGTTACCGATAAAGTCATAGAGGCATTTAGAAGAGGCGCGCTTGACTACTTAATCAAGCCGGTCAATGCGTTGCAGGTCAATAATTTACTGACCAGGCTGATGCTGAACCGATCTGAGCAAGCCACCATCATGCATGCTAAGGCATCCAGAGAGACTGCGAAAATAGGCACCATTCTGGGTACGTCGCCAGTTGTACAAGATCTTCTATACCAGATTGAGCGGGTATCACCGACCGAAGCATCTGTTTTGCTATTGGGCGAAAGTGGTACCGGTAAAGAACTGGTAGCGCAGACCATCCATGCGCAAAGCTTGCGCCATAAAAAACCCTTTTTGCCGCTTAACTGTGGCGCGATCTCGCCACAGTTAATCGAGAGCGAAATATTCGGCCATGAAAAAGGCAGTTTCACTGGCGCCGAACGACAGCATAAAGGGTATTTTGAACGTGCATCAGGTGGCACGCTGTTTCTTGATGAGATCGTCGAGATGCCAATTGAATTGCAAGTCAAGCTGTTGCGCGTGCTGGAGACGGGCTGCTTTATGCGCATAGGAAGCAATCAGGAAATACGGACCAATGTGCGTATTATTGCTGCGACTAATCGGCATCCGGACACTGCAATTGCAGAAGGTAAGCTTAGGTTAGATTTGTATCATCGACTGAATGTATTTCCGATAAAAATTCCAGCTCTGCGAGAGCGCGGTCAGGACATTGCACTGCTTGCCCAAAGTTTTCTGGATGAACTCAATCTGCAAAACTCTACTGAAAAAATATTTTCAGAAAAATTGTCTTCTGCGCTATGTCAGTATCAATGGCCTGGAAACGTCCGGCAGCTGAAGAATTTTATTCAGCGCGCTTATATTCTCGCCGACAAATTAATCGATGAAAAACTTTTTGAGATGGAAAGGCCGGTAAGTATTGACGATACGTCGATGCTGCTGTCCATACCAATTGGAACTTCACTGGCTGATGCAGACCGTAAATTGATTTTTGCTACCTTGGATCTATGTGATGGTGTAAAAAAACGTGCTGCTGATGTGCTGGGCATTAGCTTAAAGACGCTCTATAACCGTCTCGAAGAATATGGATTGAGGGAGAAATTTCCAGCTCGGACTGAAGCAATCAGACCAGGATCGCCGGCAAATATTTCACGCAGCCTGTTGAATTAAAAAACATAAATGAAAAATTTACCCATAATGGCAAGATTCTCTCCCTGGCATGGTTGATGCACGCATGATGATTCCTTTGTCGATGTCAGGAGAAGATCATGTGGAGCACCATATTCATTCCTCCGGCCTTAGCGCTATCAATCTTTGTCGTTGGTTGCGAAAGTCTCGGCGATTTCAGCAGCAATAAATCAGAGCAGCCTTATGCCATCGCCAGTAATGTCAACGGCACCGGCGTCATACAGTCTGTAGAGGTCATTCCACGCTCGCAGGGGCTGGGGTTAGGTACGCTTGCCGGTGCAGCCATAGGCGGCGTACTAGGGCATCAGGTTGGCGGCGGGTCGGGCAACACGGCAGCGACTGTTGCTGGTGCTGCGGGTGGTGCGTATGTCGGTCATGAAATGGAAAAACGTCGTCGCACTGACAATAAAATTTACAAAGTGACGATCAGCATGGATGACGGTACGACACAATCTTTTGCCCAGGAATTTGAGCCTGTAATCCATGCAGGAGATCGTGTAAAAATTACGCGCGGCGTGCTGACACGACTTTGATTATTCTCTTTGAGCCAGATTGATTGTTGAAAAATACAAATTTGATCAAGGCTAAATCCTTGTGCATATTTCTTTCATCAGAAATCAGTCTGCGTTAATTTCAATATCTGATTTATGAAGTGCGAAAATTTTTAAAATTTATCAAGGAGACTTTGATATGGCAACTATTCGTCTTGATACAGGTTCCGTTCATACCAGTAGCACCGTACCGTTACAGGAAAATTCTATAAGGCGCTCTCCCTTTCCTGTGATTCGCTGGGGAGCCGTACTTGCCGGGCTGGCGGTGGGCTTATCTGTGCAGCTGGTATTGACGCTGTTGGGCGTGGCAAGCGGCCTGGCTGTAACGAATGTCACTGCGGGTGAAGCGCCCGGTACCGGAACATTGATATGGGCAGCAATCAGCATGCTGATCTCTGCAGTAGCGGGCTCTTATGTCGCAGGCCGCATGTCGGGGCTCAAGCGCAAGGCCGATGGTGCGTTATATGGTTTTGTCTGCTGGGCCGTCACCACGCTGCTGTTTGTGATGCTAACCAGTGTGGCCAGTGGAGCACTGCTGTCGGGTATGTTATTGAGCCAGAACCCGCTGAGCATGGCGGGCAATACGCAAAGTATTCCCGGTATCCTGAGCCGTCAGCTTGGCACCAACATCAGTGCGGAAAATATGAAAGCACTGCAAGAGCATATTGCCGCTGGTCGCAGGGAGGAAGCAATCCGCTATATGCAGGGCTCCATGGGCGTACAGCCTGACAAAGCGGCCACGATGGTGGATCAGGCACTGATACTTTCCGGCTCGCCCGAGCAGGCCTCACTGGAAGGCCGGGCTGCTGCCGACAGAACGATCAGACAAGCCAGTATGTTGGCCTGGTCTGCATTTGGTGTGGTCGTATTAACCCTCATCTGCAGCCTTGCCGGCGGGATTTGGGGAGCGATCGGCGCCAGGCGTATCCCATGGACAGAAGGTATGGCAGGCGTAGTCAGCAAGCCTGCCTGAGCTGGCATGATGCTATGTAATGTCTTAACAGCGTAATGTACAGGGTAATGAATTGTGAGCTTGAGAACACATGCTGGCGGTACCGGAGGATCGTTCAGAGGCGGGCATAAACGATTCTTGTGCTTGTTGGCCGGACAGTCTTCATCGACAGAGTTGCTGCGTTCCTGTCCGGTCGTCACAGCTACTGGGCAAAGCATAGGCCGGGTCAAATCCATACTGGTGGATGCAAAAAACAGGCAACTACGCTATGTCGTGTTGGCCCCCCAGCAAGGCAAGTCAGCTGTCGTGATTCCCTGGCAGGTTTTGTATTTTGATTCATCGTTAGTCAGGTTGGTCTACTACACCTACAGCTAGATCAAGCAGCTGAAAGTTAATCTGACGATGATGAAAATTTCATGTTGTTTTTGATTAATCAGGAGGTGATGAAATGACCCAAATTCGGCAGGCAATTGAAGTCAATGTTCCTGTGTACACGGCTTATAACCAGTGGACTCAATTTGAAAATTTTCCTAAATTTATGCATGGCGTACAGGAGGTCAGGCAATTAGATGATGCACATTTACACTGGCGGGCAATGCGTCATGGCCAGCAAATAGAATGGGATTCGGAAATCACCGAGCAGGTGCCTGATCAGTTGATTGCATGGCGTGATATGGATGGACCAGGCAATCAGGGCAGTATTCATTTTCAGCCTTTGCAAAATGAGAGCTCCCGGATTGAAGTCGTGATGGATGTTTCTGAAACGCAGTCTGATGCAAGTCAGGCAGGATCGGGCTTAGAGCAACGACTAGGTGAAGATTTAAATCGCTTCAAACAAATGATCGAGAGCCAGAACAAAGAAACTGGTGCCTGGCGCGGGGAAATTCATCAGGGACAGACGACACGCAGCCATGCAGAATCAGGCCAATCCAAGAGCGGCCATCAACCCTGGCTACCTAATTTGCTCCAAGCCTGGGAAGAGCCAGTTGGCATGATGCGCAAAATGAGTGATGAAATGGATCAGTTGTTTGAGCGCGTACTCGGTCGGCCTATGTCATTTCGTTTCGGTCAGGTTGGTATGGCAAATAAATGGATGCCACAAGTTGACGTTTATCAGCAAGATAATCAGCTTGTTGTCTGTGCGGCGCTTCCCGGTGTAAAAAAAGAGGATGTCAAAGTAGAGATCAGACAGGATAAATTGATCATTGAAGGCACCAGAAATGAATTTACGCAGCAAAGTGCACAGGGTTATCAGAGAGGTGAGCTGCATTCCGGCGCTTTTTATCGAATGATCGCCTTGCCGGAAGGCGTAGATGATCAACAGGCGACAGCCAGTATGAAAGATGGTTTGCTGGAGATTAAATTAAATTTTCAGCAGCAATCACAGCAGAAGAGTAAGCATATCGAGATCAGTTAAGCATACGTATGGCTACATCCTTCATGCATGATTTTCTCAGCAGGCCTGTAAAAACCAGGCAGGTCTTGTTGCCGGGATTTATTTTTATGATGGCAGTCTATGTCTTGCTTGTATCTGCAGCGATGACACACAATGATAATCACGCGCACAATTCGCAGGCTGCAAGTCAGCCAGAAAATCTGAAAATAGCGATTTACCGCTACTCGCCGACTGATCTGCCGTCGTGCGAGGAGCGGTTAAATTTAATAACCCGTCAGTACGATCACATTACGTCTTATCTTCGTGTCTGCATAAAAAAAACAGCCGGATCGGTACTGATCTGAGAGATATTTGATCGTGCGTTTGATCAAATATCCTTGTAATACTTACTTGGTATTTTTTTGCGTACCGGTTGCCGCATCCTGTACTTTTTCTCCGCCGCGCTCGACATCCTGACCCAAGCCATGCATCGTATTGCAGGCACTTAATGCCGATCCTAGTGCAACAACGATAATCATGAACATAAATTTAGCCATGAAATTCTCCTGATTAGATAACGGTAAATGAACTATGTCGGAATATCATTTTTTAAGAGAACGAATAATGCTGCCGGCAATGTGCGTCGCTGCATTCAGTCTTGACGGGTTTTGCAGTATTACGGCGATGATCGCAAAAAGCAGCTTGAACGGACTGATTGCGGCCGGATTTTTTTTGCTCCGATCCTTCAGCTGGTGTTTGTACTGAAATCGCGCGCGCATCAGCCACAAAAGTGTGACGCCCGCAGTGCCTGTGATAAGTGGATGTGCCTGTATCCATTGGACAGTTCGGCTACGAGGAAAGAAGTGCCCTTTTTTTTCTGACGTACCTGCATGCTTTTGCAAGAGTTCCCGGTAAATTTCCCTGCTTGCATGCATCTGCTCAAGAATGCTCTTTCTTTCTTGTTCGAGTACTGATCTCATAGATTTTCCCTGAGCAGTTCTGCATCACGTTTCAATTCCTCCCGCAAACTGCGCAGCCCGGGTTTTCCGCTATGACGGCGAGCAATCGCCAGGCCGCCCGCGCAGGCAAGAACACATAGCATAACGACAGACCAGGCAGCGACGATACGGTAACCAGTTTCCCAGAAGCTGATGATGATCGCCAGACCCAGGAAAAAAATAGTGAATATCGAGCAAAGCATCGCTGCGACATAGGCGGCAATTTGCAGGAAGATCGCCCGACTCTGTATTGTCAACTCGATGCGAGCTAGCATCAGATAATCGCCAATGCGATCGAGCACCATCGCAGAAATCTGTCGGGATTTGCGTATTGCTTCTAGCAAGTCAATCTCCTGCGTGGCCGTCTGTGATGCGACATTGCTTAATTTCGTCTCAGCAGCGCACCGATTACCAGGCCAATGCCTGTTGCAATCAATATCGACTGCAAAGGGCGCCTGCGGATATAAGTCAGCGATGCATCCATCCCTTCATTGAGCTGGCGACCGGCCTGATTCGCCAGTCCTTTGGCGGCATAGCGCATGGAAGAAAAGCGGGTCATGATGCGGTCGCGTGCCTCCCTCAATTCCTGCTCGGTCAGCGTGGAAGCATGCGACAAGAGTGCATCCAGATCGCTTTTTATTTCTGATAATTCCTGCCGCAACTGAAATGGCTCGGAATTTCTTCCGGTTTTTTTCTGTTCAATTCTGGAACTGATTGTTTCACCGCTCATGGTAGGCATATCAGGCATCGCTGGCTCCTCAAATCTGACTTGATAAAAATTCCGTGCGCAATAGGACTGCCGCTCTGATGAGTGCAAGTGCTATGCCAGTTTTAAAAATGACAATAGGCGTTGAAATGGAATGACTCTCCCTGCCAGCATTGAAGAAAGTGCCAGTCAGATTTGCCTGTGTTTGTAAAAATGACAGCCACTCTCCGGCATTAGCTGATGTACGCGGGGTGGCAACGACGGGATGGCAATTACGGGAAGGAATTCTCCGGCATCAGTATCAGCCGGCATGAAGATTGACTTTGTGCAGCATGCTAAGATGCCATCGGAGTCAAATTTGCCAGTGCAATATCGTTTCATATCAATCTAAAAAAGGGAGAGTCAATTGGCTATCAAGAAAAATATCCTCGCGCTTGCGGTCGCCGCGACATTCGGCCTGGGTCACGCGACCTTTGCGCATGCCGAGATCAGTAACGACACCATCAAGATCGGATTTATCACGGATATGTCTGGTGTGTATGCAGATGTAGACGGACCTGCCGGTGCAGAAGCGATCAAAATGGCGATCGCTGATTTTGGTGGCACACTCAATGGTAAAAAAATTGAATTCATCTCGGCAGACCATCAGAACAAAGCCGATATCGCTGCCAGCAAAGCGCGCGAGTGGATAGACCAGCAAGGTGTGGACTTGATCATTGGCGGCACCAACTCTGCGACCAATCTGGCCATGGCGAAAGTGGCGGCAGAAAAGAAAAAACCTTTTATCGCAATCGGTGCAGGTACGGCGCGACTGACGAATGAAGAATGCACGCCTTATACCATCCACTATGCCTATGACACGGTCGCGCTGGCGCGTGGTACCAGCGGTGCCCTGGTCAAGCAGGGAAGCAAGGACTGGTTCTTTCTGACTGCCGACTATGTATTCGGTATGTCGCTGGAAAAAGATGCCTCAGATGTCGTCAAGTCCAGCGGTGGACGTGTGCTGGGTTCGGTGCGCCATCCATTGGCCGCATCAGATTTCTCTTCCTTCCTGCTGCAGGCACAAAATTCCAAGGCACAGGTACTGGGTCTGGCAAACGCCGGTGGAGATACCGTCAACTCTATCAAGGCTGCCAATGAATTCGGTATCAATAAAAAAATGAAACTGGCCGGCATGCTGATGTTTGTCAATGATATTCATGCGCTTGGACTGGGTCTGACTCAGGGCATGTACCTGACCGATGGCTGGTATTGGGACACCAATGATGAAACGCGTACATGGGCCAAGAAATTCATGGCCAAGACCAAAAAAGCACCGTCCATGCTGCACGCTGCGGATTACTCTGCTACGACGTTTTATCTGAATGCGGTAAAAGCGATCAATACTGATGATGGCGATAAGGTCATGGCAAAAATGAAGTCCACGAAAATCAATGACTTCTTTGCCAAAAATGGCGTTGTCCGACCTGATGGCCGCATGGTGCATGATATGTACCTCATGCAGGTGAAGACTCCCGCTGAATCAAAATATGAGTGGGACTACTACAAACTGGTGCAGACCATTCCGGGTGAGCAGGCCTACATGACCAAGGCCGAAACCAAATGCGCACTTTGGAAGTAAACGTGTGACTAGCAACGACGCGACCAGAGCGCGTCGTTGTTTTTACGATTCAATGCCACAGCAGCTTCACGCTTTCAGAGCGCCGCCGGATGAAGGCTGCCTTGATATATTTATAAAAATAATAATGAAAATGTTGTTCCTTTAGAGAAATAACTTTCTTCATTTTCCGCATTAACGCGATGCAGCATCCTCCTGCAGAGTGACTCCTGGTAACTGGCAGTCACTTTCCCGCAAAAGTTGCTCTGTGGCAATTTTGATATTCCTTCGTATTCTTGCATAATGGCAATTCGCAGGTTGCGATTGAATATTTGTGCGATTGTCGGGCATCAATCCCGACAGCACTCCCATCACATCAGGCAATGAATAATACGATTATTGATATCGATAAGCTGTGTCAACGGGCAGACAGAAAAACTTTTCTGGTCTGGGGCGTCTGCTGTCTGTTGTCGATGATACTGGTCTGGGGATTGGTGATCGCAAAAATTCATTTCGATCGCCAGGAATTGCGCGACAAAGCCTTTAAGCAGGTAGGAGCGCAAGCAAGAAGCTATGCCAACCAGGTTTCGCAAACATTAATGCAGATTAACCAGTTCTCGATGGCGCTCAAATATCAATGGGAGCGTTATGGCGGTATCGTCGATCTGCAAGACCAGTATCGCAAAGGTGTTTACAAAGACTCGATTCATCCGGTAGTGATCAATCGTAATGGTGTTGTTGTTGCCGGCACCCATATTCTTCCCAAGGGCAGTTATATGGGCGATCTGGAATTTTTCAAAGTCGTTAAACAGGATACTTCAGATAGCCTGCTGATTTTCCATGGCCTTGGTCGCGGGGGGCTGAATGGCAAGCAAATTATCCGTTTTGCGCGCAGGATCAATAAGGCAGATGGAAGTTTTGACGGACTGGTACTCATTGCAGTTGAAGCTGTATTTATCACCAGTGTGCATGATGAGTCGCTTTTGGGTGATGGTGATTTCATCGCTGTGCGCCAGCGTAATGGTGAATTTTTGACTAGTAAAACCAATAGTCCTCAGCATGACCAGACAGTATTTTATAAATCAAAACCTCAGTTCAGTGACAGCCAGGGCGAGCGCCTGGAAGCGGGCAGCAAATTTTTTGACAATAAGTCTCGTCTGATCGGCTGGAAAATATTAGATGATTTTCCACTGGTGACATTAGCTGCGATCTGTGAAGAAAATGTCCTTAGTGCGTATGAAGAGACAACAGCAAGGACATACATCATTATTGCGTCTGCGATCAGTCTGTTGCTATTGATCTTCACGAGTTTCGGTGCTTGGGTAAACGTACGGAACGTTGCCCGTAAACGTCATCAGCAAGAAGTGCAGTCGATTTTCAGGCTGGCCGTTGATGCGGCTCGCGAGGCTTTTTTCATGATCCGTCTGGAATATGATGCATCAGACAATCTGGTTGATTTCATTATTGAGGACTGTAATGAGCGCGCCGCTGAAATAACAGGCATGTCACGTTCGGTATTGATGTCGAATCCGTTGAGCCAATTGTTTCGTGAAAGCGGATTCAGGAAACTGCATCACTTTTTCTCCCAAGTGCAACAAGATGGGTTCCAAGAAGATGAATTTTACGTTGGTAAAGGTAAAAAACATCAGCCAGGCTGGTTCCAGCGCCGTGCCGTGCGCTCCGGTGCCGGCATTGCCGTCACTGTGCGCGATATCACAGAATCCAAGGCACAATCTGAAGCACTGGCTGCTATGGTCAAAACCGATTCACTGACAGGTTTGCCTAACCGTTATTGGCTCAATAGCTATTTGCCGATGGCATTGGAAGGCGCGCAACTTGCTGATCATCGCATCGCACTTTTTTACATTGATCTGGATAATTTTAAGGTCATTAATGACACCATGGGCCATAGCGCCGGTGATGATATGTTGTGCCAGGTTGCGCAAGTACTGCGTGGCCAATTACGGCCACAGGATCATCTGGCGCGTCTGGGCGGCGATGAATTTATCGTCATCATCGAAAATATCAGTACTGAAGCTGATGCGATCAGGATTGCGCAGAAACTGATCGCAGCATTAGGCACAATCAGTACCACGATGCTCGGTAAAGCTTTTACTGTACAGGCAGCCATCGGTATCAGTATTTTTCCTGACAATGGTATTGAAATGATCAGCTTGCTTCGCTCTGCAGATATTGCGATGTATACAGCCAAGTCAGAAGGAAAAGGAAATTTCCGGCTTTATAACGAGCATATCGGTAAAAAAATCAGGGACCGCATCAGTATGGAGATTGAGCTGCAAAAAGCCATCGATGATGACCAGTTTGTTGTGTACTACCAGCCCCGTGCGGATGCAACGACAGGAGAATTCTGCAGCATGGAGGCGCTGATACGATGGCAGCATCCCGAACGTGGCCTGATCTCGCCGCTGGAATTCATTGGTGTTGCCGAGAAATCTCTCTTGATTATTCCGATAGGTCAGATTGTCATTGAAAAGGTTTGTGCGCAGATAGCCAGCTGGAAAGCTGCCGGTCTTCCGGTCAAGCCTGTGTCAGTCAATGTCTCTGCATTGCAATTGCATGATGATAGTCTCCGACATTTCCTGATCAATTGTTTACGGCGCCATCATCTGTCTGTGGAGATGATTGCGATTGAATTGACTGAATCGACCATGCTTGATGGAGAAGGCGTTGCACCCGAAGAGCTGAAAAAATTACGCGAGCTGGGCTTCCAGCTGCAGATTGATGATTTTGGTACCGGCTATTCTTCTTTGTCCAAGCTGCAAAGCCAGGATATTGACGTGCTCAAGATCGACCAGTCTTTTGTGCGCGAGATTTCCCGGGATCGTCAGAGCAGGGCACTGTGCGCGGCAATGGTATCGATAGGCCGCACGCTGGATATGCAAGTTGTCGCTGAAGGTGTGGAAACGCCGGATCAGTTACTTATATTGCGCGAGATGGGTTGTGGCGAGATCCAGGGCTATCTGATTTCCCCGCCTGTACCTGCCGGGCAGATACCGGCCTTAC
>JACCDX010502863.1_pt1 | contig 12251 bp, 14 predicted proteins | sample 7449681 | NCBI WGS metagenome assembly JACCDX01 (sample SAMN15323450, study PRJNA562643) | freshwater metagenome | isolation source: river surface water | place: USA:Blue River Watershed | collected 2017-08-18
AGCGAAATAGTCCCTGATAGCTCAATGGCAGAGCAGCCGGCTGTTAACCGGCAGGTTCTTGGTTCGAATCCAAGTCAGGGAGCAGGAATTTCTCAGGCATCTCTCAGGTTAAATCATTACCTTTAGCCATCACATATCGATTGGGACCTAACGAAATGAATCGCAGAGGCTTTATTCGCTCCACAGCAATTGCTGCAGGTGCACTGATTTTTGGTCGCACGCAATCTGCGATTGCATCTACGCAAAAACGAATTGTTAGAGTCGCAAAGCTTCCAATTGGTTCTAATCAAAAATTCGTTGCAGCCAATGGTGCTCCCGCATTCTTATTTCGTACAAAGACCGGAGTGTTTGCTTACTCTGCGATCTGCACACACCAAGGCTGCACAGTTGATTACTTCAAAGCAGGCAAGAAACTTGTTTGTCCATGTCATGGTGCATCATTTGATCCATTTAATGCAGGCAAAGTGGTTTCTGGTGAAGCAAAATTTCCACTTGCCAAAATTAACGTATCTATTAAAAGCGGATGGGTTGTGCAGTCTTAAATGAAAAGAAATAGCATCAATGTAGTTATTGCCTTCGTACTCGGTGCAAGTGTTGCCGGAGGAGTTGCTGTTGCAGAAAATAACAACAGCAATGGAGTCAAGGCGTGTGTTGATAACCGAACAAAGGCTCTCTACTTGTCAGCAGATGGCAAGTGCGCAAGAGGACGTACCGCCCTAGAGTTAACTGCAAATGGATTTGATGTAAAAAACCTCGCCGCAACAATTACTCCATCTGTAGTTTCTATTTCAGTTCAAGCAGGTTCACGTAGCGGAACTGGATCTGGTTGGGTCTATAGATCCAGCGCATCTTCTTCATACATAATCACAAATAATCACGTGATTGAATCGGCGGCCTTATCTGGAAAAATTACCGTCGAATTTTCAAATGGTGATCAAATCGATGCAGAAATAATTGGTCGAGATAAGGCATATGACCTAGCCGTTTTGCAGATTAATCGCGGAAACCTTGCAGCACTAAACCTTGGCGACTCAACAAAGTTAGTCGTTGGCGAACCTGTAATGGCAGTTGGTTCTCCACTCGGACTTGCCTCAACAGTTACAACCGGAATCATTTCAGCGCTTAACCGTCCCGTTTCTGCCGGAAGCGTTGGTGCAGAGTCATTTGTTAATGCGATTCAAACTGATGCAGCAATTAATCCGGGCAACTCAGGGGGTGCACTAGTAAATTCGCAAGGTCAAATCATTGGCGTTAACTCTGCAATTGCCACACTTTCATCCGGTGGCACAAGTGGCAGCATCGGGCTGGGTTTTGCTATTCCGATCACAGAAGCAAAGCGCGTTATCGATGAAATCATTACGTCCCCAACAAATACTTCTACACGACCAGTTCTTGGTGTCTTTTTTGACAACACATACCAAGGAAATGGCGCACGCATTCTCCGACTCTCAGCTGGTGAAGCTGCTGAAAATGCAGGCATTCCTGTGGGATCAATTGTTAAATCAATTGGAGGACAACGAGTCACTGATCAAGTTAGCGCAATTGTTCGAATTAGATCCTTTGCACCAGGTGCCACAGTTTCTGTGACAGTTGAGTTACCAAATGGCAGTGGAGTAAAAACCTTCTCTGTTAAATTGGGCAAAGCGCCATCTAATGGCTAATCTTTAGCCATGGCACTCTTTCGTTTATCTATTTCACTACCTGATCAGCCCGGTTCACTCGGCGCACTGGCATCTGCCATTGGCTTTGCAGGTGGAGATATTCGAGAACTCACCGTGACTAAATCAGAAGCTGGAAAAGGCTTTGATGATTTAACTGTTGCCATTCCTGGCAGCGATCCAACAGATTTGCTAAACATCCTTGGATCAATCGGTGGCGTAGAAGTTATTGAGATTAAGCCAGTTAACTAGCTTTAAAAGTATCTTCAACCATCTGATCCAGAGTCCGCACAGGTCTCCAATTAAGCAGCATCTCTGCTTTATCTATATTGGCAACTAGCACTGCAGGATCACCAGAGCGTCTGGCAGCATCAACTGTTGGCAATGGCGTGTTTTTAACGCGAGAAACAGCAGCAACAACCTCTGCAACTGAATAACCACTGCCCGAACCGATATTGAAAACATGGTGTTCGGATGGAGTTAAGTATGCAAGCGCCCTCATATGTGCATCAATTAAATCAATGATGTGAACATAGTCGCGCACACAAGTTCTGTCTTTAGTGTCCCAATCGCGTCCAAAGATGCGAAGCGGTGAATCAGATGTCGCACGTAACGCATTAGGAATCAAATGCGTTTCGGGATCATGACGTTCAGCCAACCAACCTCGCTCCGTCTGTAATGCTCCAGCGACATTGAAATAACGCAGGGAGACAGCTGCTACTTGTTCCGTCAAAGCAACCGAATCCAACTCTCGTTCGATTGCTAATTTTGTCTCGCCATAAGGATTTGTTGGTTTGCATTTGGCGGTCTCTGAGACTGGAGATGATTCTGGTTCGCCATACGTTGCAGCCGATGATGAAAAGACAATTTTCTTAACACCCAAGATATTCATCTGATCTAACAAAACTTTTGTACCATCAACATTTACTTTGCGATACAAGTCGGGCTTTTCAACAGATTCGCCAACCAGAGATTTACCAGCAAAGTGCATAACCGCTTCGCAACCTTTGAGGGCGCGAGCAACCATTTCAGTATCAAGCAAAGAACCCTGAACAAAGCGAACAGTTGGTGGCAGTGAATCAGCATGGCCAGTGCTGCAATCATCAAGCACTGTTACATCGTGGCCACTGTTTTTTAGGATTTCAACAGCATGAGAGCCGATGTATCCGGCGCCCCCTGTGACCAAGATTTTCATTTACTTCAGCTTTACTTCTCGCAATTGCGCAGCAGATTGTTCTGGACGTAAATCCATAATGAATGCGCCCATCGAAGATTCAGAACCCGCTAAGTACTTAAGCTTTCCTGGCGCACGGCGCACACTTGTAATCTGCCAGTGCAGACGCAACAAGTCGCGACCTTCACGAACTGGCGCTTGATGCCATGCAGCGATGTAAGCCATTGGAATATCAAAGACGCCATCTAGACGCTGCAGAACTTCTTTCGCAATTGCAGGGTATGCATCTGCAACCTCTGGAGTTAGTTCACTTAAATCTGCAACAGATACCTTAGGTGCAACGTGGATTTCAAATGAATATCGAGCGGCGTAGGGAACATATGCAACCCAGTGCTTATTTTCAGCAACAATGCGCTCTTCATCTTTGATTTCGCGAGCAACGATTTCGTCAAATAAAACCTTGCCAGTGCGCTCTTTATGCTTCTTTGCTACTTCAAGCATCCGAGAAACCTTTGGCGGAATATATGAATATGCGTAAATCTGACCGTGTGGATGCGCAAGAGTCACGCCAACTTCTTCACCGCGATTCTCAAAAGGTGCGATGTGGTGAATGAACTTTTCTTTTGACAACTCTCGTGTGCGATCTATCCACGCTTCAAGTAGCACGCGAATTCGTTCGGTAGTTAAATCTTTAAATGATTGCCCGTGATCTGCTGTAAAACAGATAACTTCACATTTTCCTGCAGCGCTTCCGGTATCTGTATCTGGTCCTGCCATATCTGGCAGAGCCCAATCACCATCAGGTGGACGAAGTGAGGGAGATTTGTTATCAAAGACAACAACTTCAAAATCATCTTCAGGAACTTCTGTGAGATTTTCACCTGTTGAAGGGCAGAGTGGGCACAACTCTTTTGGCGGTAAAAAGACGCGACCTTGTCGGTGCGCAGCCATTGCTACCCATTCATTAACGAGTGGATCTAAGCGAAGTTCACCGATACCTGGTTGCTCTAATTTTTCACGTTTGTCTGCGGCAGCACGTGCTTGATTGTTGGTGTCGTAATAACGAATTGTTCGACCATCAGAGAGTGGACGGTCGGTGCGCGTAACACCTGCGCCGAGTTTCGAGCTCATAGTGTGATTACTCTATCCAATTAAGAGTGCGTTGTACTGCTTTCGTCCATTGTGCATATTTTTCTGCGCGTAAATTGGGATCAAGTGTTGAACTCCATCGATGATTTTCACGCCATTTATTTCGCACATCATCGGGTGATTTCCATACCCCGACTGCAATGCCTGCAGCATATGCAGCACCGAGTGCGGTTGTTTCAATAACTTCTGGTCGAATGATTTCGATACCCATAACATCGGATTGAATCTGCATCAATAAATTATTTGCGGTTGCGCCACCATCTACGCGCATTGATTTAAGTGCAACTTTGCTATCTGCCGACATTGCATCCAATACATCGCGAGTTTGATAGGCAATTGCTTCAAGGGCTGCCCGAGCAAGATGAGCCTTAGTGCTTGCTCTGCTTAATCCAACGATGACACCACGTGCATCGCTTCGCCAATGTGGAGCAAAGAGTCCTGAAAATGCTGGAACGAAATAAACTCCACCATTATCTTCCACGCTGCTGGCCAGAGCTTCTATTTCAGATGAAGATTTAATGACTCCTAATTGATCACGTAACCACTGAATGGCAGAACCTGTAACTGCGACAGATCCTTCGAGTGCGTACACAGCAGCTGAATCTCCAAATTTGTAACACACCGTTGTGAGCAAGCCGTGTTGAGATCTAACTATTTTGGTGCCGGTATTTAACAGTGCAAAGTTTCCTGTGCCATAAGTTGTCTTTGAATCTCCAACATCAAAACACGTTTGCCCGATCATTGCTCCTTGTTGATCGCCAACAAGGGCAGCGATTGGAACACCATCTGAGGTTTTTGCATGGACATGTGAAGTTGGCTTGATGTCAGCTAATACAGAACGGGGGATTGCAAAGAGTGCAAGTAACTCCGGATCCCAATCCAAAGTCTCTAGATTCATAAGCGCTGTACGACTGGCGTTTGTGACATCTGTTGCGAATGTTCCACCAGATAAATTCCAGAGAACCCATGAATCAATTGTTCCTATGCGCGCAGTGCCGGCTTTAACCGCATCAGCAACCGCCGGCACGTTATCAATTAGCCACTTGATTTTGCTGGCGGAAAAGTACGGCGCTATCGCCAGACCTGTTCGATGGATGATTAACTCTTTTTGCGAATCACTTAAGTTATCCATGAATTCAGCGGTTCGTGTGTCCTGCCAAACAAGGGCGTTGTGAAGTGGTTTTCCGGAATTCACATCCCAAGCAATTGTTGTTTCACGTTGATTGGTAATTCCTATTGCCGTTAGCTGAGCTGCTTTTAGCCCGGCTTTTTCGAGTGCACCAGCAATAACTTCTTGTGTGCGAGACCAGATTTCTGCCCCGTCGTGTTCGACCCAGCCAGGATTGGGCAAAATCTGTTTATGTTCTAGTTGATGAGATGCAATAAAGCGTGCATCGGCATCGAAAATCATGAAACGAGTACTGCTCGTTCCTTGATCAAGTGCGCCGATGTAAGTCATAAGTATCTTTGTTTTCCTTCTCAGGTTACGCTTAGCCTATCTAGACAACGAATTTTCAAGAAAGGATTTGAGCCTTGTTTTCATCGCACCTCGGACCAGAACAACGCGAAGAAGCGCTTAAATCTTTAGCCACAGACACTTTTGATGTTCTAGTCATCGGTGGCGGAGTCACTGGCGTCGGAGCAGCACTTGACGCAGCATCACGTGGATTAAAAGTTGCCCTCGTTGAAGCATCAGATATTGCATCCGGAACATCTAGCCGTTCAAGCAAATTAATTCATGGTGGATTGCGTTATCTAGAACAATACGACTTTAAATTAGTGCGCGAAGCACTTCACGAACGCGAGCTGATGGTTTCATCCCTTGCTCCGCACTTGGTAAAACCACTTGCATTCTTATACCCACTTCACGAAAAAGTTCGCGAACGCACATACGTTGGTGCAGGTCTTGCACTCTATGACGCACTTCGTGGATTCCAACGCGCACTGCCAGGACATAAACACATTAGTCAGAAGAAGATTGCTGAAATTGCACCATCTCTTCGTCCAGATATCGTTACCGGCGCAGTTAAGTACTTTGATGCACAAGTTGACGATGCTCGTCACACAATGATGATTGCCCGTACAGCAGCGCGTCATGGCGCTGTTATTGCAACTGGTGTAAAAGTTGAATCACTAGTTAAAGAAGGCAAGCGCGTGCTCGGTGTAAAGGCTCGTGATATCGAAAGCGGAAAATTAATCACAATTAAGGCCACTGCAACTGTTATGTGCGCAGGCATCTGGAGCGATGAGCTTCATGATTCATTTGGACTCAAAGCTGGCTACAACGTCACAATGAGCAAAGGCGTTCATATTGTTCTACCAAAGAGCGCAATTAAATCTAAAGAAGGAATTATTTTAAAAACCGCAATTTCAGTTCTCTTCTTGATTCCTTGGGCAGATAAGTGGATTGTCGGAACTACAGATACTCCATACACCGGTGATCGTCGCAAACCATTGGCCGAGCGTGAAGATGTTGAGTACATAATCAATGAAGCAAATAAGGTCTTAAAGCCGAAGTTAAAGATAGAAGATGTAATTGGCGTCTATGCGGGATTGCGTCCACTCGTTGCAAATAAAAAAGACTCTGCAACAACCAAACTTTCACGTGAGCACACTGTTGATCGAAGCGCACCAGGTTTTGTCAGCATTGCTGGTGGGAAGTACACGACCTATCGCGTAATGGGTAAAGATGTTATTGATTTAGCAGGCGTTGAATTGCGCCGCATAATTGCAGAGAGTGTCACCGACAAACTTCCGATTGTTGGAGCAGATGGATATTACGCATTGACTCAACAAGCTGAGCGCATCGCAGAAGAAAGCGGACTCAGCGTTGAAACAATCATTCATTTACTTAATCGCTACGGCTCACTAATCAGTGAAATTCTCGAAGTCATCGAGGGCGATCCAAAGCTTGCAAAGCCGCTGACTAAGGATCTGCCATATCTAAAGGCAGAGATTTACTATGCAGCAAGCCATGAAGGTGCACGCAGCGTTGATGATGTTATTTCACGCCGCACACGCCTTGCATTTGAAGCACCAAATAGCGCAATGGATTTAGCCGCCGATGTTGCAACAATTATTGCGCCAGTACTTGGCTGGACTCCAAAGCAGAAGAAGGATTCAGTAAACGCTTATCTTGATATTGCTGAACGCGAAATTGAATCTATCGAAGAAGCCCTAGCTAGCGCTTAGTTTTTAATCTGACCGCGGCAACCATCAGTCTTTGGCTTTACTACAGGCTTCTTTGTTGGCTTAGGCGTTGGTGTTGTTAAAGCTTGCTCAATAGTGAATGTAAATGGTTGTGATGATGTGGCGTGAGTATCTGAGTTATCGTAATAAACAATCGTTCCGCTCCACACACCGGCAGGAATTCCCGAAACAGAGAGGGTCCATGAACCACTGGTCGCACGAACTACTCTTTGCTTAAGAGAAACATTCATTGGATTTGTAGGATCTTGAACAAACTTCACAGCACCTGTAACAACTGGTTCAAGTGAGGGCCGCATTACATCTACATCGACGACCAGTGGCCGATTCGTATTACTAAACGCCACAGATTTAATGGTCATCAAACTTGCTTCGCCGACAGGCATAAAATCTGACGGTTCTGGCGTCCATGAACCTTTGCGCAACGAAGCAAACGCCTCATGTGATCCTCTAAATACATTGAGATCTAATCGAGAACCTGGCACTCCATACTTTGGTGCAATTCCACACGATGAGTACTGCCACATAGTCCACTGTGCTTTGCAATTAGCTGCAGTCCACGAGTGCACATAACAACCACTATTTTTCATACCTGGATGATTTGTTGGCACTGCGGGATCAATGCCGTATTGCGCTAACCAGAGTGGATATTGGGCTAATTCAGGACTGCGTTTCATTGAACTTTCAAGAAAGCTCGAATACGAATACAGAATGGGTTTGCGCCCAGTCTTGTCCCAGATTTCACGCAAGAAAGTTTCAGCCCAAATAGTCACGGTATTTCGTGATGCATATTTAGCACACCCACTACTTGCACGGTAGAGAACGCATTTATTTTCTAGATCTAAAGCAACCGGTAAATCTTTTTCAGTTAAGCCTCCAACGGAAGCGATGCGCCATAAAACTTTCTGTGCCTGCACTTTTGCATCTTTAATCACTAGAGCTTTTGTTGGCACGTTAGGCAGGACTGCGTAGTGATACATGCCAGTGTAGATACCTGCTGCTTGCGCAGCCTCACGGTCAATTTTGTACCACTTGCGTGCAAGTGCATCTGCTTCATCTCGTGTATCTGATCCCTTAATCATTACAAAGTTAATGCCAGCGGCGCGCTTTTTCTTGAAGTCAATCAGCTTTCCATTGGGATGTTGCCATCTACTGATATCAGTGCCATGTATTCGAGAACCTGGTCCCTTAAATTCAATTGACGCGAGTGGGCCAGCATCAGTGATTACTGGAACATCATTGGCATGAGCTGAAACAAAACCATTTGAAAAAACCGCAAAGAGTGCGATTGCTATGACGAGAGTTTTTTTCTTCATGCCATCTCTTCAATCACAACGTCTAAGGAGAAAACCTTCTTGATTGCAGACGCCAAGGACTCTTTGTGTTTTGGACGTACCGCCTGATATTCGTGACTTGATGCAAACTTACGCGCGTCAGAGAAATCTAAAGTTAATACATTATTTTCAAAGGATGCGAGCCGGGCATCGAAAAAAACGAGCCAAGCAATTCGATCATTGGATTCGAGTAGATCTAGGACTTCATTCCACCTAGAACGAATGGCTCCGAGATTGGTATCCATTTCGCGGACGATACATGATGGATTTAAGCAACGACCTCTTCTAATCCTGTGAGAAAAGAAAGAGTTAAAAGAACTCGCATATTGCTGCTTGCTTGGGGTGAAATATTGAAGGTACGAGCAATTCTGCCCACCATCTGCTCGACAGACTTTTCACTGACAAAGTGAAGTCGCGCAATTTCGGCGTTGCTCATTCCTTGGGCCAACATCGAAAGCGTCTCTCGCTGAAGAAGCGTTAGCTGTGGAAAATCTGTTGAGTAAATGCTCACATCTAAAGGTAGAACTCATTGCGCCATACGTATATGAAAATTGTAGAGTGCTTGTCTATTTGAGTGCTGGCTCCAGCTGATCTACCATTTTTGCAACGCTAAGAGATGTTTCCAGTGAAAGCACCCAACTCGGTTGACCTTGAAGTTTTCTTCCAAAGTTTTCAATCATTAATCTGTATGGATCCACTGCTTCAAACTCTTCATTAACTTCACCCAAACGTAGAGAGCTCTTTGCGTGCCATGATGTAAATGCATCTGTTCCGAGCAGTTCAACAGATCCTTTTTCTCCGCGCACAATCAAGCTCTGGTTTTCTGGCATTTCAAAGGATGCCAATCCGTTTGCAGTAATTGACCCATTGAAACGCATCTGCCACTTAGTTGTTAGATCTACTCCTGTTGGTCCAACACTTACTTCGCACTTTTCAATTTCTGCTTGTGCTGTATCACCAACGAGAGCAGCCATCGCATGCAGCGGATAGACGCCGACATCAAATAGTGCGCCACCACCCATTGCCGGTACTGCACGATAATTCTCATCAATGGATGCGGGAAAAGTAAATGATGATTCGATAGAAACAATGTCACCGATGTTTCCAGCTTTTACATAATCAACCGCACGAATCATTCGCGGATGCCAACGAGACCAAACTGCCTCAACCAAAAGTCGATCATTGTCGCGAGATGCTTGAATCATGGTTTCCACTTCAGCAGTGTTCATGGCAAATGGTTTTTCGCACAGAACATGCTTTCCGGCATTAAGAGCTGCGACAGTCCACTGACAATGCAAGTGATTAGGAAGACTTATATACACAGCATCAACTAATGGATCATTGATGAGAGCTTCATAGCTCTGATGAATAGTTAGCGGATTAAGAGCTTCTGAACGTTTTGAATCACGACTAGCAACTGCTTGAACTATCGTGCCATTTGCTGCATGCATTGCTGGTGCAATTGTTCTAGTTGCAATCCAACCTGCACCGAGTAATCCCCAGCGAATACTGCTCATCGAAGTAGCACTGGTTCTATCGAGCGACCATTTGTTCTTGCTGATTCCTCCGCTGCTTGCATGATCGCAACGACATCACGGGATTGACTTGTTGTGACAGACATCGGAGTTTTTTTCTGAATGAAATCAGCAACGCTTTGGTGAAAAGAATATGGCGTAACGGGGGAGTTTGTGATCACTTCATGAGTTCCATCTGCGCGATGCACGGACAAAATCGCTGGCAAATCTGCAGGAGCGCCGCCAGCGGCAGGATCCCAATTACCAATGATTGCTCCCGTGGTACCTAGTACATAGAACTTTGGCTTACGAGCAGCTGCAAGATCTGAGTTAGTAAATGTTGCGCGAGCACCATTTGAAAAAGTTATTGACACATCGGCATGATCTGCATTTGTCACATGATTCCAGAGACGTTTTTGATTGATGCCCGTGACCGTATCCACTTTGCCCGGAATCGTTGCAAGTATCTGATCGATGAAATGACTACCCCAATCAAAAATCGCACCACCAGAGACTTCAACATCTGAGTGCCAGTAATCGCACGGTTTTGAATAGCCGCCTACAAAACTCTCGTATGAAAAGACGTCGCCGATTGCTCCGTCATCAATTAATTTTTTCATCGTCACAAAATCAGCATCAAAGCGACGATTTTGGTACACAACAAGTAAGAGATTCTTTGATGCAGCTAGTGCCATGAGTTCGTCGCAATGCTCAACAGATAACGCCATTGGCTTTTCTAGGATTACATGAATTCCACGGTTGAGGGATTCTTTTGCCCATGAGTAATGACTATTGGGTGGAGTCGAAATAATGACGAGATCAATTAATCCGGAATCTAACATTTGAGTTGAATCACTAAAAGCAGTTACATCTGGCACTAATGCTTTTGCAGCAGCCACCCGCTCTGGATTTGTATCTGAAACTGCGGTCAGACGCATTCCCTGCGTTGCACCGATCGCGCGGTTGTGTTCATCACCAATTGCGCCGTAAGCAAGAAGCCCAACACGTATTTCCTTCATACTTTCGGACACACGAACCCCTTTAAATTTGTATGAGAAGAATTCTAGTCAGTACATACAAATTAAGCAGGATGGGTTGAAGGAGATTAATTCTCTATCTATTCAAATCAGGCGTTGATCCCACAACCTTGATTGATCCCTTGCCATCGGCTCGGACTAATACACCTTCTCCTGAATCAACACCCACATTGGTAATGGCAGCGATATTTACAAAGTGGCCAACCAAAATCAGTATCCCAGTTTTGTTTCGATGATCGACTATCTGCTTTCGGACTTTGATCGTCTGCGGATGATTGAGTGCATCTGCCTCTTGGAACAAAGAATCAAGATTTCGATTGAGCCGAACCTTTCCAAGGTTGAGCAGAGTTGCGGTCTCTTTAGCTCTGCACCATCGACTTGATTCAACTCTTGCAATCTTTATCTGCCTGCGCGAAAGCCATGTGCCGACATCTTTAGCATCTTGTCGGCCAAGAGCTGAAAGATTGCGCTGCGTAGAGCAATCTCTTAAATCAAAGTTGCTCGGATCACCAACACCGGGTGCCAAACTGTGACGCAACAACAAGACATAACCTTTCGGAGCAGTGCCTTGTAATTTGTCCCAAATCGCAAGCTCATTTGCAAAAGATGTTTGGGGAGAAAGCGTAAAGATGAGAGAGAAGATTAAAAATGCAATCAATTTCCTCATTGCATAAACCTTTCCGTGCAAATTCTTGAAATCAAAGAAAACAAGTGGGGCGGGTCGGGCTCGAACCGACGACGACGGAATTATGAGTTCCGGGCTCTAACCAACTGAGCTACCGCCCCTTTACTGCATCTTACTTTTAATTCTTAATCTCTAGAAATTCCGCGCCTGCCCAAGTATTCCCAAAAACCCATTACGCCAAGAATTAAGGCAAAACCAAAGAGAAGATCTTCTGCAGGAGCTGATGCGATACGTAAACCGAAGATTGCATCAGGGCTATACATCACAATGTTTCGTGAAGTGAGCCACCAATTAGTCAACAATTGAAATGGCAAGATGATTGCATAAGAAGCCCAGAAAGCACGGCGCTTAAGAAGCGGTTGGCTGGACACCGTTAAATCAATGATGATTGCAATGATTGCTGCAGCAATTGCAATTTGGCTATACGTCATAACGCTGCTTCCAATGCTTATTAACTGTGGTCACAGCTTCGATAGTCATGAGCGCAGCTAGC
>JACCDX010694732.1_pt1 | contig 12247 bp, 13 predicted proteins | sample 7449681 | NCBI WGS metagenome assembly JACCDX01 (sample SAMN15323450, study PRJNA562643) | freshwater metagenome | isolation source: river surface water | place: USA:Blue River Watershed | collected 2017-08-18
CCCGCCGACATCGATGTTTTCCTCGCTGCAGAGGGCGAGGGTCGTGCGGTAGAATTGCGCGCACATTCCGATCTGGGCGCATCATGTCTGGAAAAACTGCATCTCAGCCCGAATCTGTGAAGTCCTCCTCGCGCCGCACCGTGCTCCAGGCCGGCGCCACCCTGCTGTTGTCCCTGGTCTCTGCCCGCTTCGCGCAGGCTGCGCAAATCGCCGCAGTACGAGTCTGGCCGGCGGCCGACTACACCCGCGTCACCGTCGAGACCGACAGCAAGCTCAAGGCTACCCATTTCCTCGTCAAGGATCCGAACCGGCTGGTCGTCGAGATCGACGGCGTCGACCTCGATGCGAAGCTGAAGAGCCTGGTCGCGCAGATACAGCCGAACGATCCCTACATCGCGCAGGTGCGCGTCGGCCAGAACCGGCCGGGCGTGGTGCGCATGGTGTTCGACCTGAAGGAAGAGATACAGCCGCAGGTATTCACGCTCGACCCGGTCGGCGAATACCGGCACCGGCTGGTGTTCGACCTGTACCCGGCGCATCCGGTCGATCCGATCGCAGAGCTGCTGCAGAAGGATCGCACTCCGCCCGCTCCCGCCGGGCAGCGCTCGCACAGCGGCCAGGTGACGATGACGGAGCCGGAGCCGACGCAGGAAGCCGACAAGGGCCCGGGCGATTTCACGCGCATGGTCACCATCGCGCTCGATCCCGGCCATGGCGGCGAGGACCCGGGCGCGGTCGGCCGTGGCGGCAATTACGAGAAGAACGTGGTGCTGGCGATTGCACAGCGCCTGAAAGCGAAACTGGAACAGCAGCCGAACGTGCGCGTGATGCTGACGCGGGACGGCGACTATTTCGTGCCGCTGAATGTGCGGGTGCAGAAGGCGCGCAAGGTGCAGGCCGACCTGTTCGTGTCGGTCCATGCGGACGCCTTCATCGAGCCGACCGCGCGCGGCTCGTCGGTCTTTGCGCTGTCGGAGAAAGGCGCCAGCTCGACGGCGGCGCGCTGGCTGGCGAACAAGGAAAACGCTGCCGACCTGATCGGCGGGATCAACATCCGCAGCAAGAATGCGCAGCTCGCGAGCGTGCTGCTCGACCTGTCGACCACGGCGCAGATCAATGACAGCCTGCGGCTGGCGCGGCATGTGCTGAGCGAGATCGGCACGATCAACAAGCTGCACAAGCCGCATGTGGAGCAGGCCGGCTTTGCGGTGCTGAAGGCGCCGGACATTCCGAGCATCCTGGTCGAGACCGCATTCATCTCGAACCCGGAAGAGGAAGCCAGGCTGACCGACGAGAAATACCAGGATCAGATGGCAGACGCGCTGATGCGCGGCATCGTGCGCTACCTGCGCAAGCACCCGACGCTGAATCGCGGCCGGGTCACCTGACCCGGTGCGCCGGCTCAGGCGCCGGAGCCGGCCTTCTTCGCGAACAGCCGGCGCACCAGACGGATCAGCGCCGCCAGCGCGACCGGCCCGGCAGCCGCCGCCACGCCGACCAGCACGATGGTGTTCAGGTGGTCGCGGATGATCGGGATGTTGCCGAAGAAGTAGCCGGCCATCACCAGCGCCACCACCCACAGCAGCGCGCCGCTGACGTTGAACAACTGGAAGCGGCCGAAACCCATCGCCGAGATGCCGGCGACGAAAGGCGCGAACGTGCGGATCACCGGCAGCCAGCGCGCCAGCACGATGGTCTTGCCGCCGTGCGACTCGAAGAACGCATGGGTCTTCTCCAGCGCCGCGCGGTCGATCAGTCGATAGTCCCGGGTAAACACCCGCTGGCCGATCGCGCGCCCGATCAGGTAGTTGACGGTATTGCCCGTCACTGCCGCGACCACCAGCAAGGTGATCAGCAAGGGCGCGTTCATCAGGCCGTTCGCGCAGAACGCGCCGGCGATGAACAGCAGCGTGTCGCCCGGCAGGAAAGGAAACACCACCAGACCGGTCTCCGCGAACACGATCGCGAACAGCACCGCATACACCAGCGGCCCGTACGCCTGCAAAAGGCTGCCGAGCGATTTGTCGACATGCAGGATGAGATCGAGCAGTTGCGTAAATTCCATGGTGGGGCCGGAGGGTCGGTGCGGAAGATGTAAGAGGGCCGATGATACACGCTGCCCCAGCGGCCGTCGCTGAGGAAACCCGGCCTGATCGCTCGGTATAATCGCGCCATGAGCACCTCCGCAAGCGCCCTCCGCGTCATCCGCCAGCTTCCCGACCAACTGATCTCGCAAATCGCTGCCGGCGAGGTGATCGAGCGGCCGTCCGCCGTGGTGAAAGAGTTGCTGGAAAACGCACTCGACGCCGGTGCGACGCAGCTGGCCGTGCGGCTCGAGGCCGGCGGCGTGAAGCGCATCGCGATCACGGACAACGGCTGCGGCATTCCGCCCGAACAGATGCCGCTGGCGCTGGCGCGCCATGCGACCTCGAAGATCGCCAACCTGCACGACCTTGAAAACGTCACCACGCTCGGCTTTCGCGGCGAGGCGCTGGCATCGATCGCGTCGGTCGCACAGCTGACCGTCACCTCGCGCACCGCCGACGCCGCCCATGCGTGGCAGGTGGCCGGGCATGACCCGCAGTCGGCCAGCCCGGCGTCCGGCGCGCAGGGCACGCTGATCGATGTGCAGGATCTGTATTTCAACACGCCGGCAAGGCGCAAGTTCCTGAAATCCGACCAGACCGAGTACGGCCATTGCGTCGAAGTCGTGCGGCGGATCGCGCTGGCGCGACCGGACGTGCGCTTCACCGTCACGCACAACGGCAAGACCACCGAGCACTGGCAGGAAAGCGGCCTCGAGCAGCGCAGTGCGCAGATCCTCGGCGACGAATTCGCCGGCGCGCGGCTGCCGCTGGAAGAAATCGCCGGGCCGCTGAGAATCCGGGGCTTCGTCGGCCTGCCGACCGCTGCGCGGATGCGCGCGGATTCGCAATACTTTTACGTCAACGGCCGCTTCGTGCGCGACAAGCTGCTCACGCACGCGGTGCGTGCCGCCTATCAGGACGTGCTGCACGGCGACCGCTTTCCTTCGTACGTGCTGCAGCTCGACCTCGATCCGGCGCTGGTCGACGTGAACGTGCATCCGTCGAAGATCGAAGTCCGTTTCCGCGACAGCCGCGCGGTGCACCAGTTCGTGTTCCATGCGGTCAGCCGCGCGCTGGCGCGCACCTCCGCGACATCGCAGGGCGAGGTGCCCGCACCGGCCGCCGGCCTGACGGCCGCGCCGACGGGGCCGCTGCCGTGGGTGAACCCGCCGATGCGGCAGGCGTCGTTCGGCGTCGCGCAGGAGCGCGCCACTTACGGCGCGATGTTTGCCGACACGATGCGCGCCGATCCGGCGGCGCTGCCGGTCTCCGCCGGCAGCGGCAGCCTGCAGTCGCTGTTCCCCGCGCAAGCGCTGCCGGCGCAGGCGACCGATGACGACGCGTTCCCGCTCGGCTTCGCGCTCGCGCAGCTGCATGGCATTTACGTGCTTGCGCAAAACCGTTCCGGGCTGGTGCTGGTGGACATGCATGCGGCGCACGAGCGCATCCTGTACGAGCAGTTCAAGCAGGCGCTGGAGTCGGACGCAGTCCAGCTGCAGCCGCTGCTGATCCCGGTGACCTTCCACGCCGACCCGGTCGAGGTCGGCACCGCCGAAGAAAATGGCGACACGCTGGCCGCGCTCGGCTTCGACATCGCCGCGATGTCGCCGACCACGCTGGCGGTGCGCGCGATACCGGCGCTGCTGAAAAACAGCGATGCACAGGCGCTCGCACGCGATGTGCTGCGCGACGTGCGCGAATTCGGCGGCTCGCGCATCCTGGTCGAGCGGCGCAACGAACTGCTCGGCACCCTCGCCTGCCATACGGCCGTGCGCGCGAACCGGCTGCTGACGCTGCCGGAGATGAACGCGCTGCTGCGGCAGATGGAGTCCACCGAGCGCTCCGACCAGTGCAACCACGGCCGTCCGACCTGGGTACAGCTCGCCCTCTCCGATCTCGACAAGCTCTTCCTTCGCGGGCAATGACCATGAAAATCTCCCCGTTGCCGCAATTCGCGCAGGCGCCGCTGTTCGTGCTGATCACGACGATGCTGATGATGCAGCCACTGTCGACCGACCTCTACCTGGCATCGCTGCCCAGCCTCGCCAGCGGCTTCGGCGTGCCGGTGTCAACGGTGCAGCTGACGCTGTCGCTGTTCGTGGTCGGCTTCGGCAGCGCGCAGCTGGTGGTCGGGCCGCTGTCGGATCGCTACGGCCGCCGGCCGGTGCTGCTGGCCGGCCTCGCGCTGTATGTCGCGGCCACCGCGCTGTGCGGACTGTCGCAGAGCATCGAACTGCTGATCGCCGCGCGCTTCCTGCAAGCGCTCGGCTGCTGCAGCGCGGTGATGATCTCGCGCGCGATCGTGCGCGACGCCTTTGCGCCGCAGGACAGCGCGCGGCTGATTGCCCGTGCGAGCACCTGGATCTCGCTGGCGCCGATCGTCGGCCCCATCCTCGGTTCCTACCTGCAGGTGACGTTCGGCTGGCGTGCCGCGTTCGTCGCGCTCGGCGTGTTCTCCGCGTGCGTGCTGGCGGCCTGCATCCTGCATCTGCCGGAGACCAACGAACACAAGAATCCGGACGCAACCAACCTGCGCGGACTGGCCGACAGCTACCGGCTGGTGCTGGGCTCGCGCGAATTCTGGCTGAACGTGATGCCGGGCGCGCTGTCCTACGGCGGCATCTTCATGTTCATCTCCGGCTCCAGCTTCGTGCTGATCAAGGTGCTGGGCGTGCCCACGCAATGGTTCGGCTTCTGCTTCGGCGCGGGCGTGTCCGGCTACATGACCGGCACGCTGATCTGCCGCCGGCTGCTGAAGACCATCAGCGGCGAACAGGCGCTGCGGATCGGCACCGCGTGCTCGCTGACGGCCGGGCTCTACTTCCTCGCCGCGACCCTGTTCGGCCTGTGGCACTGGGCGGTCGTGGTGCTGGCGATGTTCCTGGCGATGGTCGCGCACGGCATCAACTTCCCGGTGTCGCAGTCGGGCGCGGTGTCGCCGTTCCCGCGCCAGGCCGGCACGGCAGCGGGACTGATGGGCGCGATCATGATGGTGTTTGCCTTCATCATCGGCAGCATCGTCGGCGCGACCCACAACGGCACGCTGTATCCGCTGGCGATCATGGCGGCGGTGCTGGGCACGCTGAACTTCCTGTCGGTGCGGCTGATCGCCAAGCGTCCCCGTCACGCATGAACAAGCCGCTGGCCGTCGCCCTCATGGGCCCGACCGCGTCGGGCAAGACTGCGGCCGCACTCGCGATCGCGCAGCAAGTCCCGTGCGAGATCATTTCGGTCGATTCCGCGCTGGTCTACCGCGGCATGGACATCGGCACTGCCAAGCCGACGGCCGATGAGCTGGCCGCAGCGCCGCACCACCTGATCGACATACTCGACCCGAGCGAATCGTATTCGGTGCGGCAGTTCCGCGACGACGCGCTGCGGCTGGTCGCCGACATACAGTCGCGTGGCAGGCTGCCGCTGCTGGTCGGCGGCACGATGCTGTACTTCAAGGGGCTGCGCGACGGACTGGATGACCTGCCGCAGGCCGACCCGGCGCTGCGCGCGCAGATCGACATGGAGATCGCGCGGCATGGCGTACAGGCGTTGCATGAGCGCCTGAAGTCGCTTGATCCGGCCACCGCCGAAAGGCTCAAGCCGACCGACACGCAGCGGGTGCAGCGTGCGATCGAGATCATCCTGCTGACCGGGCAACCGATGTCGGCGCTGCTGGCGAAATCCGCGCCGCCGGCATTGCCGTTCACGCTGCTGCCGATCGCGCTCGAACCCTCCGACCGCAGCGTGCTGCACGCACGCATCGCCGAGCGCTTCGACAAGATGCTGGCGGCGCAGCCCGGCCTGCTGGACGAAGTGCAGGCACTGCGAAAACGCGGCGATCTGCATCTCGGCCTGCCTTCCATGCGCTGCGTCGGCTACCGGCAGGCGTGGGAATATCTTGACGGCCAGATCACGAAGGCCGAGCTGCGCGACAAGGGCATCGCGGCGACGCGGCAGCTGGCCAAGCGCCAGCTCACCTGGCTGCGCAGCATGGAAGACCGGATTGTCGTTGATTGCCTGGCCGGCGATGCGCCAGAGCAGGTGATGCAAAAAATCAAAGAAAATTCGGGTTGACAATGGAAATGGCCAACCCCATAATCACGGGCTTCGTGGTGATATAGCTCAGTTGGTTAGAGCACAGCACTCATAATGCTGGGGTCGGTGGTTCAAGTCCACCTATCACCACCATTATTCAAACCCCAACTCGTCCGAGTTGGGGTTTTTTCTTTGGCGGTCGCGCGTGTTGCGCCGTGTTCTTGCGGGTTCGTGCGGAATCATGCGGACTTCGCCGACCGCACCACCGGGCCGGTTCTGCGCCTGGTTCTCTCTGCTCCGGCCATTTCTCTCTGCATTCCTCACGCCCGGGAACGGACCAAAGTCCGCAAGATCCTCCGGCACAGGCCAACGAGTTCAACAACTTACGAGCGGACGAATCGACGTCCATGTGCTCTCCAGCCAAAAGTTGATGCGCTCCAATGAACCCTTCGGTTCGGGCAGAAGTCAACTGGTGCCGACTTGCACGGGCCGCTTCGGACGGTGGATCGAGCATTGACGGCCCAAGCGCTCATTGGCATAATCTGCCAATAGATCTTGGGAGGAGATTGGTATGCCTACGCGTAACGTTGTGCTGACCAACTATCAGGCTTCCTTTGTGGAGCGTCTCGTCAGCACGGGCCGGTATCAAAACGCCAGCGAAGTCTTGCGAGAGGGCTTGCGCATGGTGGAGCAGCGTGAAGCCGAGGATGCCTCACGCCTGGAAGCCCTGCGCAGCGCAGTCAGGGTCGGCGTTGATGACTTCGAGCAGGGGCGCTACGCCACCTTTGAATCGGGTGCCCAACTCAAAGGTCACTTGGCGTCCGTGGCATCGAAGGCCATCGCAGGTGCATGAGACAAGTTTGGACGGTTCGGCTCGGTCGACAGGCTGAGCAGGACTACATTGAAATCCTGCAGTGGACGACCAAGAGCTTCGGTGAAGGGCAGGCCAGTATCTACGCTGAAACGATGGCGCTTGCGATCGAGGCTTTGGAAGACGGACCCGAAGTTCCAGGCGCCAGAGCACGCGACGATATCCAGCCAGGCATTCGGACCTTGCATGTCGCGCGGCAGGGGCGCGCGGGGCGCCACTTTGTGGTGTTCCGTGTGGCTGGGTCAGACATCGATGTGCTGAGGCTGCTTCACGACAGCATGGATCTGCTACGACATTTGTCTGCGGCCAATGAACACTCGCCTTGACGCACTGTCCACAACGGCGTGTGCACGGCTGTTTGGGGCAGTGTGACCGCTGCGTAGTCGTGCGGACGAATGAGGGAATCGCCCCGGATGGCCCAGACTTCCGAATCTTTCCGCAAGCCTCGGATGCGTCAAGCAAGGTCTGGCAGGGTCACACTTGCACGGAATTGAACCCGGGTCCGCAGCCACAACCAGAAATTCGAAAAGCCGTTGGTCTCTCTGGGACCAGCGTGACGTGCGCACTGTTGATCGCGGCATCGATGCCGGTCGAAGACTCGAACGTGTCGGGCTTGTCCAGCGCAATGCCGCGTTCGCGCCGCCGAGACGATCGCCTGCGCGACCATTTGCGCGATCTGGGACAGCATGGTTTGCGCGCCGACCTTTTCCGATCGCACCACGAGGCTGCCGCTGGTGTTGATCGTTGCGCCGATGAAAGCGTTAGAAAGCTGACGCAAACGGCTGAGTCTGCCCGCCCTCCCTTGCCGCCTCCAGCGCCGAATACGGAAAACGGTGCGCTGCCGCGGATTCAGCAACTCCGCCACGGGCACCGCCCCCACTGCACCCGCATGTCACACGGCGGTCACATATATTTCGATAAAATTGGAAATATGAAGAATTCAGATGCCATCGCCGCCTTCCTCGCGCTCGGGCAGGAAACGCGGCTCAACATTTTCCGTCTCGTCGTGCAGCGCGGCGAGACCGGCCTCACACCGTCGGAACTGGTCGAGCGCCTCGGGATTCCGAATGCCACCCTGAGCTTCCACCTGAAAGAACTGGCACGCGCCGGCCTGCTGCTGGTCGAGCGCCAGAGCCGCCACCTGATTTATCGCCCGAATGCCGCGCTGGTCGAGGCACTGTCCGGATTCCTGCTCGAGAACTGCTGCGGCGGCCAGCCCTGCACACCTGTCCCACTGAAAAAGAAAGTCCGATGAAGACCTACAAGCTCCTGTTCCTCTGCACGCACAACTCGGCGCGCTCCATCCTCGGCGAAGCGCTGGCATCGACCGATGCCAGCGGCCGCTTCATTGGCTACTCGGCCGGCTCGACACCGGGCGGCAAGGTGAACCCGTTCGCCGCCGAACTGGCGATCAAGATGGGCTATCCGGCCGACAAGCTGCGCTCGAAAAGCTGGGACGAATTCGCCGCGCCCGACGCGCCGAAAATGGATTTCATCATCACGGTCTGCGACAACGCGGCCGGCGAAGTTTGCCCGTTCTGGCCCGGCAATCCGGCCACGGCGCACTGGGGCTTCCCCGATCCGTCGCAAGTCGGCGGCGATGACGATGCAAAACGCAAGGCCTTCATGGACGTGGCCTCGGGCCTGCAAAAGCGCATCGAGCTGCTGGCCGCGCTGCCGCTCGAGAAGCTGGACGCGATGAGCCTGCAATCCGAACTGAAAAAGCTGGCCAACCCATGAACCTGTTCGAACGCTACCTGACCCTGTGGGTCTTCCTCTGCATTATTGCCGGCATCGCACTCGGCCAGTTCTTCCCTGCGCCCTTCCATGCGATCGCCGAGATTGAAGTCGCGCGCGTGAACCTGCCGGTCGGGCTGCTGATCTGGGTAATGATCATCCCGATGCTGGTCAAGGTCGACTTCGGCGCGCTGCACGAAGTGCGCCGGCACATCAAGGGCATCGGCGTGACGCTGTTCGTGAACTGGCTGGTGAAGCCGTTCTCGATGGCGCTGCTGGGCTGGATCTTCATCCGCCAGCTGTTCGCGCCGCTGCTGCCGGCCGATCAGCTGGACAGCTACATCGCCGGCCTGATCCTGCTGGCCGCCGCGCCCTGCACGGCGATGGTGTTCGTCTGGAGCCGGCTGACGAATGGCGACCCGCTGTTCACGCTGTCGCAGGTCGCGCTGAATGACACCATCATGGTGTTCGCGTTCGCGCCCATCGTCGCGCTGCTGCTCGGCATCTCATCGATCACGGTGCCGTGGGATACGCTGGTCACGTCGGTGCTGCTGTACATCGTGATACCGGTGATCCTTGCACAGCTGTGGCGGCGCACGCTGCTGGCGAAAGGGCAGCAGGCCTTCGACGCGACGATGCAGCGCATCGGCTCCTGGTCGATCGCGGCGCTGCTGGCGACGCTGGTGCTGCTGTTTGCGTTCCAGGGCGAAGCCATCCTGCGGCAGCCGCTGGTGATCGCGTTGCTGGCCGTGCCTATCCTGATCCAGGTGTTCTTCAATTCCGCGCTGGCGTACTGGCTCAATCGCCGGCTGGGCGAGTCGCACGAGGTTGCCTGTCCGTCGGCACTGATCGGCGCATCGAATTTCTTCGAGCTGGCCGTGGCCGCCGCGATCAGCCTGTTCGGCTTCGAATCCGGCGCGGCGCTGGCGACCGTAGTGGGTGTGCTGATCGAGGTACCGGTAATGCTGCTGGTGGTGCGCATCGTGAACCGTACGCGCCCCTGGTATGAGTGCGCCCCCGCGGTCGCGGCGGCGGAGAGTCGGCGCGACTGACGCGCCGCCGCAATGAGCGTGCGCCCCGGGATGCCGGGGCGCACGCTCACCCGGTGCGGGTTCAGTCGTTGGTTGTCGCTGCGGCGGCGGCTTTCTTCGCCTTGACCGGCTTGACCGGCGCGCCGTTCGGCACGAATTGCTCGGAAATGGCGGCGACCTGACGCTGGCATCCGTCGAGCATCAGCTGGTTGACCTTCGCCAGCTTTTCATGGGTGCTGTGCATGTTGGCGGCCAGCGCCCTGACCGTTTCCGCGAAGGGCTCGGTGCCCGCCGGCGCGGCGCTCGTCTGCGTGGCGACGAAATCATTGAATTGCGCCAGCGAATCGTTGATGAGGCCATGAACCGCCTTCGCCGCTTCCGACTGCGCCTGCACGCCGATCTCGCCGGCGTGGCGCGCATAGGAAACCATCTTTTCCGCAGCCGGCTGCGCCTCGGCCTGCAGGGTCTGCAGGGCCTGGCTTGCATCGCGCGCGCCCATCATCTGCGCAAACAGCGCGCGCGAATCGTGCAGCGATGCGGCCGCCGCAGCCAGGTTCAGCTCGGTCAGCTCGGCGACGGCGTGAAGCGCGTGCTCGGCAACGCCGGTGGCCGTCGCGAGTTGCGCCTGTGCGTGGGCGCCGGATACGGGGGAATGCGGTCGGGAAGGAAAGAACATCGTGGTCTCCATGAGGGTCTTCGGTCGGGACAAGGCGCGGCAAATCAGCCCCATGATTCCCGACGGATGTTTCCAACCCGTTTCAACCCGCGAATCAACTCATGAAATATAACTATAGTTTAATTTGGACCGATAGCTTTCGCCATGGCGGTCGTGCGCGGCGGTTCAGTGCGCCGCTTCGCGGTGCAGGCGCGACTTGAACTCCGCAAAGCCGCGCTCACTGGCGAGGATGGCCATCATCGTCATAGGCATGTTCGCGCACGCTGCCAGGTCAAGGTCTTGTGCGACCTCGAAGGCTTCGTCAACGACGAGAAAGCCGATCTTCTTCAGGCGGGCGAGTTCAGCCAGTAAACGGGAACGCATGTCCTTATCGTCGGTCTGTCGCATCGAATTTACTCTTGTGTCGCATGGATTCGTGGCGCGATGTTAACGAGCGATTGTGTCTGATCGATGACGAAGGCTCGGCGCATTGCCTGTCACCCGCCGGACTTGTCAGAACCTCATTGCGGAAAGCGCACCGGGTCGGCAAATTGTTCGACCAGCCAGTCGAACACCAACCGGGTGCGGGCCGGCACCGGCCCGCGCTGCGGACGGTAGACGTAGAGATTCCACGGCTCGGGCGCCAGTTCCGCCAGCACCTCGATCAGCCGGCCCGCGCATACCAGCGGATGCGCCTGGAATGCCGGCAGCTGGCCGAAGCCGAGACCGGCGACGACGGCATCGCATTCGGCTCGCGTGTCGTCGATGGCAAATGCCGGGCTCGGTGGCGACCACTGCTGTCCGTGCGCGAGGAACCAGGGCCAGGCTTTGCCGTTGTTCGGGTCCATCGAAACGATGGTCGGCATCTCGCCCAGTTCCTGCAGCGAGCGAGGAATGCCGCAGGACGCGATCAGCGCGGGCGAGCCGACGATGCGAAACGGCACACGCGCGACCGCGCGCGCCACATAGCGGCTGTCGCGCAGGAAGCCCATGCGCACGCCGATGTCGATCTGCTCCTCGACCACATCGACCGCCAGGTCGGTGACCCGCAGGTCGAACTGCAACCCCGGATGCTGCGACTTCAGCTCGGCGAGCATGGGAATCAGGTAATCCTTGCCGACGCCGAGCGGCGCGGTGATGCGCACGTCGCCGGACACCCGTTCCTGCGATTCGCGGTGCCGGTCGAAGATGCCGTCAACGCCGGCAACGCCGGCCTTCGCCTGCAGGGCCAGCTGCACACCCGCCGCCGAGATCTGCACGCGCCGGGTATTGCGGTGAAACAGCACCTCGCCGATATGCCTCTCGAGTTCCTTCACCGCGCGCGTGACGGCCTGCGGCGAGATCCCGAGGCGGATCGCCGCCTCCTTGAAATTGCGCGCCTCCGCAGCAGCGCAAAAGATCCTCAGCATTTCAAGTCGGTTCAGCATCGCAACGGCCGGCATTTCATCGGCCCGGGAGTTTATTCCCCGCGATGGAATTCTGAAATCTCAAGTTTTTCATTCATCGGATGAATTGAATTTGGAATACTTGGCGTCATTGTCATCAAAGGTTCAGGTCATCGGGATTCACCGATGAGCATCCGATCACGCGTGGCCCTCGCGCGGCCGTGTAAGGACATTGACGACTATCGCAAGTGGGGCCTGCGATCGATTCTCTTTTCCTCTCTTGTCGATTCAGGCTTTCAGGCGGCGCCGGTTTCCGGCGCCGCCTTTTTTCATCCCTGCGCACGCTTCGCAAAATGCCCGCGTCCGTGACGGCACGACATGAATCGCGATGAATTCCCCGACATGCGCGAGCCGCACCACAGCCGGGAATACGAGTTGCTTGTCTTCGCAGC
>JACCDX010397589.1_pt1 | contig 12245 bp, 9 predicted proteins | sample 7449681 | NCBI WGS metagenome assembly JACCDX01 (sample SAMN15323450, study PRJNA562643) | freshwater metagenome | isolation source: river surface water | place: USA:Blue River Watershed | collected 2017-08-18
ACCAGCTGCACCATTGCCACCGCCACCGCCCTGCCCGCCTACAGCAACTTCTAAAACGTCGCCTTCGTTGATCACAAAATTTACTTCTGCATAACCAGCGCCGCTGCCGGTGCCGCCGCGGTTGGAATCATTGCCACCACCGCCACCACCGCCACCCCAAAGGTAAGCGGTAACTGGAATATTGTTGCCTTGTGTCCAGGTAAGTTGTTGTGTGCTACCCGTGTAGCCAACCGGTCTAACTACTATTGCCATAATGAATTAAATTTGATACCAAATGTCACCGTCGGTGCCTCCGGTTGGTGCTCCAGTACTTACGTATCTTGTGCCACGACCATTAGAATCTGAAGCAAATGCAATGGTCATGTTGGAAGCCAGGGTGCCCCCACCGGACAATCCGCTGCCCAAAGTGATAGTGGTTGCAGCCGAGGCAGCTCCTAGATTGGCTCTTGCACCTGCTGCGGTTGAAGCACCGGTTCCACCGTCGCCCACGGCAAGATCTGTAATACCAGTTATTGTACCGCTGGTGATGTTGACACCGCTGGCATTGAGCACAGTGATATTGTCCAGTGTACCACCCGTGATGCCCACGGCTGATGAATTTTGTGTGGCCATGGTTCCTAGGCCAAGATTGTTTCTGGCAGCATTGGCATCACCTGCCCCTGTGCCACCAGATGCCAATGGCAACGGACTGCTTAATCCTGTTATTGTACCACCAGTGATGGCCACAGCATTGGCATTTTGAGCGCTGGCTGATCCCAGGCCAAGATTGGTTCTTGCTTCAGAAGCTGTGCTTGCCCCTGTGCCACCAGATGCCAATGGCAACGGACTGCTTAATCCTGTTATTGTACCACCGGTGATTGCAATGTCACTGGCAGTACCACCAGTGAACGCCACGTTGCTGGTATTCATTATAGAAATGTTGCCCAGCTGTAAACCTGCTCTTGCACCTGCTGCGGTCGAAGCGCCGGTGCCACCATCAATCACTGCCAGTGGAGTGATGCCAGTTATCGTACCACCAGTGATGGCCACAGCATTGGCATTCTGCTGACTCATGGTAGGCAGCGTACTGGTGTAACCAGTCACAAATGCAGTGGTAGCAATTTGAGTGTTTGATGTACCAGGGGCAGCAGTGGGTGCTGTGGGCACACCTGTAAATGCTGGACTAACTTTTTCACCTTGTACAAATGCAGTAGTTGCCAGCGTTGTACTGTTATCGCCATAAGTGGGAGTGGGCGCTGTGGGTGTGCCAGAAAGAGCAATATTGGCCCGCAAATTTTGCACAAATTCTGTTGTGGCCAATTGAGTGGTATTTGTTCCGTCGACTGCTGTGGGTGCTGTGGGAACACCTGCAAATTGTGGACTGTTGGTCACAAATGCAGTGCTGGCAATTTGAGTGGTTGCTGTACCTGGAGCCGCTGTGGGAGTCAACGGTATTCCAGAAAACTCTGGACTCTGACTCACATACGCGGTGGTAGCAATTTGAGTGTTAGACGTTCCGGGAGCAGCAGTAGGTGCTGTGGGCACACCTGTAAATTGCGGACTGTTGGTCACAAACGCAGTTGTGGCAATTTGTGTGGTTGCTGTGCCAGCACTGGCGGTGGGCGCTGTGGGCACACCTGTAAATGCAGGACTGATTTTTTGCAATTGCACATAGGCCTGTGTGGCTAGTGGCAACCAGGTATTGGTACTGCTATAGGTAGAAATTTCATCTGTGTCACTGTTGTACCAAAGTTGCCCCAGTACTGGCTGAGTTGGTGCTGTGGAATTGGCAAAGTTTTCTAGCAAATATACGTAGTTTTCGTTTTCGTAGGTACCGTAATCTGTTAAGGCTCGCCCTACTAAGAAAAGATCTGTGGCTGTGGTATTGACTGTGCCGTCTGCAACCACAGCTACAATTTGCCCACGGGTATTGTTGATAATGTATGACATCAATTGCTCCGAATTGCTGTATTTAGCACAGGATCGGGTGTGTGCGTACCACCTGCATGGATTGGTAAATACACTACTAGGACTCTTAAAATGACACAGCAAGTAATCGACGTAGGTAATGTGGCCAATGATGGGCAAGGCGACCCGTTGCGCACAGCGTTTATCAAAACCAATGCCAACTTTACAGAACTCTACAACATCGGCGGTATCACCGGTATTGCCAACGGTACATCCAACATCAGTATTGTGGAAGATGGCACAGTCAGCGTTAGTTCTGCAAACGTGGCCAATGTGTTTGTGGTATCTGGCACAGGTGCTACCAATCAGGGCTTGCTGATCAGCAACAATATTTCAGCCACTGGCAACGTTACTGTGGGTGGTTTGTATTTTGGAAACGGCAGTCAACTCACAGGCGTGATATCCAGTGCTCCAGCAGCGTTGATCACAGGCAGTACGCTGAGCTCAAACGTAACAAGTTCCAGCCTGACTTCGGTTGGCATATTGACCAGTGTCAGTGTTACAGGCAACGTGCAAGGTGGAAATTTAAGAACAGCAGGACAAATCAGCGCATCTGGCAATATTTTAGGGCAGAACATTTCCACAGTGGGCGATCTTGCAGCCACTGGTAACATCACTGGCGGTAACATTTCTACCGCGGGGCAATTGAGCGTAACTGGCAACATCACCAGCAGCGGCACAGTAACAGCAAATGCTTTTGTGGGCAACGGTGCTGGCCTCACAGGATTCACAGTGAGTTCCAATGCAGCCTTGTTGACTGGCAGTTTACTGGCAGCCAACGTGGTCAATAGCTCATTGCAAACTGTGGGCAATCTCAGCAGTCTTGTGGTCAGCAATGCCCTGGGCGGCACCGGAAGTATTAGTGCCAATGCTATATCTTTGGGCACAACAGTCAATGCAACTGGTAACATAACCGGTAGCAACATAAACACTGGTGGCAAAGTGGTGGCCACCGGCGACGGATCATTTGGTGGTGATGTAATTGCCACAAACTTTACTGGTAATTCTGTCAGCGGTAACCTCAGTATCAATCAAATAAATGCCAACACTTTGATCACAACCAACTTGTTGAGTGCCACAGGCAATGTCACTGGGGCCAATGTCAATACTGTCAATGTGAGTGCAAGTGGCAACGTCACAGCCAATTCTTTTGTGGGCAGCATAGCCACAGCATCTCAACCAGCCATTACCACAGTTGGTACCCTGGGCTCGCTCACAGTCACAGCCAACATCACAGGAGGCAACATCAACACTGGCGGCATAGTCAGTGCTGCGGGCAACATATCCGGATTGAATCTAGGCACTGCTGGTGTCATTACTGGTGCTTCATTAAGTGTGAGTGGCAACATCACTGGCGGCAATGTGCTGGGTGGTGCCAACGTCAATGCCACCACTCTCACAGGCACCACTGCCAGCTTGAGTGGCAACATCACAGGTGGAAACTTGCTCACCGCAGGCCTGTTGTCTGTGGGCGGTGCTGTGACCAGTGGTGCTGCAACCATTGCTGGTAACTTGATTACCTCAGGAAACGTTGGATTTATCAATGCTGCCACAGTGGCCATCACTGATCCTATTGTTAGTCTGGGACGCGGTGCAAACAATGCCACGTTGGGCAGTGCCACAACCACAGACGTTGGACAACAACTTTACTACTACGACACATCAGAAAAATCTTCATTTATTGGCTATCAACTGTCAACTGGTAACCTGGTGGCTGCCAAAGCTGTGACCATTACCGGCGAACTGGTCACAGTCAACACCTACGGTAACTTGGTCATGGGAACCCTGTTGGCTCAAGGTGATGTAAGTGCAGTGGGCAATGTGCGCGGCGGAAATGCATTAGGATTTGCCAACGTCAATTCTACATTGTTTACTGGCACCACAGTATCAGTAACAGGCAACATAACAGGTGGCAATGTACTGGGTGGAGCCAACGTCAATGCCACAACGCACACAGGTACCACAGTAAGTGTAACAGGCAACGTCAATGGCGGTAACATTATAAGTGCAGCATTGACATCAACAGCTAGTTTAAATGTGACAGGCAACACTGCTACGGTAACAAGTGCAAACTATCAAATTGGCTACAGAGATTTGCCACAGATAACAACATTCTCAACACTAGTTGCTGATGCAGGCGGCAAACACTATTACGGCAGCGGAACCATTACAATTCCTGCCAACGCTAGTGTGCCGTTTACAACTGGTACAGCAATTCTTGTTATTGCCAGCGGAAGTACAACAATTTCACCAGCGGGTGGCGTGACATTGATTCAAGCAGGTACTGGGTCAACTGGTGCAAGAACATTGGCAACATATGGGCAAGCATCCATAGTCAAGGTAGGAACAGATACCTGGTACATCTCTGGTGTGGGGATCAGTTAATGTCTGGAATAATGGCAGCCGTTGCTGGCGGCACCCAGAACGTGATTTATGCCGCTGGTTTGTACAATTCTTCAGTGGGGTCAGCTGATACCAGTCCTATTAATTTTAGCGGTAGTTCTTCCAGCGGTTCAGTAACATATAACTACACATGGGCAGGTTATTATCGTCCGGCGGCCACGGGCACAGTCATCTTGGGGCTAGCAACCAGTTATATAGAATATATTGATTACGGTGGTCAAACACAATACAACTGGGGAGGCGGCGGATCCACTGTGGCAAGATTGTGGTTGGGCTCAAACGCAGTATCAAACCCCACAACCGGCAATGCAAATATAACTTCCAACAACAACACAGCTACCTATGCTCCATCGTTGATTGCAGGTATATATTACCCGGTGAGAATCAACATGATTATGACGTTGCCATACAATCCGGATGCATACTACAGTGGCGGCTTTTTTGGTCAATATTATCCAGGATATGCCAACGGTACGTTCAACTTCCAATCAGGCGGCAGCACAACTGTGACCAACCTCATATGGTACAACCGCCAGACCAATGGCTTCTAACCCACGGTAAATATCTAAAAGGCACAAGAAAATGGCACAACCAGTTTGGGAAACACCAGCAGGCAGTTTAGGGGTAGTACCCGAAAGCATATTCTATCAACAGACTTTGCTGGCCTACGATCCCGATGGCGGCGACATCTACTACGAAGTCATTGCTGGCAGCTTGCCAGAAGGCATTCAGTGTACTGCCAATGGGCTCATTGTGGGAACACCACGAGCAGTGGCCAGTCTGCAGGGCGTGCCAGTTGCTGTAAACCGCGATGTCACCAGCAAGTTTACTGTGCGTGCCTATACCGAAACTGAAGATGAACAAGTTGCTCGCATACGCGACCGAACCTTCACACTCACAGTCACTGGCAATGACGTACCTGAATTTACAACTCCTGCTGGCAGTCTTGGCACATTCTACGATGGCGATCAATTGAATATTCAAATTGGTTACACCAACACAGACCCAGACGAAGAAGTCACAGTGACCTTGGTGGGCGGTGAATTGCCTGGGGGCATTACTGTGAGTTCTACTGGGTTGATTTCAGGTTATATACAACCTGCGGCCAATGTTGACGAACTTCCAGGCTATGACCTTACCCCCGTTAATACCGTGCCCTACGACTTTTTGGTTTCGGCTATCAGCAAAAACTATCAGTTTACCCTGCAGGTGACCGACGGCAAAACCAGTAATCTACGCACATTTTACTTCTTTGTGTATGATCGTGCTACACTAACAGCCGACACCACACAAATCACAGCTGACACTACCACTGTTACAGCAGACGAAACCACTGAACGTAGACCTTTTATCATCAACGCAGACCCAAGCAACCTTGGCACAGTGCGCGGCGACAACTATTATGCACATCAATTCATTGGCAATGACTACGACACACCCAATTTAAAATACGCAATTAATGTCAATGAAGGCTCGGGTCTGCCGCCGGGGCTATCACTGGATCCTAACTCGGGCTTTTATTACGGCTATGTGCCTGACCAAGGTGTTACAGAAGTTGAATACAGTTTCAACGTAGTAACCTATCAAGCAGACTTTGTGGGTACACCAATCTCTTGTACTGCCACTGAATTTGGCACCAATCGTATCACCTGTGACAGCACTGCACAAATTGAAACTGGACAGCCTATTGTGTTTACTGGCACAGGGTTTGGTGGCATTACTGCCAGTCCCACACAGGTTTACTATGTGTTGGCTGTGGTAAATGATACAACATTCACAATCACCGACAACCTCAACACCAACGTTGCAGTCACACTAACCACATCAGCTGGCACAATGCAGGCCAACCTGATTGTGGCGTCTGATCCGTATCCATTTACCATTACAATTTCGGGTGCAGTGGATGCCGAAGTGGTATGGATCACTCCCGAAGACCTGGGCACTATTGAAAATGGCGATACCAGCCTCTTGGTGATCCAAGCAGAAAACACAGGTGGTCGAACTCTCAGTTATAGATTGGAATCTGGAGCATTCAATGAATTGCCACAGGGACTGGAACTGCTGCCCACTGGCGAAATTTCAGGCCGTGTGAGTTTTAACACTTTTGCTGTTGACCTAGGTTCAACAACTTTTGATCAGAATCAAACCACATGGGATAGTTCTTTTGTGTTCACTGTAAATGCCTATGCTGAAGACACTGAACAAATTGTGTATGACGTAACTTCAGTCACCGTCAACAACAGCGGATCGGGCTACAGCAGTATCAACACACCAGTATTGACATTCAGTACGCCAGTGGGCGCAACCGCGGTACAGGCACAGGTAGGCAACATAACTATATCAGGTGGTGCCATTACTTCTGTAGAAGTAGCAGACGCAGGCGCTGGCTATACTGGCCAGGCCACACTCACTGTTACTGAAGGCTTTGGTGGGTCTGGCGCAGTGTTTACACCAGTCATGCGAGCCACTGGTGTACGAGATGTAGTTTCGGTGTACAAAACTTTCAGACTGAGACTGGTCCGCACCTACAACAAACCTTATCAAAATCTCAGCATCATGGCCATGCCGCCGGCCAACGATCGAGCTCTAATTGCCAGCTTGCTGGACAACGAAGATATATTTGTACCTGAATATATCTTCAGACCTGATGATCCTTATTTTGGTAAATCTCGTCGAGTGATTTATCAACACGCTTTTGGTCTTGCACCCGAGACTTTGGATACCTATGTCAGTGCGTTGTATGAAAATCACTACTGGAAAAATCTTGTGTTGGGTTCAATTGAAACAGCACAGGCAGTGGACCCTGTTACAGGTGAAGTGATTTATGAAGTGGTCTACAGCAAAATCATTGATGACCTGGTCAATGCCGATGGTGACAGTGTGGCCAAAATTGTGAATTTGCCTTATCCTATTGTGGATCCTGGCGATGGCAGCACAGTGTTGACTCAGATATATCCCAACAGTTTGGTAGACATGCGCAACCAAATGATCGACCAAGTGGGACAAATATCTACCAAGTTACCGCTGTGGATGACCAGCAAACAAAGCGACGGACGAGTGTTGGGGTTCACACCGGCCTGGGTCATGTGTTATACCAAACCCAATCGGTCAAGACAAATTGCCTATTACATTCAAACAGAGTTTGGCGAACAGCTGAATCGTGTGGATTTCAAAGTTGATCGATACGTGCTGGATCGGACCTTGAGCCGTAACTGGGATGCTGATACTCAGGACTGGACCCCAGAAGCCAGTCTCACCACGTTTGATCGATTTGGCTCGGGACAGTTTCCATTCTTGGGTTACGTGGACATTGCTACAGAACTGGCCTATGCTGATGTTAACCAACAAACGCTGGCAAGCATTGCAGCCAAGGGCGGTCTGGACGGTCAAATCAGTCAGATCAATGGCAATACCTTGATTTTTGTCAAACAAGAATACTATAACAATTATCCCAATGTTGATGATGCCTGGCAAGACTACAGTGTGTTGTATGACGAAGGCGGGTTTTCATCTGAACTGCCAGGCGATGCATTTGACGAAAGTGCATTGATTCCAGGCGGTACTCAAGTATCTTGTACTAACACAGAGTCAGGTACCAATCGAGTGCAAGCAGACAGCACAGTGGGTCTTGTGGTAGGCGATCCTGTGTGGTTTTCAGGTTCTACCTTTGGCGGAATACAAGATACCAAAGCCAGCGGGCTCACACAAATTTACTATGTGACGTCTGTGGTGGGCATTACCTGCACAGCTACTACGTCAGGAACTGATGTTATTACCTGTACCAGCACAGCCAGTTTGTCCGACGATGACATTGTGTGGTTTTCGGGTACCACATTTGGTGGTATAAACGCATTGAATCCCAGCAATGCCATACAGCCTTACTATGTGACCAAGGTCAGTAGCACACAGTTCAAGGTCAGCCTTACGCAGGGCGGCGGCTTTGTGGGGTTGAACACAGCTTCTGGCACCATGACAGTAAACACAAGATTCTTTACTGTGAGTACTAGTGCAGGCGGAACCAACACAACACTGACCACAGCTTCTGGCAGCATGCTGATGAATTTTGGCAATCAACGCATGGCAATTTTTACTATTTCAGTGGACCCAGTGACTACCCTGGTCACGTTGACACCCACCACTCAAACAGCAGAAACTCAGTATGTACAGGTGCAACGTGGTAACAGTTTCTTGGGCCAACAGTTGTACTATCCAACCAGCCCTGCACAGGGATACACTGTGGTAAACTGGACTCAGGTACCTGAATCCAACCTGGGCGAAACCACGTTTGACCAAGGATCCATGGCATTTGAGGTGCCTTTGGATATGTACGATCCTACCGATCGCTATGATAAATATCTCGTATTCCCCAAAGCCAATGTATTGGTATAACTAGGACACTTTAATGGCAAGTAACATCAACCCAAATGACATTGACGGCTCATATCCCGTTGCTGGTCAAGACAATAATTCGCAAGGTTTTCGCGATAATTTTACCAACATCAAAACAAACTTCACGGCCGCTGCCAATGAAATCACTGACTTGCAGAACAAGGTTATTTTAAAATCTGCACTCACAGGTACCACTCTGGACAACAACATGGGTGGCAGTTTATTATATGATGCTTTGATTCAAGATTTTGCAGCACAAAAAGTTTCGCTGGGATCTTTGTCAGGCGCAGTATCCATCAACTACAGTTCAGGACACTATCAATCAATCACAACAACAGGCAGTATCACCCTGAGTTTCATCAACTTCCCGGGCAGCGGAACCTATGGATACATCAAGCTACAGCTGGTTATATCCAACCCGGCTCATACAGTGACATTGCCAGCTGCGGTAACACTGGGAGTGAGTGGTATACAAGGAATCAGTCCGACCCCGCCGGCTGCTGGCCCATACACAATTACTTTTGAAGCTGGCACATACGAATTGGCTTTTGGAACCTATAACAACGGATCAACCATTACCATATTTGACTTGAATCGTGGTTTGACCAACTTCTCCGGTGCTGACATCACGCTAGACGATATCACTGCTACTGGTAATATCATTGCTGGTTCTGGTGGTACCAAATTTATGAGCGCCACAGGCAACGTGGTTGCAGGTGGTAACGTGGTTGCAGGTGGTAACGTGATCGGGGCCAACATCAGCACGTCGGGTCTAATCACTGCCACAGGCAACATCACTGGTGGCAATATTGTGAGCTCAGCTGGTCAAATCAGCACTAGTGGCAACGTAACTGGTGGCAACGTAGCAGGCTTTATTCGTCCCACCGCAGGTTCAGCAAGCCAAGCACCTGTGAGATTGACATCTGGTACCAACGTATCCAGCCCAGTCGGCGGTGCTATTGAATACGATGGTGTGGTATTTTACGGAACTACTACTGACTCAGATCGTGGCGTGTTACCAGCAACGCAATTCATTGCTTTGGTCAACGACTATGTGGCCAATGACTCGGCTTCGGCACAAAAAGTATTCAACTCACCAACCAACGGTGCAATCACACTGGATGCCACAACAACATATATGTTTGAAGGCGTGTATTACATCAGTCGTGCGCTGGGGTCAAACAGTCACACACTCAGTACCTTGTTTGCAACAGGAGGAACACTGACCAGCATTACCTACACTGCTGACACAACTTCTACGGCTTCCAATGTATTAGGCACAGTCAGCAGAATTTACGGCACCGCTGCCACAGCCACAGTGGTCACGGCAGCCAGCACAGCAACCAATGAACAAATCACAGTAGTACTCAAAGGTATTGTGCGTACCAACGCCGCAGGAACTTTTACTCCTCAAATTCAGTATTCATCAGCACCTGGTGGTGCCCCTACTATTTTGAAGAACAGCTACTTTAGAATGATTCCGGTGGGCACAAGTTCTGTTGCTAGCGTGGGCAATTGGAGTTAACCAAACTGTTTGACTCAGCTGGTTGATTCCATGTATAATACAGTATGGAACATCCTTTAATTGGCAATCTAGATGATCTCACTGTTGATGAACTCAGCACTCGAGTGAATGAACTGTCAAACAAACTTTCGATAGCCACTAGATCGGGCAACGGGCATCTCTGCAATCAACTCCGCATGGCCCTGGAAAGCTATCGAAACAAGTACCAAGAAAAACTACAAGAAACATATCGCCGACAAAGCGAAGTGTCATCCATCAACTTTGACGATAAAATCAATATCAAATGAATGTTCGATTACAATATGACTTGAAATTCCTTGCAGGTGTCTACTATGATGATCGCTTGCAAATCAACAGCTACGATGTCAGCATGAACTTGCTGACCAAAACCAAAGATGCTGCCAGCACCAATGTTGCAATGGAGCGGCTCAAGGCCTTTGTGTACGACACGCTGAACAGCACTGTTTTTATAAACCAAAACAACATGGAACGTGCTGAATTCCTGCAAATAATGGGTGCCAATGTTACCACACTGCCGGAAGAACCAGTTGACCAAATTGTCGGCATGATGCTATACTACAAACTCAATGCCATCATGGAGGGCCGCATGGTTATCACTGCTTTGGACATTGCCAGTGAGCTGGGCGACAGTGTGTGGTATCAGCACGATGAAGATGATTCGGCCGGCCCTTTTGCCAACGATGGATGGTGGCATCTGGCCAGTACACAGCATGAAACCATAGAACCTCAAGAAGTTGCAGACAATGTGGTAAAAGTAATTTCAACAGGCTGGTACGAAATGGGATTGGATTGGCCCGAAAACACCTTGCCGCCCAGTGCCAATTCAGTGGTGTATGCAAATTTTTCAAAAAATGAAAACTGATCACGTAGGCAGAATGATATTTGATGAAGCAGATCTAGTGAACATGGTCATGCGTGGCCAGCCCTTGGCTGATCTCAACGGACTGATTGTACAGCCCTGGATAGATCTAGAAACTGCTGCACAAATCTTGGATGATGTACCTATGTTTATCAACTATGACAAACTGGCTCAAGAAAGTCAAGAGCAGTTTGATCATCGTTGCCGCAACACTTGGTTCATGCCCGACGAGTACAAACAACTGGACATTGCAGAACTGGTGCTGGCAAAATGCACCACACCAGAGCAACTGCAACGCTGTGGCGAAGAATTATTGTTGTACCAAGAACGTGAGCTGTTTGATTTGCTACGTTATCTTGTGTACCTGGTGGACATCATGAAACACAACCGTGTGATTTGGGGAGTGGGTCGAGGATCCAGCACAGCCAGTTATGTGCTGTATCTGTTGGGTGTGCATCAAATTGACTCAATGTACTATGATTTAGATGTGGGCGAGTTCCTGCGTTAAATAGTGTTTTAGGAGATAGTTATGACTAGAGAAGTATATAGATCAGCCAATGGCAAGATTGTGGACATGGGTGCCTTGCGTTTGCAGAACGAAAAAGTTCGTGCAGTGGGCAACATGAAAGTCAACGCTCGAGGTGACGAAATCAACGAACTAGGGCAAGTGATCAGAAAGAAAACCGAACAGGTCAACAAGCAGTATCAAAAACAAACCAAGGTCACTCGTCCCAGTTCACGTCGTGGAGAGAATGACATATGAGCAAAGCAGCTTACTCGCCGCATCGCATTGATCGACATCAACTGCGACCTCTCAGGGACGCTGTGATTGTGTCAGACATGAACTTTGAAGAGCGACTGAGTTCTGGAGGCATTGTGCTGGTCAAGGACAATGGCAAGAGTTCAGGCATTCGTCCACGTTGGGGCAAGGTCTACGCTGTTGGGCCGGAACAAAAAGACATTCGTGTGGGCACATGGATCTGTGTGGAACACGGACGTTGGACTCGCGGTATCGAAATCGAAGACGAAACTGGCAAGGTCACTCTCCGTAGAGTTGACCCCAAAGACATCATGATGGAATCCGATGAACTGCCACAGGAC
>JACCDX010530664.1_pt1 | contig 12239 bp, 10 predicted proteins | sample 7449681 | NCBI WGS metagenome assembly JACCDX01 (sample SAMN15323450, study PRJNA562643) | freshwater metagenome | isolation source: river surface water | place: USA:Blue River Watershed | collected 2017-08-18
CTAGAGAAGCTTTCTCCACACGTATTGCGTCACACCTATGCGACACACCTTTTGAACAAAGGGGCGGATTTGAATGCCATCAAAGAGTTATTAGGACATGCGAATTTGGCAGCTACGCAAGTATATACCCATAATTCGATGGAGAAAATGAAAGCGATCTACTTACAAGCGCATCCGAAGGCCTAATCGGCTAAAACAACTGGACCTTTTTGGTTGATTTGAGAAACATATTGCTCTGATCCAATACCCAATGCTGCAAATTCTGCGGCCATCGCTTTCGCTACTTTTTGGGCGGTTTCTTCTCCTTTAGATAAGGCAAATAACGAAGGTCCGGAACCTGAAATGGAACAACCTAGCGCACCGCTAGCAATCGCAGCAGCTTTTACTTCCGCAAAACCAGGGATTAAGATCGCTCGAGAGGGCTCGATGATCACATCGACTAAGGAACGACCAATCAGCTCATAATCGGGCAATAGTAACCCTGCTACTAGTCCGGCAACATTCCCCATTTGGGTGATGGTAGTGGCCAAAGAGATTTCTTTATCTAAAATTCCGCGCGCATCTTTTGTATTCACCTCGATTTGCGGGTGGACAATACTTGCGTAAAGGTCTGCAGGCACGGGCACTTGAATGATATCTAAGGGATCGTAGGACCGAATGACGATAAAGCCTCCTAAGAGCGAAGGACCCACGTTGTCCGCGTGCGCGGAGCCGCAGGCGACGCGCTCGCCTTCCATCGCGAAGGGCAAGAGGTCCTTTTGTGATAAAGGGCGGCCCATTAATTCATTTGCTGCAAAAACGCCCGCAACCGCTGAAGCTGCTGAAGACCCTAAACCGGAGCCTAAAGGCATATCTTTATGCAGCGACAATTCAAAGCCTTGGTCTTCCCGACCGATGTGTGCTAAGTATTTTTGGATGGCAATACCGGCGGTATTTTTTTCAACTGCTTTAGGTAAACGGCCATCATCACCCGTAATTTCTTTAATGACAATACCGGGAGTTGATTTCTTTTCTAAAACCACTTCATCTCCAGGGTTATTAACCGCAAAACCGAAAATATCAAATCCACAAGCCACATTAGCTACCGTCGCTGGAGCATATACGCGTATCTTTTCCATATTAAGCGAGATGACTACCGATGGATACAATATCTGCAAAAACACCCGATGCAGTCACTTCAGCTCCAGCACCAGGCCCTTTAATCACTAAAGGACGATCGTGGTAACGCTTGGTGGTAAAGGCAATCACGTTATCAGCCCCATCCATTTGGTAGAACGGATGAGCGGGACCAATAGAACGCAAACCGATGGTAATTTTCTGGTCTTCCAAACAAGCGATATAACGTAAAACTTCGCCTTTCGCAGCAGCCTCATTCACCAAATTCTCGAAGAAATCATTAGCCTTATCTATCTCCTCGAAGAAGGCATCCACCGTGGGAGCTGCCTCACAAGCCGGAGGAATGATTTTTTCAATGGTTATATCAGAGAATTCTAATTTCAATCCAATCTCGCGGCTCAAAATCAAAATTTTACGCGCCACATCCATTCCACTTAAATCTTCGCGAGGATCAGGTTCCGTATACCCTTTTTGTTTGGCCGTACGTAATACTTCACCGAATGACTTCCCTGGCGTAAATTGATTGAACAAGAAAGATAGAGTACCGGATAAAATTCCTTCAATTTTCTCAAAGCGATCCCCAGAAGCAATCAAACCTTGAAGGGTATTAATTACTGGTAAACCAGCCCCCACATTCGTCTCATACAAGAACTTAACTCCCTTAGCTAGAGCTGTTTGATGCAATTGTGCATACAAATCATAAGGCCCTGAATTAGCCACCTTATTAGGTGTTACGACCGAAATATTGGACTGGAATAAGCCTAAGTAATTTGTATAAATCTCTTTGTTCGCTGTACAATCTGCGAAAATGGAATTAGGCAAGTTTAAAGCTTTGATTTGGGAAATAAATCCAGCTAAATCGGCTGGTTCGCCTGCGGATTCCAACAAGCTCAAAGCTTGATCTAACTCAATTCCTTCCTCTTTTAATACTTGTTTGCGGCTATTCGCGATTCCGATTAACCTAATTTTAATGCCTTTGTATTTGGCCAAATAATGCTCCTGACCAATAATTTGCTCAATTAAAGTCTTTCCGATTAAACCCGCACCCACTAAATAGAGATGTAATGTTTTAATCTGAGAGAAGAAGAACGTCTCATGAATAACATTCAAGGCCTTAGAAAGGTCCTTATTTTCAATGACGACTGAGATATTTAACTCCGATGAACCTTGTGCTGTAGCGACAATATTGATCCCATTTTTCCCTAAAGAGGAGAACAACTTTCCACTCACACCGGTGTGCTTACGCATCCCCTCACCCACTACAGCAATAACTGATAAATCTTTTTGGATATCAATTCCCTCAATGTCACCCGCTGCCATTTCAGCCGCGAATTCTTTTTCAAGTATTTTTCGCACTTTATCTGCCACAGAAGGATCGATGGCAAAACAGATGCTGTGCTCAGAAGAGGCTTGAGAAATCAAGACAACTGATATTTTTTCGCGGGCTAAAACCGTAAATAATTTGGCAGAAACCCCAGCTACTCCGATCATCCCTGAACCTTGTAAATTAACTAACGCAAGCTGGTCAATCGACGAAATTCCTGTGATAATGTAAGGACTCCCTGTAGGCTCTTTACTAACCACGGTGCCTTCAAAAGAGGGGTTAAACGTATTAAGTACCCGAATCGGGATATTCTTTGCGAAAGCAGGCTGTAAAGAAGGAGGATAAATGACTTTAGCCCCAAAATGAGTCAATTCCATTGCTTCCGCATACGAAATCGAAGGAATTGTAAAAGCTGATTTCACTTTTCGCGGATCAGCTGTCATCATTCCGTCTACATCTGTCCAAATTTCAATCTCTTTTACCCCTAAAGCAGCACCAATTACCGAAGCGGTATAATCAGATCCACCGCGACCCAAGGTTGTTGTCTCCCCTTTAGCATTAGACGCAATAAAACCGGTAACTAAACCAATTTTACCCTTATTCGCTTCAAAATAACTAGAAATCAACGGATTAGTCACCGCAAAATCTACTTCGGAATGACTAAAAGAACTATTCGTTTTAATAATTTCCCGAGCATCTACATAGAAAACGGGAAGACCTTTTTGCTGTAAAATGGCAAAGATTAAATAAGTGGATAATCGCTCCCCAAAACTAACTAACGCATCAGAAGTCTTAGGCGATATCTCTTTAATCAAGTTTATTCCTTTCAACACATCCCGCAATTCATTCACCAAAGTCCGCACATGTGCGATCACTTGGCTCTGACCTGTCACCGGAATAAAATGCTTAATTACGTCAAAATGACGTGTTTCAATCGTCTCAATCAGGGTATTTACCGTGCTTTTCGGCTGAGCAGCCAGTGTGCCCGCTTCCAACAAATGATTGGTCACACCGCTCATCGCAGAAAAGACAACAGCAAAATCTGTGGAGGATTTCCCGTTTGACTCGATAATCGCCAAAACGGATTGAATGCTTTCGATGCTACCACAACTGGTCCCACCGAATTTTAGGATTTTTTCCATTAATTAAGAAAACAAAATGATTCTCAACTCTACAAACAGTTGAGATATAGGACAAATATACGATTTTAGGCCGTATTTTGCCCAAAAAATCGGTGTTTTCTATTTTTTCTTTTCCGCAGCCATCACCATTGACAACTTCAATTTAGCTGCCAGGTCATAGATATTGGTTAATTCTTGAACTGTCTGATTTCGATCCATTCGAACTACTAAAGTCACCGCTTTTTTAGAAGTCACCTCATTCGAAAGTTCAGTCTCTAAGTTCGCGACATCTACTAAACGATCATCGATATAATAGTTCAATTTTTCGTCCACAGTTAAACGAATCACTTCATTCGCAGGCGTAGGCATGGGCTTTGCTGTCTCAGGCAAAAGCAATTTGATTGCATCCGGCGAAGCTAACGTCGAGATCATTAAAAAGAACATCAATAGAAAGAAAAGAATATCCGCTAGGGCTCCTGTTTCTACCTCCGATGCTTCTCTGGCTCTTTTTCTGAAGTTCATCGAATTAGGCTTTAGACGCTGGTTTGTGAAGAATATCTAAGAAATCAATGGCTGTAATTTCCATTTTATTAATCGTACGGTCAATCATCGTCGTCAATAACGTATACAAAACATACGCAATAATACCCACGATCAATCCCGACGCAGAAGTCACCATCTTCTCATAAATACCACCGGCAATCGTTGAAATATCAATTTTATTCGAGATAGAGATGTTATGGAAAGTACGAATCATACCCGTCACCGTTCCCAAGAATCCAAACATCGGGGCAATACGCGCGATAGCACTCAGAATCCCTAAATTCTTCTCCATGTTGTAGATTTCTACTTTGGCCTTATTTTCAATCGCCGCTTCAATATCACGTATAGGAGAACCTAAACGGGATAAACCTTTTTCCAAAAGCTTCGCAATCGGATAAGAAGTCGCTTTGCAAAAATTAATCGCCCCTTGCACATTCCCAGCCTGCAACATGTCGTTGATCGTGTGTAAAAAATTCTCATCTAATTTTGCTGTCTTGCGAATGTATAAATAGCGCTCAATAAACAAGAAAACGGCCGCAGCAAACAGGAAACCGATAGGATACATCACATATCCCCCTTTTCCTAATAAGTCTAACACCGAAAATTCTTCTACGACTACTTTAGTCACTTCTTGAACGGGACCAGAAGCATTAACGATAGAATCTGCTACTGCAGAAGAAAGAGAATCGACGGTCGCACCCGCCTGAAGTAAAATAGTTGCTAGCGATAAAGCCATAGGATGAATTGATTAATCTTATTAACTACAAGTTTACACTTTTTTTTTGAAATTCTAAGGCTGACTTACGGAAGATTGGAGTTCTGTAAACCAAAATCCTTCCTTCAAACTATACGACGAAAACCAAAGCTCCTTTATCTCCAATTCCCGGAGCACTTTCTCCACTAAAAAAGTAGCATAAGGGAATATACTTGCCCTGAACGCCTTCATTCCTGGATAATCCACCCGATCTTCATAGGGCAAAGCATCTAAAGTTGTCTTATGCTGCAAAAACACGTCAACATCGATTTCACAAGAGGCCGGAGCTCCACCAGGCCTATTCTCTAATTCCAAAATAGTTTCGAAAGCCCCCGCAGCTCCGATCAAAACGCTGGGCTTTGCCTCGCGACAAGCTTCCAAAAGCGAAATCATTTCCTTCGAAACATACGCATCTAAACCTCCTACTACAGAGAGATTAAACTCATTATCTACCGAAAAAAGCGATTTCAACCGTAATCCCCCTATTTCTAAACTCACTCGATATAATACCTGTTCACCTTTAAATAAGATAAACTCCACACTTCCCCCGCCTATATCCATCACCAAACTTGTTTTCTCCCAACGTTCGGGCAAGGAATTTCGTATGCCGGCATAAATATATTCAGCTTCTTGGATTCCATCGATGATGCGAATCTGAATCCCTAATTCGTTAAAGACTCGGTCCAGAAAAGCACTTGCATTAGAGGCTCGGCGTAGAATGCTCGTCCCGATGGCATAAAAATCACGTAAATCCCCACCTTTAGTGAGAAAAACCTGCTTAAATTCAGCTAGACAGGCGATTGCCCGATCCATCGCATCAGCTTGCAAAGTCACTTCTTCCATCGCCCCCATCCCTAAACCGACCGGTCGTTGCAAGTGCTCCTCCACCAGAAAGGCAGCCAAGGGAGAAATCAATAATTGAAAAGTGTTCGTACCGAGGTCCGCAATGGCGCAGATTTTTGACATTATCAGATGTTTGGAACAAAATTAAGCCGAAAAGGCGTTCAAGAATAAATAATATTCTTTATTTTAGTGAAAATGTATCCAGAAAAATGCTAGATCCCGAATTCGACGAGAACAAAGAAGACATTCAATCTTCCGTTCAACGGTACGAGAAAATGATTAATCAGCAAGAAAACGCGTTTTTCGATGCAGAAACTTTGGAACAAATCGCAGAACACTACTTCGTGCAGTCGCGTTTTGACCAAGCCTTAGAAGCGGTGGATTTAGGCCTCAGCCATTACAGTTACTCGCTGGAATTAATTACCCTGAAAGCACAAATTTTAGGCGAAATGCAGAAGCCAGAAGAGGCAATGGAATTAATTGAAAATGCCATTTTACTCTTCCCCAATGACATCGAATTAACGCTCGTAAAAGGTTATTTACTCAGCCAGTTAGGGCAACACGAAGAATCCATACAACTTTTTCTAGCTTCTTTAGACCGAACTGAAGAAAAAGATGAGGTCTATTTTCGCATCGGCCTAAGCTACCAAGCCTGGGGCAAACCTCGTGAGGCGGTAGATATGCTGAAGAAATGTTTAGAACTCAATTCAGAAAATGAAAATGCGCTAGTGGAGCTGGCTAATTGTCTAGATGAAATCGGGAAAATCGAGGAAAGTATCCCCTATTACAAGCAATTCATCGACGCAGATCCCTTTTCATTTACAGCCTGGTACAATTTAGGTATTGCCTATTCGAAGCTAAAGCAGTTTGAAAAAGCGATTGATGCCTACGAATATTCCCTGGCCATTGAACCTACCTTTGGGTCCTCCTTATTCAATCTGGGGAATACCTACATGAATATTCAGGAGTATGCGAAGGCGGAAGAATCTTATCAGCTTTGTTTAAAATACGATGATCCGAATCCGGAACTTTATTGCTGTTTAGGCGCTAGTATTGAGCGTCAACGTCGTTTTGACGAGGCTTTAACTCACTACAAAGAGGCGATTAAGGTCGACCCTCTTTGGGATGAAGGCTATTATGGTCTAGCCGTTTGCTTGACTGAACTGGACAAATGGTTTGAGGCCTTGCATTTTCTGAAGAAAGCACTGAAATTAAATGATACGAATCCTCTGTATTGGACAGGTTTAGCGGACGTAGAGGCCTACCTAGGCAATCCTGTGTCTTCTGATGAGGCATATGCCAAATCCGTAGATCTAGACTCCTTCTTCGCTCCCACTTGGGTGAAATGGGCACAATTGCACTATGATTTGAATGATTTCGAAAAGTGTGCCGAAATAATGCTTTCCGCCATCGATGAACTGCCAGAAGAAGCAGATTTATATTACCGCGCGGCGATCTTCTTAATTAAAGCAGGTCAATTCAAGGAAGCCTTTCATTTTTTAGAATCTGGTCTCCTTTTAGACTATGATAAACACGAAATTATTTTCGAGTATTTCCCAAACATGGAAACACAAAAGGCGATTTACAAGTTAATCCAGCAATACAAGAAATAATTTTTGCCGTTCATCATTTTATCAGCATCACCGATTTAATTAATTTTTAATTTTCTATTCTAAAAACAAAATACCCCTATGAAGAAAATTATTCTATCGGGTTTACTACTTTGTCTTTTGCAACCTGCATTAGCTCAGCCTAAACCCACTCCAACCACACAAAAGGCATCTGCTAGCCTTCCCATACCTGAAAAGGTAACGGAAGCGGAAGGAATTACGGAATACAAATTAGCCAATGGCTTAAAAGTATTGTTATTTCCAGACCCATCGAAGCAAACCATTACCGTTAACATCACCTATTTAGTAGGTTCTCGTCATGAGGGCTATGGTGAAACAGGTATGTCCCACTTGTTAGAGCACATGGTGTTCAAGGGTACAAAAGAAAAACACAAAGAAGTAGCGAAAGAGATCTCTGATCATGGTGCTCAATTCAACGGAACCACTTGGTTAGACCGTACGAACTACTTCGAAACATTCGCTTCAACGGATGAAAATCTAGATTGGGCTTTAGATATGGAGGCTGATCGCATGATCAACTCTCGTATCTCGAAGAGCGAATTAGAGACCGAAATGACGGTAGTTCGCAACGAATTCGAGCGCGGAGAAAACGATCCAGGGAGTGTTTTAATGGAGCGTATCGTTTCTACCGCTTTCTTATGGCATAACTATGGCAACTCCACTATCGGTGCTCGTTCTGACATCGAAAAAGTGCCTATCGAAAACTTACAAGCTTATTATCGTAAATACTACCAGCCAGACAACGCGGTTTTGTTAGTGGCAGGTAAGTTTGACCCAATTAAAACATTAAAGTTAGTTAACGAGAAATTTGGCATTATTCCACGTCCTGAGCGTGTTTTAACGCCTACTTTCACGGCTGAACCTACACAAGATGGAGAAAGAGAAGTGTCTCTTCGCCGCGTGGGTGATGTACAAGTAGTAGGTATGGCCTACCATATTCCTTCTGGCTTACACCCGGATTATGTAGCTGTAGATGTGATGGCTGATTTATTGACAGATGCACCATCAGGACGTTTATACAAGGCGTTAATTGACACGAAGAAGGCAAGTAGCCAATTTGGATTCTCCTTCCAATTAAAAGAGCCAGGATTAATTTATTTCGGCGCGGAAGTTTTAAAAGAGAAATCTGTGGACTCTGTTCGTCAGATTATGTTTAATACCATTGAGAATTTTGCCAAAACTCCTCCAACTAAGGAAGAAGTCGATCGCATCAAGACCAAAGGCATTAAAAACATTGAGTTATTATTAAACAATGCACAACGTGTGGGCGTAGGACTATCGGAATACATCGCACAAGGTGATTGGCGTTTATTATTCCACACACGTAATCAATTAGAGAAAATAACTCCTGAGGATATTCAGCGTGTGGCAGCAGCTTACTTCAAATCTTCTAACAGAACATCTGGAACTTTCTATCCTACCGAAAAACCAGAACGTGCAGAGATTCCAGAGGCGAAAGACGTAGCTACGATTTTAAAAGACTTCAAGCCAAAGGCAGCAGTAAGCCAAGGTGAGGCTTTTGATCCATCTCCAGCTAACATTGATGCACGCACGAAGACGGAGAAAATCGGTGGAGTTCAATTAGCGCTATTAGCTAAGAAAACACGTGGTAATTCAGTTTATGCGCGTATGACTTTACGTTTTGGTGATGAAAAATCATTAATGGGAACAGTGACAGCAGCTGACTTAGCAGCTGATATGTTAACAAAAGGTACAGCGAAACACACACGTCAACAATTCCAAGACGAATTAGACAAGTTAAAAGCGCGTGTAAGTATTTCTGGAGGTGCTACTCAAGCCAACGTTTCTATCGAGACGACTCGCGAGAATTTAATCCCGGCTATAAAATTAGTAGCTGAAGCATTAAAGCAACCCGTTTTCCCAGCAGCTGAATTTGAGAAATTAAAGCAAGAGAACTTAACCGCTATTGAAGGCCAAAAAAGTGAGCCACAAGCAAAAGGTTCAGAAGCTTTAGGTCAATTAAGAGCGGGTCACTATGATAAGAAAGACGTTCGTTACCAACCTACGATGGCGGAGCAAATCGCTAATTATGGTGCGGTTAAATTAGAAGAGTCTGTTAATTTCTACAAGAGCTTCTATGGCGCATCTGATGCAACATTCTCTGCAGTAGGTGATTTTGATGAAAAAGAATTGAAAGATGTAATTACAGCAGAATTTGCTAACTGGAAGTCTCCGAAGCCTTACAAACGCGTTCAGGATGTATTCAAAGAGACGGGAGGAAAAGCGATCTCCATCGAAACGCCGGATAAAGCAAATGCGTTCTTCTTAGCTTATCAACCGTTAAAAATTTCTGATAGCGACCCTAACTATGCTGCGTTGGAATTATCTAACTACATGTTAGGTGGTGGTAGTGGTTTAAGCTCCCGTTTAATGAACCGTATTCGTCAAAAAGACGGTTTATCTTACGGTGTAGGTTCACAATTTGTGGCTAGTCCTTTAGACCAAAGCGGCGCGTTTATCGGCTATGCGATCTATGCACCAGAGAACTTAGCGAAGCTTGAATCTGCTTTCAAAGAAGAAATTGAAAAAGTATTGAAAGAGGGTTTCACTCAGAAAGAAATCGACGAAGCGAAGAAATCTTGGCTACAATCTCGTCAAGTGACGCGTTCTCAAGATAATGCATTAGTGGGAAGCTTGAACAGCAACTTGTTCTTAGGCCGTAACATGAAATGGTCTGAAGAATTAGAGAACAAAGTGAAGAGCTTAACCCCAGCACAAATTCAAGAAGCAACTCAAAAATCAATCGACTTATTGAAGATGTCCTTCATTAAAGCGGGTGACTATGAAGGTGCTGCGAAGAAAATGGCTGAGAAAGCCAAAAATAATACGTCAGAATCAGGAGCGATGGGCGGTGCGCCTAAGCAATAATCCTCACTGAAAGGATATAAAAAAAGGGAGCTCCTGATGGAAGCTCCCTTTTTTATGGTATTAATATTAACAAAACTCGTCAAATACACCTTCTAAATGTCCAGCAATCATATCTGCTGAACGACCTTCAATGTGGTGACGCTCTACGAAATGAACTAACTCGCCATCTTTGAACAAAGCAATCGATGGAGATGAAGGAGGGTAAGGTAAAGTATACTCACGTGCTTTTTGAACTGCTTCTGGATCTACACCCGCGAAAACCGTCACTAATTGATTAGGCTTCTTAGCTGATGAAGCTACCGCGTGTTTCACACCTGGACGAGCCGTAGAAGCTGAACATCCGCATACAGAGTTAAAAAATACCAAAGTGGTACCTGGCTTAGCCATGACGTCTTCCACTTCTGAAGCTAACTTCAATTCTTGGAAACCTCCGGCAACGATATCCATCCGCATAGGATGTATTAAATGTTCTGGATACATATATTTTTATATTAGATTTTAAATTAAACGCAATTACATAAAACCAAGTTCCAATTTGGCCACTTCAGACATCATATCCTGCTCGTAAGGAGGATCAAATGTTAATTCTACTGAGACTTCCGCAATACCTTCTATCTCTCTCACCGCTTTCTCAATATCCACCGGAATACTTTCCGCGGATGGACAAGATGGTGAAGTTAGGGTCATTAAGATATACACGTTATTGACCGGAAAAATCTTGATTTCATAGATTAATCCGAGCTCGTATACATCCACTGGGATTTCTGGATCATAGACGGTTTTGATCGCCTTGATCACTTTTTCCTTTAATTCTACCTCATTCATTTGACTTGAATTTTCCATACTAAATAATCGCTTAAGAGAAGGCCAACGCATAATGTTGCATTTGTTTTACCATGGAAACTAATCCGTTTGATCTGGTTTGGGCCAAATGCTGGCTCATACCAATTTGCTCGATAAAGTATAAATCCGCGGCTAAAATCTCCGCTGGCGTGTGATTCGACAAAACCCGAATCAACATCGATATCATTCCTTTCACAATAATGGCCTCAGAATCCGCCTGAAAAACGACTAAATCGCCTTGCTTTTCGGCGTGTAACCAAACACGGCTTTGGCAGCCTTTAATCACATTTTCCTCCGTTTTAAAGGCATCTGACATAGGCGCTAACTTCTTACCTAGGTCAATTAAATATTCGTATTTATCCGCCCAGTCCTCAAAAAGACCGAACTCTTCAATTAATTCCTCTTGTATCTCGTTAATTGGCTGTCCCATTATCCTAACATCTGTAAGGTTTTCTCTAAACAAAGCACAAAACGATCGATCTCCTCGAACGTATTGTAAAAAGCGAAGGAGGCACGGCACGTTCCAACTAGCTCGTAGCGCTGCATCAATGGCTGCGCACAGTGATGTCCGGTACGAATCGCAATGCCAAATTTATCTAATAACACCCCAATATCTTGCGGGTGAACTCCATCAATTACGAATGAAATAACGGCGATCTTTTCAGGAGCCGTACCCACGATACGTAAACCTGGAATCACTTGCAATTTCTGTGTAGCATAGGCTAAAAGTGCCTCTTCTTGAGCTGCTAATGCTTCCGAAGGGATAGCCTGAACATAGTCCAAAGCAGCCCCAAATGCGATTACATCCGCAATATTAGGCGTTCCTGCCTCAAATTTATAGGGTAATTCGTTGTAGGTCGTACCCGAAAAACTCACCTCTTTAATCATCTCCCCTCCTCCTTGATAAGGCGGCATGGACTCTAATAAATCACGCTTTCCGTACAAAACTCCCACACCCGTAGGGCCGAAAAGTTTATGCGCAGAAAACACAAAGAAATCCATATCCAAGGCTTGCACATCTACGGCTAAATGCGCAACTGATTGTGCTCCATCAATTAATACCTTAGCCCCTACTTCATGTGCCAAAGAAATAATCTCAACAATGGGATTAATCGTCCCAATCGCGTTAGAAACGTGATTGACTGCGACTAATTTGACTTTGGGATTCAATAAAG
>JACCDX011286772.1_pt1 | contig 12237 bp, 13 predicted proteins | sample 7449681 | NCBI WGS metagenome assembly JACCDX01 (sample SAMN15323450, study PRJNA562643) | freshwater metagenome | isolation source: river surface water | place: USA:Blue River Watershed | collected 2017-08-18
GTCCTCCAGGCGGCTCATGATGTCCGGCTTGGCCAGGATCTCGGGGATTAGCGCGGTCAGGCGCTGCGCGATCGGCGCAGGCAGGTTCTTGGGCGCCGACAGACCCAGCCACTGCGAACCGGTGATCGAGGGGAAGCCCTGCTCGGCGAAGGTCGGGATGTTGGGCAGGGCCGGCAGGCGGGCCGGGGTCGAGATCGCCAGCGCCCGCAAGGTGCCGCCCTTGAGCTGGTTGACGTTGGTGGTGACCGGGTCGAACACGCTGTCGATCTGACCGCCCAGCAGGTCCTGCATGGCGGGGGCACTGCCCTGATAGGGCACGTGGTCGTGCTGGGGCGCCTGTCCATCCAGCTTGAGCAACTCGCCGAACAGGTGGTTGGCCGAGCCGATGCCCGAGGAGCCGTAACGCACGGGCTTGGTCTTGGCGGCGTTCACGTACTGGGCCAGCGTCTGGTAGGGCGACTGCGCGCGCACCAAGAGCAGCATCGGCGCTTCCACCAACATACCCATATGGGTGAAATCGCCCACAGGATCGAAGGGCATGGTGCGGCGGGTGGCCGTCGCAAAAATATGCACGGACGCATGGCTGACCAGCAACGAATAGCCATCGGCCGGCTGACGGGCGGCGTATTCGGTCCCCACCAGACCGCCCGCGCCGGCGCGGTTCTCGACCACCACCGTCTGCGACAGGGCCTGCGACAGATGGGGCGCCATCAGACGCGCGACGGTGTCCACCAGGCCGCCGGGTGGGTATTGGCAGATCAGGCGAATCGGCCCGCGGGTGGGCCAAGCGGCCGATTGGGCGTGTACCCAGGGGGCGGCCAGGGCGGCTGCACCGGCGGTCAGTAGTTCGCGACGTTTCATCAGGGGCTCCTTGCTTGTTGTGAATCCAGTTGCCGCCCGCACGCCTGCGTGCAAGGGACGGCATCTCAGCTGACATCGCACGAGCTATGCCAGCCCACGGCAGACGTCAGGCGCCCGAAACAGGGTGGGTTCAGCGCTGGCCATGCGCCACGGCGGGGCGTCAGGTGGTGGCACAGATCTGGCATCTCACGCCATACTGGCGCGCGTAGCACCAAATAGGTGCGCGCCGTGCCCCCAAAGAATCACTGCCATGCCCTCCACCTCCCCCCGCCGGTTTTTGCTGATCAACCCCAACACCAATGCGCTCACCACCCAGCGCCTGCAGGACACCTTGCAGCCGCGGCTGCCGCGGGGGGTGTCCCTGGCGGTCACCACCGCACGCTTTGGTGCCCACTACATTGCCTGCGAGGCCAGCCATGCAGTCGCCGCGCACGCCTGCCTCGATGCCTGGGCCGCCGAACGGGCCGCCAATCCGCAGCCACTGGACGGTGTGCTGATCGGGTGCTTCGGCGACCCCGGGCTGTTTGCTTTGCGGGAGGCCAGTGGCTGCCGGGTGACCGGGCTGGCCGAGGCCTCGTTCATCCAGGCCGCCGCGCACGGGTCGTTTGCCATCGTCACCGGCGGCGAGCGCTGGAAGGCCATGCTGATCCGACTGGCACACAGCCTGGGCTACGGCGAACTGCTACGACATGTGGAGACCGTCATCCCCAGCGGCGCGGCGCTGCAGGCCGACCCGGACATGGCCTTGCGATGCCTGGCCCAGGCCTGCGAGCAGGCGGCGCAGCCCGGGGTGCGGGCCATCATCCTGGGTGGGGCGGGGCTGGCGGGCTATGCGCAGGCGCTGCGGGCGCAGTGCCCGCTGCCTTTGATTGACAGCGCAGTCGCCGGGTTGGAGGTGATGCTGCAGGGGCAGGCGCCCGCGACCCCACGATCAAACGATGGTTTTGATGCGTCGTGGCAGGGGATGAACGACGCGTTCATGCGCCTGTCGGTGAAGACCGGGGCCTGAGGCACAAGCCCTCAATCGGGCGAGATATCCAAGCGCCGCTCATTCGGCGGAATGAAGGACTCCAGAAAACAAAGCGGCTCGCGCCCGGCCGAGGCGGCACTTTCGAGCAGCATGCCCCGAGTGCCGACCTTGACACCCGCGGCTGCCGCAGCCTGCGCATCGAAGGTCACAAAGGAGAGGCGCTGGCGCACGCTCGTCACCGGCATATTCAACTCACCGGCGAGCATCTGCTTGAGGTTGACGCCATCGAGCGTGGCCAGGGGCGCGTTGGCAATACCTGGAAAGGTCGACGCGTTGATGTAGAAGCGGTTGAACAGCGTGAAGTCGCTGCCGACCCGGATACGTCGGTCGATACGCACGATGTCTGCGCCCGTCTGCCGCAGCCACTGCGACCAGGGCCCACGCGCGTCGATCCGGGTACGCGCCAACACCTTGGGAAACAACGGCAGGAAGGTGGGCTCGCCCTCGCGGCCCAGAAACCGCAGATAAAGCGGCGCGTCAATCGCACCTCGGCCCTGCGCTACATAGGTACCGCTGCCCTGCGTACGCACCAGGATGCCGTCATCGGCCAACTCACGCAGCGCGCGCTGCACAGTGCCCAGGCTGAACCCCGTGAGGCGCGCCAACTCGCGCTCCGGCGGCAGCTGGCTACCTGGCTTCCAGTCGCCATTGCGAATCACGTCTGCCAAGGTCTCGCGCAGCTGCGCGTACTTGGACACCCCCGCCACGCTCGGGCGGGCGTACTTGAGCAACGACTCGGCTGCGGAGTTGGCAGATTCTTCGGGACTGGCCATGGCGCCATCGTACCTTTGTATCGATTGACAAGTGCTCTATAGCACTGTAGCATCGCAGCGATCCAAAGGAGACTCTTACACATGACCCTCAAGAAACTGATCACCGGGCTGGCCGCCGCCCTGCTCGTCTCCACGCAAGCCGCTGCCCAGGGGCAGTGGCCTAACAAGCCGGTCAGGATCCTGTTCGGATTTCCTGCCGCCAGTGCCACCGACGTGATTGCGCGCGCGGTCGGCCAAAAGCTGTCAGACCGCTGGGGCCAGCCAGTGGTGATCGAAAACCGTCCGGGTGCAGGTGGCAACCTCGGCTCCGAGCTCGCCGCGCGGGCACCCGCCGACGGCTACACCATCTTTTTTGGTACGGTGGCCAACGCCATCAGCACCACGCTCTATACCAAGCTCAATTACGACTACCTCAAGGACTTCACCCCCATCACGCTGGTGGCCACCACGCCGTTGGTGCTGGTGGCCAACCCCGGGGTGCCCTTCAAAGACCTCAAGGGCCTGATCGAATTCGCCAAGGCCAATCCGGGCAAGCTCAATTTCGGCTCGGGCGGCATCGGCACCTCCAATCACCTGGCTGGCGAGATGTTCAAAAGCTCCACCGGCACCCAGCTCGAACACATTGCCTACAAGGGCACACCCGCTGCCTACAACGACATGTTCGGTGGCCAGGTCGCCCTGATGTTCGACAACATCGTGGCGGTCACTCCCCATGTGAAGTCCGGCAAGCTGCGGCCCCTGGCGGTGTCCAGCGCCCAACGCTCCGCCTCGCTGCCCGATGTGCCCACCGTCGCCGAACAGGGCCTGCCCGGGTTCGAGGCCGTGTCCTGGATTGGTGCGCTGGTGCCGGCAGGCACACCGCAGGCCATCGTGGACAAGATCCACACCGACTTGGTGGCCGTGCTGCGCATGCCGGAAATCAAGGAACGACTCGGCGCTTCGGGTGCGGTGGTCGTTGGCAACAGCCGCGAGGAATTTGCTGCCTGGAACCGCAACGAGATCGCCAAGTGGGCCAAGGCGATCAAGGACTCGGGCACCAAGCCGGAATAAACCGCTCTCCATCAACAGGAATCTCTGGTGAACACACCCCATATCAAGGAAGCTGCACGCGACATCCCCGTCTTGATGCAAGCGGATGTCGTCGTGGTCGGCGGCGGCACGACCGGTCCCATCGCCGCCATCGCGGCGGCGCGACGAGGCTGCAAGGTCGTCCTCATTGAACGCTTTGGCTCACTGGGCGGCGTGCTCACGCTGGGCCTGAACACCAAGCCGTCCGGCTCGCTGCTAGGCGGCATCCCGCTGGAGATCTGGAACCTGGCCCGCTCTGCGGGCGGCGCCGGCGCTGACTACATGGCCACGACCAAGACCGGGGGCGTCAAGATCGCCTCCCCCGCCGACCCCGAGATCATGAAGATGCTGCTCACGCGCCTGTGCGTGGAAGCGGGCGTGCAAATCCTGTTCGAGACCTTCGTGTCGACTCCTTACCTGGAAAACGGCGCCATCACCGGCGTTGTGATCGAGAGCAAGGCGGGCCGCCAGTTCGTCGGCACAAAAGTGCTGATCGACTGTTCGGCCGACGCCGACATGGCGGCCAAGGCCCATGCGCCCTTCGTGATGGGATCAGGCGACACCCAGGCCACGATGCAACCAGTCTCGATGTACTTCGTCATGAAGAACGTCGATCTGGTGCGCCTGGCCGACTGGGCCCGTACCTGCGACGACGTACCGGCACGCGCGATCCCCCACGACGAGGCGGGGCTGGCCTATGGCCTGTGGCTCACCGGCTTCAACGGCATGCTGCGGCGCTTTCAGGAAGAAACCGGCGTCAAGCTGCAACGAGACAACATCACCCTCAAGACCACCGACGGACAGATGTATGTCAACGCCACGCGCGTGCTGGGCGTCGACGTGTTCTCGCCCAAGCAATTCACAGATGCCATCCTCGAGTGCTACCGCCAGATCGAAGGCGTGTGCCGCTTCCTCAAGGAACGCGTGCCAGGCTTCGAACAGGCGCGCCTGGGTCAGGTGTCGCCGATCCTGGGCGTGCGCGAGACCCGCCACATCCTGGGCGAGTACACGCTGACCGGACCGGACTCGCGCGGTGAGACCCGATTCGAGGACAGCATCGCCGCCGATTCATCCGCCCTGGACATCCACGATCCCAAGGGCGGCGACGTCGATTTTCAGAGCATGCCGCCCTACGAGATCCCTTACCGCTGCCTGCTGCCGCAAGGCGTCGAGCAAATCCTGGTGGCGGGCCGGTGTATTTCGGCCGACCATGAGGCGCACGCGCGCTCACGCAATATGCCGGCCTGCATGGCCACCGGCCAAGCTGCGGGCGTGGCCGCCGCCATTGCAGTCGAAGACGGTGTCACCGTGCGTCAGGTGCAAGTGGCCAAGGTGCAGGCGGCGCTGCGAGCGATCGGCATGCCGCTGCGTGCCAGCGAGATCACCGAGGCTTGAGGATGGCAAGCGGCCCCCTCAAGATCCAGTATTGGCTTAGCACGGCCAGCCCCTGGGCCTGGCTGGGAAGCGAGCGCTTCATCAAACTGGTCAAGACCACCGGCGTCCAGGTGCAGGTGCTACCCGTGGATCTGGGCGCGGTCTTTGCGGCCACGGGCGGTACGCCCTTCCCGCAGCGATCGGCAGCACGCCAGACCTATCGACAACTGGAACTGGTGCGCTGGTCACAACGCGTGGGCGTGCCCGTCACGCTGGAGCCCCGGCACTATCCGGTGGACCGCGGTCCCTCCAGTCGCCTCCTGATTGCAGCGAGCAACGCGGGGCTCGACGCGCTGCCGCTGTCGCACGCGGTGCTTCGCGCGATCTGGTCGCAAGAACAGAACATCGCCGACTGGGACACCCTAGCGCGCCTGGCCACCGAATGCCAACTCGATGGCACTGCGCTGGTCCATGCGGCCCGAGAAGCCGATGTGGAGAGGCAGTACCAGGACACCACACGGCAAGCGATCGAAGCCCAAGTCTTTGGCTCGCCCACCTATGTGGTGGAGGGCGAACGGTTCTGGGGACAAGACCGGCTGGACTTTTTGGCGCAGCGACTGCAGATGCCGGCCTGACCCGGTCAGACGAAACGGTTTTCGATCTGACCGATGCCATCGATCTCCACGCGGATCACATCACCCGAGGCGATATAGCGCGGGGGATTCAGGCCCATGCCCACGCCCGCGGGGGTACCCGTGGCGATGATGTCACCGGGATAGAGTGTGATGCCGCGCGAGATGGTCTCGATCAGCGTGGGGATGTCGAAGATCATGTTTTCGGTCGGGCCGTCCTGGCGCAACTCGCCATTGACCCAGCATCGCACCCGCGTCTTGCGACCGTCCATCTCGTCGGCGGTCACGATCCACGGGCCCATGGGGCAGAAGGTGTCGAAGGACTTGCCCATGTCCCATTGCTGGTGACGCATCTGCACGTCGCGGGCGGTGACGTCGTTGACGATGGTGTAACCATAGACATGCGACATCGCATCGGCCTGGGTGATGTTCTTGCCGCCCTTGCCGATCACGACGGCCAATTCGGCCTCGTAGTCGATCTGGTCAGAAATCACGGTGCCGGGCAGGCGCACCTCGTCGGTCGGGCCAACCACGCACTCGGGTACCTTGGTGAAGACGATGGGCCAAGCCTGAGGGTCGGCGTTACTGGCCTTGAACACGGAGGTGGCCAGCTCCTTGGCATGGGCGTGGTAATTGCGCCCCACGCACCACACATTGCGGCGCGGCACGGGCAGCGGCGCCTGCAGCTGCACGGCCAACAGCGCCACGGGTGCGCCCGCCAAAGCAGGCAGCGGCCGACCGGCCACCTGAGCCTCGATCAACGACTGGGCGCCCAGACGCGCCTGTGCATCCGGTAGATCAAAGGCCGTGACGTGCTGGGCATCGGCGCTGATTTGGCCAACATGGCGCTGGCCTTTGTAGGAATAAGTGGCGATTCGCAAGGTGGTTTCTCCAAAAGGGGGCTGTAGTTTTTAGAAAGGGCTTATTGTTGCATTCGGAGCGCACACGCAGCGCAGGTCGATCCAGCGTGGCCGGACCGCATAATCCCACGCAGACCAGCCACCGGCTGGACGTTCACCCCAGGAGGGTATCCATGACTTCCAATTTCCTGCCGACCACCACGGCCCCCGCGCATCGCCTGGCGCTGGCTGCATGGCTGTTGGTGGCCGCTGCAGGCGTTCAGGCGGCGGATACCTCGTGCATCAGCGCCGGGCGGCTTGATGCCGAGGGCCGCTGGGCGCCGCAGTTCCAGGGCGTACGCCTGCTCGATGAGGCGGGGCGCGCACTGCCCACGCGGACACGGGCCGATCTGTCACGCGTGCGCGGCGTGGAACTCACGCAGCCCGCGCTGCTGTCCACCTGCGAAGGTCACCGGGCTTTGACCCGGGGCGAGGATGCGGCAGCGGCCAAGGCGCCAGTACCGGCAGCCACGCCAGGCCGGCTGGTGGTCGAGGGCGTGGGCTTTGCCAAGCTGCAAACCAGCGGCGAGCTGGTTGAACTGAAGGTTCAAGTTCCTGCCGATCGGGTGGTGATGATCACGCGCTGAGCGCACGATCCAGGGGAGCAAGGCCTTCTGTCTCGAAGGCTCAGGCCGGCCGACGAAACAAGGCACAGACTCCAAAAACAGACAGTGCCATCACGATCGAGGGCCCGCTTGGTGTGTCAGCCACCCATGAAACGAGCAGTCCGAGCATGCAAAACACAGAGGCTGCCATCGTGGCCACCCACAGCTTGACGCCTCTTTCAATCCAAAGCGCTGGGGCAATCAGGCTGGCAAAGACCAGAAACAGGCCCAAGGCGGGCACCGCCACACTCGCTACGACAGCAAAGAAAGCGTAGAAAAACAGGTCATGGGCCAGCCACTGCTTGCGACTGATCACGAGCGTGCCAAGCGCGGCCAACATCAGCGCACCGACGCTGAAGGAGTCCACCCACAGGACGTCTGCCGCCAACAACTGAAACAGCTTTTCCCGACCATGCGGGTGCTGGCTGGCCCCCAACAGCGCTATGCACGCACCAGCCACATAGATCAAGCCAATCAGCGCTTCTCGCTGCTGGCTCCACTTTCGGGCCACCCAGGCCACACCCAAGCTCACGACTACGGCACCCAAGGTGGCGGCCATCTGGTCGATGAGCGGCGAATCCACGTGGAAGACGAAATGGAGCCAGATGACCGCTGCAGCAGCGGCTTGTGCCACGGCCAGATCGATGAAAACGACGCCCCGCTTCAGAACCTGCGTTCCCAGGGGAGTGAGCGCCACGATGCCGGCGATCAGCGCCAGCACGGGGAAGATGAACCACGTATTCATCGTCCCTTACTTGGCCAGGTTCGTCACCTGCGTCACGACCTGATCGAACCATCGCATCATCGCCCCGGGCTGATCGTCCATCACGGTGGCAGGAATGATCAACAGCTTCGATTGCATCCCCATGTTGTTCGCCAACCAACGCGCCGGCTTGGGGTCATGGTGTTGGGCGATGATGATCCCGATCGGTTGTTGTTTTTGGGCGAAGGCCAGCACCTTGTCCAAGTGGGCGGCCGTGGGCGGCATACCCGGTTTCGGCTCCAGGTCTGCGACGGCCTGAAGACCCAGCCACGGCCACAGATAGCCAAATGATGCGTGCTGCGTGACGACGGACCGACCTTTGAGCACCTGCGCCTGTTTTTCCCACTCGACGATCTTGGCCTGCCATTCGGACTCGAACTGACTCAGATTTTGATTCACCCGCGTTTTTTGATCCGGGAACAAATTGCCGAGCCTCGCCGCCAGGGCCTTGGTCACTTGCAAGACCCTTCGTGGGTCGGTGTGCAGATGCGGATTGCCATGCGCATGAACATCGCCAGCAAACGGCGTGATCGTTCCCTTGAAGGGGTCGATCAGATCCACATGCTGTGCGGCATAAAACATCGACGCCTGGCCGTTTTGCACCTTCGGGTTACCGGCTCTTTCCTGCAGCAGGGGCAACCAACCGGCCTCAAGCCCCGCCCCCGTACAGATCGCAAAGTCAGCCCCACGAATTTGGGCCATGAGTGAGGGCCTGGCTTCGATGTGGTGGGGATCTTGCAGGTGCGATGTGGCCGTTCGCACGCTCGCCTGCGGCAACAGCGTTCGGATCAATGACGTCCACTCGGGCTCACATGCAAACACCGTGACCGCTTGTGCCTGACAAGCCGTCACCAAACCAAGCGCCAGCAGGGCGTTAATAAGAATGCGCACCGTGTGCTCCAAATCCGATCACATACTGCAGCTGAATGCTGCGTCGGGCAGGATTGGCAAAAATGGCTTCGCCCTCCTCGTTGGTCCCAATGGCGCGCTGTTGCGTCAGCTGCAAACGCAAGGTCTGCAAATGCGTGGGCTTGTAGGCGACCATGAGGGCAATTTCCTTCAGTCGACCCTTGCCGAACTCGATGTCGCCGCTGTGGTCTTCTGGCTTATGAACGCGCAACACGTCGTGGCGGACGCCCACCTCCCACGCCGGATTGAACTTCCACACGGCGCCCAGTGAGGATGCCTGATGACGCATGGCGCTATCGGCATAGCGATTGATGCGACTGACTTGCGCATACTCCCAGTTCAGGCGCAGCTGCTGATTGCGGTTGTTGCCATCGGGCGCCCATTTCCACACCAGGTCACTGATCACCATCCGCTTGCCACTGAAGCTTGCTGTATGGCTGTGGGTCGACGCCCCATGAGCCTCCACCAGTGCTTCTCGCTGGTTCTGAAGGTGTGACAGGCCCCATTGCCAGCTGTTGGATTTGCCGATGTCGTTCCCCATCTTCATGTTCAGGGTGCTGACGCGGGATGCGGAATCGGCGGTGGCCTCGGTCACCAACTTTTTGCCACGAAATATTTCCGCACCCAATCGCAGATAAAAAGAAGTCGGCGCCGTCCAGTTCAAGCGGACGCCGTCGTCATACCAGTGCCCACCGAGGAAGCCTCGGTACAACAGAGGCCGCTCGGTGAAGTCGTCTGTGTGGGGGTGTAGCTCATTGAGGTAGCCAATCTGGGATGCGAACCGTCCAGCTCGCACCTGCAGCCCCAGCGGCAGCGATCGTGTCTGGACCCAAGCTTTTTCGACATGCTTTTCGAGTTTTTGATCTTCTGTGTGAAAGCCCACGATCGCCTCGCCGCTGAAATGCGCATTGAAAGCGCCGCGCAGCAGCAGATCACTGTGTCCCAGCCCCAGCCCCTTGTCTCGAGCGCCCAACTCCAGCCCGCGTGACGTACTCGCACCATCGAGCACGACGCCCGCTTGCCAGTTGGCGTTGCCCGCAGGGGTCTCTAAGGCCTGGGCATGGCTCGTGCTGAGGAAGGAGACCAGAGCCATCGCGAAGCCAGACAGGCGAAAAAAGGTGTTGTGGGACATGACAGATTTCGGAGGGGAGAGAGGCCTATTTTATTGCAAACGCATTCGCATTAGCAAGAGGGCTTATTTCAGGTAGCCTTACGCCATGGAACGATCGACGAAGCAACGCACCGCCATACAAGACGCCTTGAAAAAGTCGGGGCGACCGCTCCTGCCCCAGGAGTTGCTGGCACAGGCGCAGAAGTCCGTGCCGAACCTCAGCCTGGCCACGATTTACAGAAACATCAAAGGTCTGGTCGCTGACGGCCTGGTGGATGTGGTCTCGCTTCCCGGTGAAACGGATCGCTATGAGATCCACGGGCACCACCACCATCATTTCCATTGCAACAGCTGTCAGCAGGTCACGGACATTGATGCCTGCCCTGGGGACCTGAGCAAGTTGCTGCCCCAGGGCTACCTGCTGGAAGAGCACCAGATCACGCTGTACGGAACCTGCCCCGCTTGTGTGCGAGGTCCGCAGGAGTGTGCAGGTTAGCCCAGACTTGGCGCGACGCTCGGCCACGCGTCCCAGTTGCGGTCAGTCTTGATAAGTTCTGCCGCTTGCGAGGGCATCCCTGAAGCCCGCAGGCGGAGAGTTCCTTCAGAGGTCATCACCGAAACCGTCGTCGGCCGCATCGAGCAGCAGACCCCCGGTGACCACACCCGCGGTCACACCCAGCGCCACTGCGGTACCGAGGGCGCCTGCCTGGGCCAGCAGACCCCGACCCCACGCGCCGCTTCGATCACCGGGCTCTGCGCGCGCAAGGGTTGCATCGCCAATGGCGCCCTGCGTCACCGCTTGGGCGGCGAGGGCCCGTTGCAAATCGGCAAGACGTCCTTGCGCGACATCGAGCGCCGCCTGCAGTGCCATGGCGCGCTGCACCAGCAAGTAAAGCGCATCGGGCTGGCGCGCACACTGCTCCAGGATGAGTGTCTCGGCGGCGAAGTCCTTGTCGGTCGCACGCGTGCGCACGAGCGGCTGGAGGAACTGCAGCAAATCATCGCGCTCTTGGCGGTTCATGGGGGTCCTTTCCTTCTTACGCAGCTGCGCTTCCCGCATGCGTGGCCGTGTTCACCCTCTGCATGACTGAAGCGATCAAACCCGACATATCGGTCGGGTGGCCTCGCAGGGAACGCGGTGGCTACGGAGCTCATTGAAAAGCCTCCCGACCCTTCCTCAGCGAGTCAACCCGCGCCGTGCAGCAAAGCTCAGCGCATCCACGCAGGCCACCATCAGCAGCATCGCGCCCAGGATGGTGGCGGTCTTGTTCATGTGAAATAGGCCCATGTGAAAGGACAGCAACTGGCCCAAGCCCCCCGCACCCACCACGCCCAGCACGGCAGCGGCGCGAATGTTGTTCTCCCAGCGGTACAGCGTGTAGCTCATGAGCTGCGGCAGCACCTGCGGCAAAGTGGCGTAGGCGAACACCCGCAGCGGCTTCACGCCCTGGGTACGCAAGGCATCGCCTGGCCCGGTGGGTACGTTTTCCATGGCCTCGGCAAACAGGCGCCCCAGCACGCCACTGGTGTGCAAGGCCAGCGCCAGGGTGCCGGCCATGGGCCCAAGGCCTGCAGAGATCAAGAGCAAGGCCGCCCACACCAACTCGGGGATGGCGCGCAGCGCGTTGAGCAGCCAGCGCGTGGGACTGCGCAGCCAGGCCGGGTCTTGGCTGCTCAAGCGGCTGGCGGGCACGGCCAGTGCCAGGCCCAGCAGGGCCGCCATGGCGGTGCCCAGCGCCGACATGGCCAAGGTTTCCCAGGCGGCCCAGACGACCTTGTTCACGAACACCGGCGAGACATCGGGTGGGAAAAACTCCGCCACAAAGCGGCCCATGCTGCGCGCCGCTTCCATAGACGCAAATGACGCCCAATCCAAATCGAGCGACACAAAGCTGGCCACCACCAACACCAGCAGGGCGGCGGTGAACCAGCAGGCCCGGCAGCGCGCACCAAAAATCGGCGGTGGCAATTTGTAGGGCAGATTGGCCGCTTCGCCTGTGAAGGACTTCATGCCAGCGCCTTTCGCAGCCAGGCGCTGACGCGGTCGGCCAGCGCCACCAGCGCAATGAACACCAGCAGCAAGGTGGCCACCTCACCGCCGTTGAACATCTTCATCGAGTTGTCCAGTTGCTGACCCAGTCCCCCCGCGCCCACAAAGCCCAGCACCACCGAGGAGCGGATCGCGCATTCCCAGCGGTACACGGTGTAAGAA
>JACCDX011333246.1_pt1 | contig 12233 bp, 10 predicted proteins | sample 7449681 | NCBI WGS metagenome assembly JACCDX01 (sample SAMN15323450, study PRJNA562643) | freshwater metagenome | isolation source: river surface water | place: USA:Blue River Watershed | collected 2017-08-18
ACCAGCGTGTCGATGACCATCAATGGTCCGGCCCCGAGCATTTTGGCCATGTTCATGAACGCCGCCATCGATCAGCAGGTCGACAAGCTCAAGGCCGACAACGGTCGCGATCCGACCGCCACCGAAATCGCCAAGATCCGCGCCTGGGTGCTGCAAAACGTGCGAGGCACGGTGCAGGCCGACATCCTCAAAGAAGATCAGGGGCAGAACACCTGTTTGTTCAGCACCGAGTTCAGTCTGAAAGTCATGGGCGATATCGCCGAGTATTTTGTTCATCATCAGGTGCGCAATTTCTACAGCGTGTCCATCAGCGGCTATCACATCGCCGAAGCCGGCGCCAATCCCATCAGCCAACTCGCGTTCACGCTCTCCAATGGCTTCACATTCGTCGAAGCCTACCTGGCGCGTGGCATGCACATCGATGACTTTGCCCCCAACTTGTCGTTCTTTTTCAGCAGCGGCATGGACCCCGAGTACACCGTGCTGGGTCGGGTGGCGCGCCGAATTTGGGCCGTGGCCATGAAAGAAAAATACGGAGCCAACGAGCGCAGTCAAAAGCTCAAGTATCACATCCAGACCAGCGGTCGCAGCCTGCACGCCCAAGAGATCCAGTTCAACGACATCCGCACCACTTTGCAGGCCCTCATCGCCCTTTACGACAACTGCAACAGCCTGCACACCAACGCCTTCGACGAGGCCATCACCACGCCCACCGAAGATTCGGTTCGCCGCGCCATGGCGATCCAGCTGATCATCAATCGCGAGTGGGGTTTGGCGAAAAACGAAAATCCGAATCAGGGCGCTTTCATCATCGATGAGCTCACCGAGCTGGTCGAGGAGGCCGTGTTGGCCGAATTTGACCGCATCGCCGAGCGTGGCGGTGTGCTGGGTGCCATGGAAACGGGTTATCAGCGTGGACGCATTCAGGACGAGAGCATGCACTACGAGATGCTCAAACACACTGGCGAGTACCCCATCATCGGCGTCAATACTTTCCGCAATCCGCATGGTGATCCGGTGCTCGAAGCGCTCGAGTTGGCACGCAGCACCGAGGAAGAAAAACAAAGCCAGCTCAAGCGGCTGCGCGATTTCCACAGCCGTCACGCCGATCAGGCGCCGGTGCAGTTGGCTCGGCTCAAGCAGGCCGTGATCGAAAACAGCAACGTCTTCGAGGTGCTCATGGATGCGGTACGCTGCTGCTCGCTGGGGCAGATCACCCACGCCCTGTTCGAAGTCGGCGGTCAGTACCGCCGCAACATGTAAATCCTCAGATTTCGAGGTTGTCGATCAGACGGGTCTGGCCCAAGCGGGCCGCCGCCAAAGCCACGCATTGACCGACCGCACCCTCGCCCTGACCCGGGGGTAACAAATCGGTGCGCCGCCGAACGGTCACATAGTCTACCTGCCAACCGACCGCGCTCAGGGTTTGGCTGGCCTGGGTTTCTAACCCGGTCAGGTCGGTGTTGCCGCTGCGCACCGCCTCGGCGATTTGACGCAATTGGATCGAAAGCTGCTGCGCGCGTGCTCGCTCGTCAGCACTCAGGTATCCGTTGCGCGAACTCAATGCCAGACCATCCTCGGCGCGGCAAATCGGTACGCCCACGATCTGTACCGGCAGTGCGAATTGCGCCACCATGCGCTCGATGACACGCCATTGTTGATAGTCTTTTTGCCCAAAGACGGCGACATCGGGTCGCACGCATGAAAGCAATTTCATCACCACCGTGCACACGCCAGTGAAAAAGCCCGGTCGGAAGTGGCCTTCGAGGATGTCGGCCAAAGCCGGATCGGGCATCACCTTGAAGGTTTGAGGCTGGGGGTAAAACTCTTTTTCATCGGGTGCAAACACCAGGTCGCATCCGCGCGCCGCCAACATCTCGCAATCGCGCTCCAAGGTGCGCGGATAGCGGTCAAAATCTTCGTGGGGCCCAAATTGCAGTCGGTTGACAAAAACGCTGGCGATCACCTGTTGGCCGTGTGCCCGAGCCGTATCGATCAGGCGCAAATGACCCTCGTGCAGGTTGCCCATGGTGGGCACCAGCACCCGTCGTACTGGCGTGGCCAGTGCGTCGTGGAGTGCGGCAAGGGAATGAATGACTTTCATGGAGCGGAATCCTAACTCATGCCCCAGCCGTTCTGGTCAGGCGCGCACCGCATGATGGCTGGAGCGGGGTAGGCAAAGACCCCCGGTGGGCAAGGTTGAAATTTTCACTTAAGATTACTTTTTTCATTAAAGAGGTCTAGTCATGAAAAAGCAAATGTTGTTTTTGGCCTGCGCTGCCGCACTGGCTCTTCCCCTCGCATCGAACGCCAACACCCTGGATAAAGTCAAGTCGTCGGGTGTCATCACCATGGGAGTGCGTGACTCTTCGGGTGCTTTGTCTTATACCCTCGGGGACGGCAAATACGCGGGCTATCATGTGGAGATCTGCCAGCGCATCATCGAGCAGGTCGAAAAAGCGGCGGGCCGTAAACTCGAGACCAAATTCGTGTCGGTTACCTCGCAAAACCGCATCCCTCTGACGCAAAACGGCACCGTGGACATCGAGTGCGGGTCGACCACCAACAACGCCGCCCGGCAGCGTGATGTCGCTTTTGCCGTGACCACTTATGTTGAAGAAGTTCGCATTGCGGTCAAGGCCAATTCGGGCATCACCACCATCAATCAACTCAACGGCAAAAACGTTGCCACCACCACCGGGACCACCTCTGTACAGCATTTGCGCCGCCATGAGCGCGCCGCCGGTGTCGATTTCAAAGAGGTGTATGGCAAAGACCATGCCGAGAGCTTCCTGCTGCTCGAATCGGGTCGTGCCGATGCATTTGTGATGGATGCCCAGATTTTGGCCGGCAACATGGCCTTGTCCAAAAATCCCGCCGACTTCCGCATCGTGGGTGAAGTGTTATCGGTCGAGCCGATCGCCATCATGATGCGCAAAGACGATCCGGCTTTCAAAAAGGTGGCTGACGACACCATCCGCGGTCTGGCCCAAAGTGGCGAATTGGCCAGAATCTATGACAAGTGGTTTGTCCAGCCCATTCCGCCCAAAAACACCCGAGTGGGTTTGCCCGCCAGCGACAACACCAAGGCGGCTTGGGCGAACCTGAACGACAAGCCCATGGAAGATTACGCCAAGAAGTAATCGGCCCGGCTGAACATGACCTGGGACTGGGCGGTTTTTCTTCAAGACGATGGCGGTGGCCGCACTTACCTCGAATGGATGTTCGAGGCCTGGGGGTGGACGTTGTCGGTCGCCGCAGCCGCCTGGGTGGTGGCCATGGTCTTCGGCCTGGGGGTGGGCATCCTGCGCACCCTGCCCGACAGCCCATGGCTGAGCCGGTTGGCCAGCGCCTGGGTCGAGTTATTCCGCAACATCCCGCTGCTGGTGCAAATCTTTTTGTGGTACTTCGTGTTGCCCAAATTGATTCCGCCCATGCAGCAATTTCCCGGCTTTTTGCTGGTGGTGCTGGCCTTGGGTTTTTTCACCTCGGCGCGCATCGCCGAGCAAGTGCGTGCCGGCATTGGGGCGTTGCCGCGTGGTCAGCGTCATGCGGCCATGGCGATGGGCCTGACCACCTGGCAGTCCTACCGCCATGTGCTGATGCCGATGGCGTTGCGCATCATCCTGCCGCCACTGACCAGCGAGTCCATGAACTTGCTCAAAAATTCCTCGGTGGCATTTGCAGTCTCTATCGCCGAACTCACCATGTTTGCCATGCAAGCGCAGGAAGAAACCTCGCGCGGCATTGAAATTTATCTGGCCGTGACGGCCTTATATGCCGCCTCGGCGTTTGCGGTCAACCGCGTGTTTGTCTGGGTCGAGCAGCGTGTCCGTGTGCCCGGCTTCATTGCCGCCGGTCAAACCGGCGCGGGGCACTGAGCCATGGGTTTTGACATCGACTTTGTCAGTGCCGACCTGTTTTTCAAATTCTTGCTCAAGGGCTTGATATTCAGCGTCCAGCTCACCGTGGTGGCCACGCTGGGTGGCCTGGTGGTGGGCACCTTGCTGGCCCTCATGCGACTGTCAGGGCGTGCGTGGTTGGCCTTCCCGGCGACCGCCTATGTCAATGGGATGCGATCGGTCCCGCTGGTCATGGTGATTCTGTGGTTTTATCTGCTCATTCCCTTCTTGATTGGCAGGCCCATCGGAGCCGAGATTTCTGCGGTAATCACCTTCATTGCTTTCGAGGCGGCCTATTTTTCTGAAATCATGCGCGCGGGCATCCAGTCGATTCCGCGCGGTCAGGTCATGGCCGGCCAGGCGGTCGGTTTGACCTATGGACAAAACATGCGGCACATCGTTTTACCCCAGGCCTTTCGAAACATGTTGCCGGTCTTGTTGACGCAGACCATCATCTTGTTTCAGGACACCTCGCTGGTTTATGCCATCGGAGCCTACGATTTGCTCAAAGGCTTTGTGACCGCCGGCAAAATTTATGGCCGACCCGAAGAAGCCTACTTGCTGGCGGCGGTGGTTTATTTTGTCATTTGTTTCGCCTTGTCCAGCCTGGTCCGGCGATTACAGGCCCGTGTGGCCATCGTGCGCTGAAACTTGGGAACATCCTCATGATTGAACTCAAAAACGTCTCCAAATGGTATGGCTCTGTGCAGGTGCTCAACGACTGCAGCACTCAGGTGTCCAAGGGTGAGGTCGTCGTGGTGTGTGGTCCATCGGGCTCGGGTAAATCGACCCTGATCAAGACCATCAACGCTCTGGAACCCATTCAGAAGGGTGAAATCTGGGTCGACGGCACGCCGGTGCACGACCCTGCTACCCCACTGCCGCAGTTGCGCAGCCGGGTGGGCATGGTGTTTCAGCATTTTGAACTCTTCCCGCACCTCTCCGTCACCGAGAACCTGACCCTGGCGCAGGTCAAGGTGCTGGGGCGCACCCCTGAACAAGCGCTGGAGCGCGGGCTGAAATACCTCGAACGTGTCGGTCTGATGGCGCACAAAGACAAGTTTCCCGGTCAACTCTCGGGCGGTCAGCAACAACGTGTGGCCATCGCCCGTGCGCTCAGCATGGACCCGATCGTCATGCTCTTTGACGAGCCCACTTCGGCACTCGATCCGGAAATGGTCGGTGAAGTCCTCGAAGTCATGATGAGCCTCGCACAAGAGGGGATGACCATGATGGTGGTCACCCATGAAATGGGGTTTGCGCGAAAAGTGAGCGACCGCGTCATTTTCATGGATGTGGGCGGCCGCATTTTGGAAGATTGCAGCAGCGACGAGTTTTTCAATCACCCCGAAAACCGCCAGCCGCGCACCAAAGAATTTTTGGCCAAGATCCTGCCGCACTGAGCCCTGCGGCCTTGCGATAATCGGGGCATGAGCCCCCAAATCCAAAGCATCACCCTGACTCGACCCGACGACTGGCACTTGCATGTGCGCGACGGGGCTGCCATGCGCGACGTCGTGCCCCACACCGCCGCACAGTTTGCCCGCGCCATCATCATGCCCAACCTCAAGCCGCCGGTGACCACCACCGAGCAGGCCATCGCCTACCGCAATCGCATCTTGCAGGCGGTGCCCGAGGGGGTGGCGTTTGAGCCCCTGATGACGCTCTACCTCACCGATAACCTGCCGGCTTCCGAGATCGCACGGGCGCACGAAGCTGGCGTGGTCGCCCTCAAGCTTTACCCGGCGGGCGCCACCACCAACAGCGACGCCGGGGTGACCGACATCCGCAAAACCTACGCCACCCTCGAAGCCATGCAAAAGCACGGCTTGAAGCTGTTGATCCATGGTGAAGTGACCAGCAGCGACATCGACCTGTTTGACCGCGAAGCGGTGTTCATCGACCGCCATCTGATCCCGCTGCGGCGTGACTTCCCCCAACTCAAGATCGTTTTTGAGCACATCACCACCCGCGAAGCGGCCCAGTATGTGGCCGAGGCCGATGAGCATGTCGCCGCCACCATCACCGCTCACCACCTGCTCTTTAACCGCAACGCAATCTTTGTCGGCGGCGTGCGCCCGCATTACTATTGCTTGCCCGTCCTCAAGCGCGAAGAGCATCGGCAAGCCCTGGTGTCGGCCGCCACCAGCGGCAACCCCAAATTCTTTTTGGGTACCGACAGTGCGCCGCATCCGGCGGCACTCAAAGAGCACGCCAGCGGTTGCGCCGGTTGCTACACCGCCCACGCCGCCATCGAAATGTACGCCGAGGCTTTTGATGCGGTTGGTGCTTTGGACCGCCTGGAAGGTTTTGCCAGCTTTCACGGTCCCGATTTTTACGGCCTGCCGCGCAACACGGGGAGCATCACACTGCAACGCCAAGACTGGCGCTCGCCCGTGACGGTGCCCTTTGGCGAGGCCGAACTCAAGCCCCTGCGCGGCGGCGAGGTCTTGCCTTGGCGGCTGATGCCCTGAGCGATTGGGCCGGCATCGATTTCGATGCCCCCTGGATGGCTCCTTGGGCACCCTGGGTCCGCCCGGTGGTTCAGCGGGTGATGGCTGGCGACAGCGTGGCCAAGGCGCTCAATGACACCCGTGAGGCGCTGGGGGCAGCCGCCCCGGTCATTCAGTTTGTGTCCCAGACCGAATTACCCCCTGGCGAAGCCTACGAGGCCTACATTGCCCGCACTCGCTGCGTGCCCACCCGCGATAACCTGCATGATTTGTTCAATGGGGCATGCTGGCTGCGATTTCCGGCCATCAAATCGCACCTGAACCGGCTGCAAGACGAACAAATCGCCCGGATGGGAGTCGGGTCGCGGCGTGGACCGGTGCGCGATGCGCTGACGCTCTTTGACGAAAATGCGGTGTTGCTGTGCGGGCCTGCAGCCTTGCGAGAGGCGCACCGTGTCCACGATTGGCCAACCATGTTTGTCCGCAAGCGCAGCCTGTGGGCTCAAACCCATGTGGTCTGCTTTGGCCATGCCTTGCTGGAAAAATTGCTCCAACCCTACAAATCGATCACCGCCCATGTGCTGTGGGTCGACCTGCCTGCTCCGGGCAGCGGTGCCGACGCGGCGGCGGTCGATGCCGCCATGCAACAGGTGTTGGTGGCGCAACTCACCACCCCATGGCTCGCCACCAAGCCCTTTTTGCCCTTGCCGGTGCTGGGCTTACCCGGCTGGTGGGCTGACAATGAAAACCCTGATTTCTATGCCGATCGTGCCGTGTTCAGGCCTCAAGCAACCCAAAACAACCAAATTCATTAATTGGGGTCAGACCCCAATTAATGGTTGTTTTTTAGCCACACGCCTTGAATGGCGAATAGAACCCAGTGCCAGCAGGTGGGTTTGAAGGGCTTTCCCCACGGTCTGTAAGGGATCAGGGGCATGGGCTTGAATTTGCCGGCAACGCCCTTACCATGCAAGGCATCGGCTCCAAGGGTGGGGCTGTTCATGGAAATTTCGATGAAACGCATTGTCCTGTTCGTGCTGACCAACCTGGCGGTGATGTTGGTGCTGGGCGTGGTGGCCAGTTTGTTGGGTGTCAACCGTTACCTCACGGCCAATGGCCTCGATCTGGGGGCTTTGTTGGGCTTTTCGCTCATCATGGGTTTTGGGGGCGCGATCATTTCACTGTTGATGAGTAAGCCGATTGCCAAGTGGAGCACGGGCGCTCAGGTGATCACGCAACCGCAGTCGGCGGACGAGGCTTGGATCGTGGACACGGTGCGCCGCCTGTCCGAAAAGGCCGGCATTGGCATGCCTGAGGTGGCCATTTACGAAGGCGAGCCCAATGCGTTTGCCACGGGTGCCTTTCGCGACTCGGCGCTGGTGGCGGTATCCACCGGGTTGTTGCAAGGCATGACCCGTGAAGAGGTCGAGGCGGTGCTGGCGCATGAGGTTGCTCACATTGCCAACGGTGATATGGTGACCATGACGCTGATTCAGGGCGTGCTCAATACGTTTGTGGTGTTCCTCAGCCGGGTCGTGGGTTACGTGGTCGACAGCGCTTTGCGCAAAAACGACGAGCAAAACAGCGGTCCTGGCATGGGGTACTACATCACCACCATCGTGCTCGACATCGTGCTGGGTTTTGTGGCGGCCATGATCGTGGCCTGGTTCAGCCGTCAGCGTGAATTTCGCGCCGACAGTGGGGCGTCGCAGTTGATGGGGCGCAAGCAGCCCATGATCAATGCCCTGGCGCGTTTGGGGCACATGCAAGCCGGAGCGTTGCCCAGCAGCGTGGCTGCGATGGGCATCACAGGAGGTTTGGGCAAGTTGTTTGCCACTCACCCGCCGCTCGAAGAGCGCATCGCTGCCCTGCAGGCGTCATAACCAGCGGGCCACTGTCCCGGGCCTGACGGTTGGCTTGGGACAGTGTTTGCGCGGCAGTTCAAACCATTCACGCACGTCGCGCTCGAGTCCGATGCCGTGCATGTAGTTGTAGACGGCTTTTTTCAGCCCGCGTCCCAACAGGTCGTGATCGGTGCCCGTGGGGTCGATGAAGCCCACATCGTTGCGGGCAAATGTCCCTTCGGGCAGGGGCAGCAGTTCAATCCCATAGGCTTGCGGATTCAGGCCGACCGGTGAATGAACTGTGCATGCAAAGCGATGAAAAAAACCGCTGTGCAGACACCCTTCCTCAAACAGTTGCCGCACATACTCCAGCGCATCCACGGTGTCTTGCACGGTTTGGGTCGGAAAACCGTACATCAGGTAGGCGTGAACCAAAATCCCGGCATCGGCCATGCTGCGGGTGACGCGTGCCACTTGTTCTACCGACACGCCTTTTTTCATCAAATGCAGCAAGCGGTCCGAGGCGACTTCGAGTCCGCCCGAGAATGCGATGCAACCGCTGTCGGCCAGTAGATTCACCAGTTCAGGGGTGAAGGTTTTTTCAAACCGGATGTTGCCCCACCAGCTGACCCGCAAGCCGCGACGCAAGATCTCTTCCGCCATCGCCTTGAGTGCTTTGGGCGGTGCGGCTTCGTCCACCAAGTGAAATCCGGTCTGGCCGCTTTCGGCGATCAGTTGCTCCATGCGGTCGACCAACACAGTGGCTGATGCGGCATCGTAGCGCGAAATGTAATCGAGGCTGACGTCGCAAAAGCTGCATTTTTTCCAGTAGCACCCATGCGCCACGGTGAGTTTGTTCCAGCGCCCATCGCTCCAAAGCCGGTGCATGGGGTTGAGCAAGTCCAGCAGCGACAAGTACCGATCCATCGGCAATCCAGCCCAGGTCGGTGTGCCAACGTCGTCAAAGGCCAAGTCAGGCTCGGCCAGGTGCATGTATTTCACTTTGCCGTCTACCCGCATGAAGCAGCGTTGCAAGCGCGCTGCGCTGCGTTGCCCGCACAGGTGTTCGATCAGGCTCAGCAAGGGGCGTTCGCCGGCGTCGAGGGTGACAAAGTCGACCAGGTCAAACAGGCGGGGCTCGGCCAGTTCACGCAACTCGGTGTTGACATAACCGCCACCCATGCAAATCTTCAGGCCCGGGTTCCACTCGCGTGCGCTTTGGGCGATGCGCAAGGCACCGTACAGGGCCCCCGGAAACGGCACCGAGAGCAGCAGCAGATCCGGGCGGTGCCGTGTCAAGGCGTCGCGGGTCAACCGATGCAGCGTCTGATCGATCAGGTTGCGCGGCGCGGCCAAGGCTTGAGCCATGGGGTCGTAGTCGGCCTGGCTGCTGGCGAGTTGCTCGGCATACCGCACAAAGGCAAAGCGCGAATCGACTGCATCGCGGATCACATCGGCCAGATCGTTCAGATACAGCGTGGCCAGGTGCCGCGCACGGTCTTGTTGCCCCAGGGCACCAAAAGCCCACCCCAAAGGATCGCCTTCTTCATCGAAAGTCTCCAGCGATAAAAAGCGCGGACCTTCAGGTAAAAAGCCGCGCGAGGCGATGCGGTGACACAGGGTCGGGTCGCGCCCCTGCAAGAAACCCAGGGTCGCCTCGATGGTCTGGGCATAGCGTTCGAAGTGATCCAGAAACTGGTTGACCGAGGCGCTGCGCTCGGTCTCCGGTTGATTCAGCGCACATCCGCGCAGTTGGTTCAGACCCTGGGCACTGAACAGTTCGAGGACCAGTTTCAGGGCCAGGTCATCTTGCTGAGCATCGATGCCGCGCGAGCGCAAAAAACCCGTCAGGTAGGCACTGGCCGGATACGGCGTGTTGAGTTGCGTCATGGGAGGGATCAGGCTGAGCACCCTGCAGCCCTGGACCTTGGCGGGTGCTTGGCTCATGCGGCTTGCACCCAGGCGCGAGCGAGCGCCTCGCCGACTCTGATGCCGTCCACTGCCGCCGACAAAATTCCGCCTGCATAACCAGCCCCTTCGCCTGCCGGATACAAGCCGGGACAATTAGGGCTTTGCAAGCTGTGGTCATCGCGGTCGATGCGCAGGGGTGAGGAGGTGCGTGTTTCCACACCCGTCAAGACTGCATCGGGCAGGTCATACCCTTTGATTTTTCGGCCAAATACCGGCAGGGCTTCGCGCATTGCGACCACGGCAAAATCTGGCAATACGGTGGCCAAGTCGGTGGGGGTGACTCCCGGTCGGTAAGAGGGTTCCACGTCGCCCAAATGGGTCGATGCGCGACGCGCCAAAAAATCACCCACTCTTTGCACCGGTGCCAGGTAACCCCCGCCACCGGCGGTGTAGGCGGCGCTCTCGAGTTGTCGCTGCAACACGATCCCTGACAACGGGTGTATGCCGTCAGGGGCGTCGGCGACATCCAGGCGCACGGTTTGGCGGCCTTCACCCACCAGGGTTTCGATCAAGGCCGGATCCTGGGGGTAGTCGGCCGGGTCGATGCCCACCACCAATCCGGCGTTGGCATTGCGCTCCGCACGTGAATATTGGCTCATGCCGTTGGTCACCACCCGATTCGTCTCGGATGTGGCGGCCACCACGGTGCCTCCGGGGCACATGCAAAAACTGTAGGCGGTGCGACCATTGGCGGCATGGTGCACCAGCTTGTAATCGGCCGCCCCCAGCAAGGGATGTCCGGCGTGCTGACCCCAGCGCGCCCGGTCGATCAGGCTTTGCGGGTGCTCGATCCGCACCCCGATGGAAAACGGCTTGGCTTGCATCGCCACACCGTGCCGATGCAGCATGGTGAAGGTGTCGCGTGAGCTGTGGCCGAGGGCCAAAATGGCATGCCGGGTGGCCACTTCAAGGCGCTCGCCGGTATGGAGGTTTTGCACCACCAAGGCTTGCAAGCCATGCTGCCCATCCAGAGCCATGTCCACGACCCGGTGCTCGAACCAGACCTCGCCACCCAGCCGAATGATTTCTTCCCGCAATCCTTCAACCACTTTGACCAATTTGAAGGTGCCAATGTGCGGGTGGGCGGCAAACAAAATGTCTTCCGGGGCGCCAAACCGAACAAACTCTTGCATGACTTTGCGTCCCAGGTGGCGCGGGTCTTTGATTTGACTGTAGAGCTTGCCGTCCGAGAAAGTGCCTGCACCGCCTTCGCCGAATTGCACATTGCTCTCGGCATCAAGCGCTTGCCGGCGCCACAGACCCCAGGTGTCCTTGGTACGTTGCCGGACATTTTTACCCCGCTCGATCACCAGAGGCTTGAGGCCCATTTGCGCCAGCACCAAAGCGGCGAACAAGCCGCAAGGGCCCAAGCCCACCACCACCGGTCGATCGCGCATTCGCAAGGAGGCATCTCCCGGTGCTTGTACCGGCGGCTGCCAGGTCATGTCGGGGCTGGGGCCGATGTGCGGGTGTGGGTCGTGGCGCAAGAGCAGCGCCTTTTCTCGTTCGGGGTGGGTCAGTGCCAGGTCAACGATGTAGGCCACTTGCAACTGGGCCTTGCGGGCGTCGAAGCTGCGCTTGAACACCGACAGGCTGGCGATCTCGGCAGGCGAGATTCCCAAGGCCTGCCCGGCCAGGCGGCGCAAGGCCTCAATGGGGTGGGGTGGGAGTTGCCGGTCAGCGTCGGTCTCGGCCGGGGCATCGGCGGCGCGCCGTTGTTCAAAAGGCACTTCTGACAAGGGCAGCTTGAGTTCGGTGATGCGGATCATGTCACTTTCGGGGGATGTTTATTCCCCATGAACCTGTATTTTAAGGAATTGCGGTCAAAATCACCGCCCATGCACCGCTGACATCCCATCAGCACCGAAGGTGCTCCAGATGGAAATCTCGGATAATGCCCACGTGAAGTTCGCCAGGCCGTCGCTGGTGCAAGGGTCGAAAGGCCGCACTGGAGGAACGTCCGGACTGCGCAGGGCAGCGTAGGAGGTAACACCTCTCCACCGTGAGGTGAGGATCAGAGCAACAGAGACGAGCCGATTCAGTTCGGGTGAAACGGGCAATCT
>JACCDX011842963.1_pt1 | contig 12228 bp, 26 predicted proteins | sample 7449681 | NCBI WGS metagenome assembly JACCDX01 (sample SAMN15323450, study PRJNA562643) | freshwater metagenome | isolation source: river surface water | place: USA:Blue River Watershed | collected 2017-08-18
TCATTTTGTTTTTACCAAAATTTTTTGTATATTAAGGGAAAAATGATAATTTCCGCACAAAGAATCTCCCCGATTGTAACTCTCCCAAACAAACAGGAATTGAATATAGAATTGATACCTGAAGTAGAATCTCTGTCAAATAGGCAGAAAGATTTTCTTGCGTTTTATCTTCAGAATAATCTTCAAAAGACGTTTTCGATGATTTCATTGGCTGTGACTAAAAAGGAATTTGATAACTGGTGTTTTGAACCTGGGTTTGCGGCGGCGTTAGAAACTATCAAGAATCTCTATACCGAAGCATTGCGTGCGACGCATTTTATTGAATCGTTTCATAATTCAAAAATCCGCACCAAGACTCTTTCGGCATTGGACGCAGAAGGATTTGAAGAAAAGGGTAAACTTACCGCAAAGAACCAACAGAATAACTTCATATTAAGTGAAGGTGTTAATTCTATGGCGGACATCATCGCTTCTCTAAAGAAACTAGAAGCTTAGAGAGTACACGATTTAATGATTGCATCGTGCTCATCTTTTATTTCATCTAAGTCTACTTTTCTTATATGTTCTACGCGACCGAAACTCCATGCGTATTTATATTTTCCGTCAAAAAAACGTGTTGCGTCTCTAGAGCCGTTATAGTCTTCGTCGTTACTAAACATAATAAGTAATTTTGCGCCACCTTGTCTGTAAACTAACTCAGCGACAACACCTTCAGGTTTTCTTGTCTTAAATAGAATTTTCATAATGAAAAGGATTTATTAAAGAATTTGTATTCACGTGTTAATTCTTCGTCGTGAAAAGTTGCTTGCCTTTCGACATATTGCCAGCTAGAATCAAGTTGTACGACGTGTACTGTACTATCGAATACGAACTTAGTACGATAGTTTTTACCATTGTACTTAAACTTAATGGGTCGAACCTTAACGCCAAGTTTATTTAACTTTTCTATCAATCTCATAGTGTAAAACTCTTTTTGACTTTCTCAAAATAATCACGGTTGTAAGGGTTCTCCAATACAATTTTGTCGTTACCTAAAAAAAGATTTCCAACTAGGTCTATATTTCTGACAATAAATGTATCGTTACCGTAACCAGCTCGAACTACTGCGCTCCAAGCGTGAGTGTTATACCCAGGAAGCCTCCGTACTCTATCGCCAATTTTAAATTTCATAGTGAAAAACATCCTTTAGCTTTCTCAAAGTAAATAGCGTCATAACCACCTGGTAATTCTTTACCACCAAAAGTTAAAATAAACGAATATTCTCCACGCATTTCTTTTATCGTATAAGTTTTTCCACCAAGTCCAACGTCCTTTACTTCTCTCCAAGAAAATGTATTGAGACCGCTGGTTCGTCTTACTTTGTCGCCTACTTTAAATTTCATAGTAAAGCCCCCTTTTACGGGGGCGTTATGTTATTTAAGGACTTTAAGTTTTGCCAGTACGTGTGGTTGCCACGCTGAAACAAACTCCATTCTTCCGGTGTACTCCTTATTTTCTCCAGAAAGTATCTTCTTTTGGAAATCAGAGAATCCGGTTTGTAGTTCAACTCTTGTTGTAGCCGCGTTGAAGATTGGCGCGTAGGAGTCATTAGGAACGTTGTCGGCTTTAAATGGTTCTTGAGGGACTTCTTTTACCTCAGCCTTTGGTTCTTCCTTGACTACTTTTTCGCTTGTGACTTCGGCGGCTTTTGTCATTCTCTGAACTTTTGCCATTTCTTCACGAGAAGGACGATCTTTTTGAGAAGTTGCAAAACCAGCGTTGGCAAGGGCGCGACCGATTGAAGACGTCTCTGCATTCTCTACGTGAGAAGTATAGTTTACAGATTCGAATTCTTTACCGCCATAGCCTTTTTGTTTGTCAAAGTCACGGCGTTCTTCGGCATAACCAGTAGACAACACAATACCTTTCTCAGCGTTAGAGTAAATAATCGCTTTGAAAAGCACATGACCCGAAGTGGTATCATAGTGCTCATGTTGTGTTTGAATCGCGCCGTCCGGAAACTTATTCCAGAATTCGGTAATACGATCTTGAACTGATTTATAGGAATCTAAATCAAATTTTGCTGCCATTTATCGTCTTATGTATGTTTCGTGTTTGTTTTTATCGGGCCCGACATTAAGTCTACCATTTTCTTCAAGCCACTTGACAGTTTCATCAATTTGATTGAAGTGCTGAGGATAACCCAAGGCGTCCTTAATTTCGGGAATTGTTTTTGCGGTTTGTGTTACTTTAAATATTTTTGGAACTAACGTGTCGTAACATTTATGTTTCTTTGGTTTTTCATAATCCCATGGAATCATAGTACGGTAGCCCTTACGCTAAAGCCATCTTCGATTGCAACACCGTCGATAACTTGTTTCTTTTTGATGTTATCCACAAGTCCTGTCAATGATTTGAGTTCTTCGGATTTTTTCTTTACCTCTTCTTGGATTGTGATGAGTTCGTGAGTGTCGATGTAAACATACTTTGGAACTTTTGCCACGCGAATTTTAAAATGTTCGCGCTCAATAGTATCCTTGAGTTTATCGATATCGTCTCTAACCAACTCTTTAATTGATTTGCCTAATTTCTCAAGCTTATCTCCTATAGCGAAGGCTTCGAAGTTGTCGTCGCATGAACCGACTAACCCTTCTATATCCGGAGTTTCGATAAGGATTGTCGACAGGTCTACTGATTGTTCTAGAATCATGGTATCTGATGTATTGTTGAAGGTAAGATAAAGCAAATATAACTAAAAAGATTAGCGCGTACTCTATAAAGTCGAGCATTTTTTCCTCACTTTGACATTACGAATTCCTAACACTATTTCCAGATCGATTCTCATGCGGTCAAGAATTGTTGTGAAGTCTGTTTCTCTAAAAGTCACATTATTCCAAAACATTTCACATTGGCCATTTGAGTCGCGTGGAACGTCTACGAAATAGGCTTGGCGCATTGAAGGTGTAGCTGTGAACCGGTGGCAAGAATCGCGCCTATCACAATTAACACCTCGGCACATTGTTATATCTGGCATAGTAAAAGCCCCCGATTAAGGGGGCATTATGTTAGACTAGACAGGTCTTCCAGTCTTCGTAGTTAGTAATGATTTCGGAAAGTTCTCCATCGAGCTTTATATCCAAGTCAAAGAGAACATCCATGTTTTTATCCGCGAAGTCCATAATCTGACTTGGTAATTTAAGATAAGTAGTAAGGAGAAATCCATCATACTTAACTGTAATACCGCGAGTAGATTTATTGAACTCGTAGTTTTTACCATTGACCGTGCCTTTGACCGTCCCGAAGGAAAACAAATTTCCGTAGTTTCTGTCGCCGTAGTCATAGTAATTAGTGCGGACAACCGGTTTGTAACTATTGTTACTGAACCAGAATCCATCACGACCGATATGTGCGCCACCAAGGCTACCGTTCAGATAAAGAACTGTTTCATCAGCGCGAAGAATCGCAACTTTAGAACCAGTACCGATATAAGAAGCGAGCAAATCAGGGATGGCGGCGTTATCAAACCAACCTTCAGGTAGTTTCATCAGCACTTCTTCTACAAATGCGCGAGTGTCACTGCGCTCGTTAGAAGTCTTAGAAGTAATGGCTGTGATAATACCGTTGTGGATGAGAGCGTGGCGGTCGTCAATTAGAAAAGGGTGAGTGTTATCCAATGTCTGCGCACCGTGCGTTTTGATACGGAAGTGAACAAGCATTTTCTTGGAGCCGAACTCGTCACAAATTCTGTTGTACATTTGCCAGAATTGTTGGAAGTTGTCCAATACCTTTTCCAATTTGATTTTACCTGAGTCGATGTAAGCGACGCCGGCACCGTGAGAGTTTGAATCCCACGATGCTTTAGCTTCTGCTTCTGTCAAACGTTGATTGGCTGGTTGTACGATTGCAATACACATATTAGAGTGTCTCCAGTTTGGTGTAGTTAATGTTGATTTGCTCGCGTTCGAAGAGTTCAGTGTAATACACCAATCTATCGAGGATGTTGTTGTAGTCAATACGACCGTAGTGGCCACGCAGGAGGTCAAACAAGTGACCTTTGTCTGAGAGGTTCTCAGCTACCTGTGCGTATGTCATACCAAGATTCGTGGTAAAAAATCTAAGTAAGTCAAGCCTACGTTGAATAGTCTCAACACTTGCTACCGCTGGGAAAATACGAAACTCAACAGTTCCATAGTTTGTAATGGAGATTGCTTGGCGGTGGCCAGATTTCTTCATTTCATTTTTGGAGAACGCCTGTGAGTACGAATTTGCAGCGCGCTCTGGATACATTGCAAACAAAAGCGGGAAATAACCAGAGAGCATATCGAACAACTCCGTATTTGACATACGTGTTGTGCTCATGTGGATATGACCACCGCATTTATCAGTGAAATCGGCATCGATAATTGGTCGGAGACTTTCGAAGTGATTAGACAGAACTCTCGTGTTATAGAGAGGAAGTCTAGGCGAGATAAGCTCGAAGCCTTCGGAACCAAGTGACGAGTCGGTTTCTACCGTCCAGCCATAGGTTGACTGAAGCTGTTTGTACGAAAGACCGCGTTTGATAACCGGGTCAATTTTCTCGACCTCAAGGCCGATTGCCCAGTCGTCTCCGGTGGTCATGTCGAATCTAGCGCCGGAAGAGTGATAACCACCCAAACCAACGTTAGAAGTTGCCGGTTTCCAAGGAATTACCTTGTCGTTAATCTCGTCACGACCAATAAAGTAGACACCATCAGAATTCTTTTGGTAGCCAAGGTCTACTGCTGTCTTGGCGTCTTTAATGAACTCTCCTTTAGTGGTTTTGACGATTCCGGTTACCCGCGTTTTATCGAAGATTTTGGTGCCTTCGAGTGTCAACACTTTGATTGCGTTGGACGCAAGAATGTATGGGCCGGTGTGGGGCTTAACATAATTGTTCAGACGCGGGTCGGATTTTCTCAGCATACCGTCGACGGTTTCAACGAGATTAACAAGGTAATCCATTTTACCATCAACGTCCATTCCGATGTGTGGAGCTTCATACCAAATCTGGTTGTCTTGGATGATTGCACCGGTTTTGGGAAGGAACGTACCTGGAATCAGAATAGGTTTCTGATTTTTGAACACACGAATAAGTGAAAGAACGAATTGTGTGTTTTGCGGCGTTGCTTCACCCGCTACTTCACAGGTCGTCAACTCGAACTTATTAACCGAATAGTAAACGTTAAGACCAAGTGGCTTTGTATCACCGCCTGGATTCGGGCAGAACCCACGTTTAACACACCAGTCAATAAGACGGTTGTCGATTTTGATTGTGAAATTTAGTTCGCCGTCGGGTTTCGGGTCGCGAAACTCTCCCAGCATTTGACTGCGCACATCAAGTACGCTAGCTAATTCTGTTTCGTCGTTGAAATCTACGACAAAAAACTTACCGTCAAGATTGAAGGCTACTTGTGCTCTTTCTTCAGTTTCGTTAAGAACTTGGAGTTTCATTTAAAAATTCTCTTGGATTGGGGCTTCAGTGATAATTTCCATAACTTGGGTTAAACCGATACGCATACCATTTGGTAGCGAAAATGTGTTACCTTCGCGGGTGAAGCGATGGCTACCGAACTTGAATTGTGAATGCGACATCAAAACTTTTGAGAGTCTTGTTGTTGCTGGTGAATCTACTGATGTGAACTTGCCTGTTTCTTTATCGTAGTGATAATTTCCGGCTTTATTGGATGGTTTCGGGATTTGTACTACCATTTTTGATAAGTTGTGTTAGTGGTTTTTTGGGTTTGGCTTCGCGATAGACGCTCACTGGAACGTAAACGTCTTCATCTTTGAAGTAGAATTGGTCGCCTGTTTTGTAAAGTTCGTAGCTTTTGAATGCTACGAGAGACTTCACATCCGTTGTGACGTAACCATATTTTTTGGTTGGGTTGGACTCGCTGTGACCATCCACGCAATCTTTTTGGATTGCAAGAAAGGTGCGACCGTTAGATTTAATGTCGAAGAATTTACCATAGGATTTGCAGACTGTACCTACAACTCCTCTATGAAAACCCTTTGTGATTTTCACGAGATTCATAGGCTTTAGTTCTTCCTCGGCAAATATTTCTTTGTCAAATCGAGTGTCGTGATAGATACACTCATACTTTCCGTCGTAGGTATGTCCCACAACTTTGACAAGATCGTCCCATATTGTGGAAATCTCGTCGCCAATTTTATAGGGCTTTTTCTTTGGCATTATGTCTTTTTCTGTTAGGTATTTTGTCATTGGTACGGTAACACCTCTTGCGAGGTAACCATTTGGTGTGAATGTAATAATCCGAAATTCCTGATTATTAACATAGACCAGTTCTCCTATCCTAAAAGGACGGACTTCAATATCTTCCTCGCGGAATGTTAAAATTTCTGTTTCGGCATCCATTCCTTCATAGAAATCAACGCCTTTATCAATAATTAAAACTACTTTACCGAGAGTCTTAAGATAAACTTCCTCGTCTACTTCATGCTTGAGCATCTGGGTTTTCGTCTTGGTTGTCAATTAAGGCGGGCAAAATAAACTTTCTCCAGCCGCCGCGTTCTTCCTGAAGTGGAAGTCTTTCCTTGCCATGTTCAACGACATAATCGAAGAACTTAGCTACACACGATTGCCGGTAAGGAGACGTCTGCGATGGAGCAGAGTTAATCTCCAAGACATAGCAATTATTATTGGCGTCGACCATTACGTCTACACCGCCAAAATCAAGTTGAGAAAGATTGAATGCTGCGATAGCTGTCTTAATCGCTTTAAGTGGCCATTCCGACCATTTAACGTTATCAAAGCGACCGCCACGAGCGACATTCCAAGCCACTTGGTCTGGATTACCAGGAGTTTTCCTAGCAACCCAGACCGCGCGACCCAACCCAACAAAAACTCTGTATTCTGCTACTTTGTCGATAAGTTCCGAGGCATACCAATTTTGGCCACAGCGATTTGCAGCCATGATAAACTCTTCTCTAGTCGAAACGACATGAAGATTACGACCTTGCGCATGGGTTTGCGGGCGAACAACCAATTTTTTACCGGATGCAAGAAAATCCCAAATAGGTTGCGAGAAATCTTCATTGCGACCGTTTAAATTGCTGATTAGCGACAAAGGAGTGAATGTCTTTGGTGACAATCCAGCTTCGGCCATTTTAGCACGAAACGCTGTTTTATCGTTTACTTCACGGATAGCTTCTACCGTGTTGAGTACATTACGAATTGGTGATTCCGCTGTACAACCCCAACGAATGAGGAGTGTTGTGTCGTCGGGATAACCACGATAACGGCGCCAGTTTGTTCTGTCGTGGCGCATAACCCTTACGGGTGTTGTCATTTTTGCGGCGAACTCTCTGCACGATGTGCGACCGAGTTTAGGTCTTCGGATGATTGTTGTCATAGTTTTTCTCTGATTTCATTTAAGCTAATGTATTTTGTGATTGCGCCATCAACAAAGACTTCAGTGAGAAGTCCTGTGTTTTCTTCTGCTGCATTCTGCTGGTCGAATACAACGATTTTACCGTCGGACTCAACAACACGCAATAAACCCTTTTTGGATTTCTTTGTGCCGTCGTCAGTAATCGGGTCTTTCCAAATTTCCAGAGGCTCGCCGTTTACTTCTCCGTAGGTGGCTTTAATAGCCATTCCGAATGTGTCGCGGGTGTTGTATTGATAGGTATAAGACCCTATACCCAGTACAACGTTGGTTGTCGCAAATCCTTTACGCTCCAATCTCTCGCAAATTTCTTTTGCGCGGTCGAGAGTAATTGAGTCGCCGTAGATTGCGCCAACGTGCGAATCAAGAACTTTGTAGCCTTTTTTATTCACAGTTCCACCAAAGGCATCCCAAAGAAGTTCAATTACACCTTTTGATATCGAAATTGCATTTGGTTGGTCTGCGTCTTTTCCAAATAGTTCGTGTCCGCACAAAATATCAACTGGGTCTCCAGAATCAGGACGAATTACGAGTTTACCATCGCGACTGAGAATTTGTTCTTTGAGCGCCGGAAGATACTCAGTAAGAACTTTCCACAAGTCCCACGTATCGGAAACAACAGAGAGGATACCACTTGGATATTTATCAAGTAGCGCTTTGAATGTCCCGATTTCGTCTTCTTTCGTCCCCATGCACATTACCGAGTGCTCAGTAGCAGGAACAGAAGCACCGATAAGACCTTTTGCGTTGTAGGACTCTTGGAGCTGATAGATAGCGGGAATCGTGTCAGTCCCAGTAAAAGAAAGTAAATGCCCCATACCTGATAGAACGGCAGACTCAACAGAAGACATACCGCGCATAGAGAAATCGTGACCTTGCCACTGTACGAAACTTGGGTCGCCGGTTTTCTCTGCCCATTTTGTGAGGAGTTTTTTGTATTCATGCGCGATTGTTGCTGATGTAATCGGTTGCCACAACATACACGAAATCAAAGTTTCGAGATAGTTAGTCAACCAATAAAATTCCGGTAGTGTGTTTGTGATTGTGAGCATTGGAACGCCGACAGGCACGATAGTACCTTCATCGACTGCTTTGATTTTAATCGGGAGATACCCCAATTTATGCAGGGCTTCGATGTGCGCTGTGTCAACAGGAATGTGCTGTTTGTATTCATAAATCACTTCATCGAGGTCTCTTTCGAAGAATTCTTTGTCAAATTTCTTCATAAGATACTCAAATACGAAGTGTTGAAGGCCGAAGAATACTACTGAGTCAACTCCACGGATTCGCGATTTCCGCGCCGTAAGATTTGAGTAGATTTTGGTGGTACCTTTTGGGTACATATTGTGATGCTCGGTTTTGTAATAGTCAGCGAGAAGAAGAGGATTCATAGGTTTCGATTAGTTGTTTTGCAAATTTACGGTCAAGGTCTTTCATTTCTTCAGATAATTCTGAATATGGAACAAAGCATTGTTTCCATCGCTCAACTCTTTCTTGCGAAAGGGTCTCTTCGTGCATTAGTCTTGTTGCCCAGCCCATCCACAGTTCGTGGACTTGCTCAGCAACTTTTTCAAATGACTTTGAATTGTTTGACGTTTGTTGGGATGTTTTTGAATCCGTCAAAGTAAGAATCTCCTATATCTTGATAAGAATTTGTGGTGAAGATTTGTTTGTAATAAGGCTTGAAGATATCAAAGCCCTTTGAAAAAATTCCATGTGTTACCTGAAGATACAAATCAGCATCAGATACTTTTCGAACTTCTTCAGCTAACTTAATGAACGTCGCGCCGCCATCACAGATGTCATCAACTACCAATATTTTACCTGTTTTTGGTAACTCTGGTAAGTTAATTTTTATTCCGTCTGCTGTGCGCTCTTTCTCCACATTAACGTGCGGGATAGAGCAGGCTGTATATCGCATTCTTGCGCCGGCATCGGGATAAAGAATTACATCGAACGCTTCCTGGTTTCTAACCCATTCACGAAATTCGTATAAAAGACCTACAGATTCCATAACGGCTCCGCGATTTTTTGGTAGGGCAACAAAGTTATGCGGGTCTAATATGTGATAACTAACCGTTCTTGGTAAAACTTTAAACAAAACGTCAAATAAGTAGTTATTACCACCGATTTCGAATTGCCGGTCACTTCGACCACCAAGCAAGTACATTATATTAACGCGCACATCTATTGAGTATGTGTAAAATCTTCTGATAGATTCTATAGTACACAATAACAATTCGACATCACGGAAATTTCGCAAAGAGCATAGAATTTCTATTGTATGTTCGCGGGAATCAAGCTTTGTTAAAGTCACATTTTGCTGGCCGTCAGGAAACTTATCAATGCGGATATTATCCGTTGGGTGTACAAGATTGATTTTCACTTCTTTAGTCCTAACTTAGTTACTAATTCGAGTTTTAGTTTGAAAAGAAAAGGAGGCTTTACGGCGCCGGAAAGAATAGCCTTGTCGAACACTTCATCGATTACCTGTCTTGCGTCAGCCGCAATTTTTGTTTCTTTCATAACGTGCACAGTTTTCTGTTTTGTAGTGTTCTTTGCTCGCGGTGCATGGTTTCTATCCATTTATCTAAACGCCACGCATAATAATCGATGGCTCCTTCGGTATTTCTAAAGGAGTAGTAAATATGAGTATTGTCAACATTAGTAACAATCAATGGTGGATAATAGTCGATTTTAGACACCCACTTATCGCCAATTTTTGGAACGTATTTCATAGCGTACAGGATTTAGAACGTTTAAGTACCCAACCGCATTTCTCAAGGGATATGTGCATTCCAAATATTCCTTTTACAGATTTACCATTGTAAATTCTATCATAATAAACGGTATAGTCGTCTATTTCTATGATAGTAATAACGTCGGTATATTCTCCTTTAATTTTGCGCGGAATCCACACTTGGCCAACTTTGTATTTCATTTTTGGCGCCGTAGAATCCATTTGATCAGTTCATCATAATAAATGAACTTACGAAAATCATCCTCGGCGTCGGAAATGCGCCAGGATTCACGCCATTGAGCACGGCGAATTACAGCCTGCTTCATCGCGGCCTCATAATTTATTCTGAGCGGTACGTTGTACTTCATAGGGTTGAACATTTTATCTTTTTCATTTTAATTGGATTTTCCGAAATATCAAACCAAAAAGCATTACCTTCTGGCGTTTCTGCCCAATCGAAGGCAACTTGAATAAACTGTTGCCACTCTGCTTCCGTATATCTTCCGTAGATATCAAATTCACAATAGAACTCATGCTCTTCTTCGCTACAATTATCAAGAGAATAGTCCTCAGACATTCTATTTTCAAGAAGTTCGCGGAACTTTGGAGATATTTTAAAGGTCATAATGTCATTGTTTTACTTACGAAATTCCATTCCCCTAAAACTTTGGTAATTCTTCCTGTTCTATCGTAAGTGTCACTTAAAGCATAACACTTAGAAAACGCTATTGGGTTTCTTGGATAGAGTCCAGAAGCCTCTAAGTGACTACTATTAGAAGCTAGAAACCATCGACTAAATCCGGCTTGCGTTTCTGCAAAGAAAATAACACCGATTGCTTTGGTTCCTTTTACTTTGTAAACTCTATTTTCATCGAGTTCTTTACCTTTTATTTGCATTTCGCATTTCCTTTCATACCTGCGCCTGGAGATTGTCCTTGTCGGCGCTGAACACGCTCAATACGGTTAGCTGTCTCTGCATCAGTAACAACCCAAGTGTGTCCTGTTTTGCCGTGAATGTGCTGATAGGCAGCAACACGTTTAACATCTGAACACTTTACACACGTTGTAGTGAATGGAAGAACTTTGAGTCTACCTTCGGGAATTGCGTCGCCGCAAGATTTGCAGTTCATAATGTACACTGTTTGTTTTTAGCGGGCTTTAACTCTTCTGTGAAAAACCACCCCTGATTTTTTGAATCAAACCGAACAAGAAATTGATCAATCTTGTCGATAATCAGGCCGACTTTACGAGTATTAGACCAATGTAATCCTCTTGGATAAACGGTATGATTGATTCGTACTTTGTCGCCAATTTTCATAATGTACAAGATTTTTTTGCCGGCAATAAAGAAGAATCTATATATCGCCACAGTTCATTTTTAAATCGAACGGTGTATAATCCTAGTGAATTATATTCAATCACTGTTCCAATTTCTTTTGTTGTCGCCCACGGTTGTGTATTGGTTCGCGAGAAATAAGCGTGGTTCACCCTTACCTTATCACCAATCTTAAACTTCATAATGAAAAGGGCTTTCGTTTAAATTCATATTCTTCGTCGCCACCATCAAAACAAAAGTTTACAACAGTTTTCCTAGTTAAGTTTAGACATTGTACATTACGCAGGAAGTTTATTTCTATTATTTTGAATTTACTCGTACAAAAAGTAAAAATAGCGCCGACCTTAATACACTTGTCTCTCTTCTCCTTAGTCATAAGTCAAAACACTTTTTTGTTCTTAATAGGTCGTAATTTCTTTTTTCTCCTTGAAACTCACCCATGTGATTGTATCTAAATGCTCTATGTCGTTTATCGCAATAGAGATAAGGAAAATAGTATCGCGCAAGAAAAAAATTTTCTTCTATTGTTATTTTATCACCATAGACATCATGATAGGTTTTACCTTTTTGAACCCATCCGCCCAATCGTTTTAATCTCCATCGCCAATAAGAAGACAGCGGCCATTGCTCATGCTCCATCGCTAAATAGAGAAATCCGCAAACAAACGCCGACAAAACGATAAAGCAAAGAAACCAGTATATATAAAACATCATCCGCCTAATGAATCATTTTCAATTTCAAA
>JACCDX011377114.1_pt1 | contig 12227 bp, 13 predicted proteins | sample 7449681 | NCBI WGS metagenome assembly JACCDX01 (sample SAMN15323450, study PRJNA562643) | freshwater metagenome | isolation source: river surface water | place: USA:Blue River Watershed | collected 2017-08-18
AAACACGGCAACATTCCCCTCTAATCGATTAGGAAAAGAACATGTTTAAGAAGATTCTGATTGCTAACCGTGGTGAGATTGCTTGCCGCGTGATTAAAACAGCCCGCAAGATGGGCATTAAAACTGTGGCTGTCTACTCTGAGGCCGACCGTGATGCGCGCCATGTAGAACTTGCTGATGAAGCGGTTTGTATTGGTCCTGCTCCTTCGCGTGAGTCCTATTTGGTGATGGACAACATCATCAAAGCGTGCAAAGACACCGGTGCAGAAGCGGTTCATCCAGGTTATGGCTTCTTGTCAGAGAACGAAGGCTTTGCCAAACGTTTAGAAGAAGAGGGCATTACTTTTATCGGTCCAAAGCATTACTCCATTGCAGCCATGGGGGACAAGATTGCCTCCAAGAAATTGGCCAATGAAGCCAAGGTCAACACCATTCCGGGTTACAACGATGCGATTGATACACCTGAAGCGGCCGTTGAAATTGCCAAAGGCATTGGTTACCCAGTGATGATCAAAGCCTCGGCTGGCGGTGGTGGTAAAGGTTTACGCGTTGCCTTTAATGACAAAGAAGCTTTTGAAGGTTTCTCAGCTTGTAAAAATGAGGCGCGCAATAGTTTTGGCGATGATCGCGTTTTCATTGAGAAATTTGTCGAGGAACCTCGTCATATTGAGATTCAAGTATTGGGTGACGCTCATGGCAATGCCGTGTATTTGTGGGAGCGTGAATGTTCGATCCAGCGTCGTCATCAAAAAGTAATTGAAGAGGCACCATCACCGTTCATCAGTGAAGAAACTCGCAAAGCGATGGGTGAGCAAGCTGTGGCTTTGGCCAAGGCGGTCAAATATCAATCGGCCGGCACCGTTGAGTTTGTCGTGGGTAAAGACCAGTCTTTCTACTTCTTGGAAATGAAGACGCGTTTACAAGTTGAGCATCCTGTGACTGAATCCATCACCGGTCTTGACTTGGTGGAGCAAATGATTCGAGTGGCCGCTGGAGAAAAATTATCCTTTGGTCAAAAAGACATTCAGCGCAATGGTTGGTCCATGGAGTGCCGCATCAATGCGGATGATCCGTATCGCAACTTCCTACCATCTACCGGTCGTTTGGTGCGTTACCAACCACCAGAAGAAGTCAATGGCGTGCGCGTTGATACAGGCGTCTACGAGGGTGGTGAGATTCTGATGTACTACGACTCGATGATTGCCAAGTTAATTGTGCATGGCAAAGATCGTTTGGATGCCATCACAAAAATGCGTGCCGCATTGAATGAGTTTGTGATTCGTGGCATTCATTCGAACATTCCATTTCAAGCGGCGTTGATGCAACACCCACGTTTCATTTCAGGTGACTTCAATACGGGCTTTATTGCAGAAGAGTTTCCGCATGGCTTTAGAGCCAGTGATGTCAAAGCAGCAGACCCTAAACTCATGGATGCCTTGGCCACAGCCGTGCACCGTCGTTATTTGGATCGTGCCGCAGGTATTTACGGTCAGTTAGAAGGTCATGAGGTCAAAATCCCTACTGAGTTTGTAGTGGCCTCCGGTGAGCCAGGCAAGATGAATTACGTGCCAAGCTCTGTGCATGAAACTGCACATGGTTACGAAGTCACTGTTGATGGCACTGTCTATAAGATTGATTCTGACTGGAATCCTGGTCAAATCATTTACAAAGCCAATGTGAATGGTCGTCAGATTGCTGCACAAGTGGAGCGATTGGGTTTGTTCTATCGTTTGCAATTCGATGGTGTGCGCATTGATAGTTTGGTCTTGACCCCACAAGCAGCAGAAATGCAAAAACTGATGCCATTCAAAGAACCACCTGATATGTCTAAGTTCTTGTTGTCACCCATGCCTGGTTTATTGGTTGATGTTGCCGTCACGGTCGGTCAGAAAGTAGAAGCCGGTCAGCGTTTGGCAGCGATTGAAGCCATGAAGATGGAGAACGTCTTGGTGGCCACTCAGGATGGTGTGGTGGCTGAAGTGATGGCAGCCAAAGGTGAGAGCTTGGCAGTTGATCAAGAAATTCTTCGTTTTGAGTGATGCCATGACTAAACCATTCAAAATTTTAGGTGTGCAACAGATTGCCATTGGTGGACCCGATAAAAGCAAACTTCAAAAACTTTGGGTTGAAATGTTTGGCCTGGAGGTCACGGGTACTTTTCAATCTGAACGTGAAAACGTGGATGAAGATATTTGTGCCATCGGTAAAGGTGCCCACAAGATTGAAGTTGATTTGATGCAACCGATTGACCCTGAAAAAAAACCAGCGGTTCATGCAACACCGCTGAATCACATTGGTCTTTGGGTCGATAACCTGCCTGTGGCAGTGGAATGGCTCACAGCTCAAGGGGTGCGATTTGCACCTGGTGGCATCCGCAAAGGGGCAGCGGGCTATGACATCACCTTTTTACATCCCAAGGGCAATGAAGAATTCCCGATTGGAGGTGAAGGGGTGTTGATTGAGTTGGTCCAGGCACCTCCTGAGGTGATTGCTGCTCTGGGCTAATTAACCGTAATTCCAGTTACAACCTGAGAAAAAGCCATGCTCGATAGCATGGCTTTTTTTTAGCTCAAATTCTTTCTATCAATCAAATGCTATACTTGTATAGCAAATCAAGGGGGAAATATGTTAGCTATTCGATTACCAGAAGAAATTGAATTAAGACTTGGAAATTTGGCAAAAAAAACAGGTCGCACGAAAACTTTTTATGCTCGCGAAGCGATCTTGGAGTACCTAGATGATCTTGAAGATCTATATTTAGCGGAAAAGAGATTAAGCAATATTCAACGTGGTAAGACAAAGACAATCAAACTAAAACAATTGGAGCGTGAGCTTGGTTTGGCAGATTGAATTTGACCCAGCTGCAAAAAAAGAATTAGGAAAGTTAGACCCCCAGATTGCTAAGCGAATACTGAAATTTTTAAAAACAAGACTTTCGACCCAGTCAGACCCCAGAAAGTTAGGGGAGGCCTTAAAAGGGGGAACTCTTGGAGAGTTCTGGAAATACCGAGTGGGTGACTACAGAATTATTGCAAGTATTCAAGATAAAACAGTGTGCATTCTTGTCTTGAGAATTGGAAATCGAAAAGAAATTTATAGGCAATAAAAAACCGCCAAACTTATAAAGCTTGGCGGTTTTTTCGTTTAGTTGTTGCCGATTCTTTTGTATAAATAGTTATTTTTATGATTATTTGTTCAAGCGTAGGCCTGCATATAGCTCAAACCTTTACGCCATTCGGCAAAGGCAGCCAATTTAGGGGGTAATTCTTTAATCTTGCCAATTAACAATAAACCCTTGTTTTTATTCAATTCTTTGCATAAAACCAAAAATTCATCGTCTGATAAATGATTAAAACCGTATCTCACACAAGGCTCCTATTGAGTGTCCTTATGGCTTTAACGCCTGACTTTTGAATTTGGTTGACGCCAATTCGAAGAAAATTGATTTGTTTCAGATGTGTGTCATGGGACATTTTTTCTATCAAAAGGCATAATGTCACTTTTGCACGAAAAAGCATTACGTACTCATAACCATAACTATTTGTTTTACAGGAGTTTTTTATGTCAAACTTGCCACAAGGCATGGCCATCAGCGCCGAAGTAACCCCAGAATTCGCCACTATTTTGACCCCAGAAGCTTTGGCTCTGGTCGCCAAACTTCATCGTGCCTTTGAGCCTCGTCGTCAAGAACTCCTAAAAGCTCGTGTTGAGCGTACCAAGCGTTTAGATGCTGGTGAGCGCCCAGACTTTTTGCCTGAAACTAAACACATTCGTGAAGGCGACTGGAAAGTGGCCCCAATCCCTGCAGCCTTGCAGTGCCGTCGTGTGGAAATCACTGGCCCAGTCGAAGCCAAAATGGTGATCAATGCCTTTAACTCAGGCGCAGACTCTTACATGACAGACTTTGAAGATTCGAACAGCCCAAGCTGGACCAATCAGATTCAGGGTCAAATCAACATGAAAAAAGCTGTTCGTCGCGAACTAAGCCTCGAACAAAACGGCAAAAGCTATAAATTGAATGACAAGATTGCCACATTGCAGGTGCGCCCACGTGGTTGGCACTTGGATGAAAAGCATGTGACTGTGGACGGTCAACGTGTTTCTGGCGGTATTTTTGACTTTGCCTTGTTCTTCTTCCACAACGCCAAAGAGCAATTGGCTCGCGGTGCGGGTCCATATTTCTATTTGCCAAAAATGGAAAGCCATTTGGAAGCGCGTTTGTGGAATGACATTTTCTGCATGACTCAAGACGAACTCGGTTTCCCACGCGGCACGATCAAAGCGACTGTGTTGATTGAAACCATCTTGGCTGCTTTTGAGATGGATGAAATCTTGTATGAGTTGCGTGAGCACAGCGCTGGTTTGAATGCCGGTCGTTGGGACTACATCTTCTCTTGCATCAAGAAATTCAAAGTGGACAAAAACTTCTGCTTGGCCGATCGTGCCAAAGTGACCATGACTTCACCGTTCATGCGTGCTTATGCTTTGTTGCTATTGAAGACTTGCCACAAACGTGGTGCGCCTGCGATGGGTGGTATGAGTGCCTTGATTCCAATCAAGAACGATCCTGAGAAAAATGCCATTGCGATGCAAGGCATCATCAACGATAAGAAACGTGACGCTGAAGACGGTTACGATGGTGGTTGGGTCGCTCACCCAGGTTTGGTTGAGCCTGCCATGGCTGAATTCAAGAAAGTTTTGGGCGATAAGCCAAACCAATTTGAAAAACAAAAGCCTGAAGTGAATGTCGCAGCAGCTGATTTGTTGAACTTCCAACCAGAGACGCCGATTACTGAAGCAGGTCTTCGCATGAACATCAACGTGGGTATTCATTACCTAGGTGCTTGGTTGGCCGGCAATGGTTGCGTACCGATTCACAACTTGATGGAAGATGCTGCAACTGCAGAGATCAGTCGTTCACAAGTATGGCAGTGGATTCGTTCACCCAAAGGTGTGTTGGAAGATGGCACCAAGGTAACAGAGCAGTTGGTGCGTAAATTGATTGCCGAAGAATTGCCAAAAGTTAAAGCAAGCGGTGCAACAGGTCACTGGGACCGTGCTGCTGAGATTTTTGACACAATGAGTACAAGCGAGAAATTCGAAGAATTCTTGACTTTGCCTTTGTACGAGGAAATCTAATTGACTATCCTGGCCATCGACACCTCGACACAGTGGTGTTCAGTGGCCTTGGTCAATCACCCAGGGGGTTTGGGTTCGTCAAGCGGCGAATCTAAGCCTCCTTTCTCTTTGGTCAAGCACGAGAACTTGGGGCCTGAGTCCAGTCAATACGCATTGGATTGGGTCGAAGCCTTGCTTCACGAGGCTCAACTGAATTTCAGAGATTTAGACGCGATTGCAGTGGGGATTGGTCCAGGCGCATTTACAGGCATTCGCATTGGCGTTGGCATCGGGCAGGGCATGGCCTTTGCTGCAGATTTGCCCTGTCTTCCGATTGTGTGTTTGGATGCGGTGGCGCTGGAAGGGATTGAGAGTTTGTCTTTGTCCGCTGATGAGACGGTCTTGGTCGCGGTGGATGCCCGCATGAGTGAAGTTTATTGGGCACTTTACACGGTTCAAGCCAGTGGCTTACCTGAACGTTTAGGTGACGTGTATTTGTCTGCGCCCGAGGCCATTGATGTACCTCAGACCCCTTTTTCTTTGGTGGGTAATGCCATCACGGCTTATCCTGAAGCGATGAACTCACTGAAAGAACGTGCCCAAAAAATTGATGCGGATGCCTTGCCTCATGCCAGATCAATTGCAAAACTGGGATTAGATGCTCTGGCCAAAGGTTTGCAGGTCAGTGCAGCTGAGTTGCAGCCCATTTATGTGCGTGACAAAGTGGCTCAAACCATTGCTGAGAGAGCTTTGGATCAGCATCCAGTTAAATAAATCAATCAAACAATCAAATCAAGCAGATGGATATTCGATTATTGCCTATGGCCTTAAAAGACTTAGATGAGGTCATGGTCATTGAAGAGCAAAGTCATGTCTCACCTTGGACTGTAGGTAACTTCACAGACTCTTTGCATGCAGGATACTGGGCTTATTCTTTAAGACAATTGGCACAGGATGATGAAGCCGCAGATCCATTGCTTGGTTACTGTGTATTGATGCCTGTTGTGGATGAGTTGCAATTACTCAATATCACCATTGCACCTTCGTTTCGAAGACGAGGGCTGGCCAGGAAAATTCTGAGGGTGATTGAAGATGCAGCCCAATCAAAATCATTGAAAGATATTTTTTTAGAAGTGCGCCGCAGTAATCAAGCGGCCATTTCTTTGTATCAAGCATTGGCTTATCAAGAAGTGGGTCGCCGCAAAGACTACTATCCGGCTGCCAATGGGCAAAGAGAAGATGCGCTACTCATGAAAAAATCTTTGGTTCATGAATAAGAGATAATGAAGTATGAGTCAAACTGATTACTTAAACGCCATGGGTATCAGCACTTGGGTCGTCAGAGATGGCGAATCTCAAGTGCCATCCTCTCAACAGGAAAATGTTAAGACTCAAGCTGATGATGCATCACCTCAACCAACATTTGATGCCAATGAAGTGATGGCAGATGACTTGATCATTTGGACTTTTGTGATGGATGACTTGTCAGGGGATGCCAGCCTGCTGTTTGACAAGATGTTGGCATCTTTGATGTTGACTCGTAATTCTGTGCAAGTTTTATCCAGCCAAGAGGCCCGTGCCGGCAAAGTCAATGGGCAGGTCGTAGTGGCAATGGGCTCTCAGATGCCTCGTCAGCTCTTACAATTCGATGAAAGTTTTGAAGAGTTACGTGGAGCGGTTCATTCACTCGAGCTGGGGGATGATGAATTGCCGGTGGTGCTGACTTATCACCCAGAGCATTTGCTCAAGCAGCCTAAAGATAAAGCCAAAGCTTGGCAAGATTTGTTACTGGCACGTTCTTTGATTTAATCAAGCGTAAGCGAATACAAAGAAATACAAAGAAAACCCCCAAAGCAATCAAATCTGTGTTGCTTAGTGTTTATGTTCACCAATCAAATGGAGTGAGTCATATTCTGCTTGATTGCGCTTGTGCCAACGCATGATGTAAATCATGATCAAGCAGACAAAACTGCCAAATAGAACAATCACAATCGACACAGGAACATTCAACCAAATCAGTAGGGCATACAAACAAAGCATGCCTAAAACGGAAAGGTTTTCATTGAAGTTCTGAACTGCAATCGAGTGACCGGCCGATAAAAGGACGTGACCACGGTGTTGTAATAGGGCGTTCATCGGCACCACAAAATAACCAGACATCCAGCCAATCGTGGCTAAGAATATGTAAGCGATCAATAAATACAAGGGCATCTGGAATAGGCCCAAGTCAATCACCACATCGGGTATCAAGTCACGACGATAAATGGCCATCACCATGACCAAGGCCCCCATGATCACACCGTATTTGAGCACTGTGAGTGACTTCTTGAGTGGTATGCGTGAGGCTGCCCAAACAGCTCCGCCAGCAACACCAAAAGCCACCACGGCTTGCAAGATGGCTCCTTGAGATAGGCTCATGCCTAAGGCCGACTCTGCCCACTTTAAGACAATGAACTGAAGCGTGGCACCAGCCCCCCAGAATAAAGTGGTGACTGCCAAAGAAATTTGACCCAAGCGATCTTTCCATAAGGTGGAGAAACAATGTTCAAAGTCTTTGATCAAACGAATGGGGTTTTTCTCTTGTTGTGGGTATCTGGCCCCAGTGTCTGGAATCTTTAGATTAAAGCCGGCAGCAATCAAGTAGATAAAAGCAATCACGCAAATGGCGGCTTCTGGAGCCGTATCAACACCGGTATCAAAGCCGGGTAAGTCAATGCCTAATAGGGAGGTAGACAATTGATTCGAAATGAGAGCGCCCCCTAAGACGGTGCCCAAAATAATCGAGCCGACGGTCAGACCCTCAATCCAACCGTTGGCCGCGACCAACTTTTCTGGGGGGAGTAATTCAGTCAAAATGCCATATTTGGCAGGTGAGTAAGCTGCCGCACCAAAACCCACAATGGCATAAGCCGCCAAGGGGTGCATGGTAAATAGCATGGCCAGGCATCCCACAATTTTGATGCTATTGGTCCAAAACATCACATTGCCTTTGGGGCGGGAGTCAGCAAAGGCGCCAACGAAGGCGGCAAGAACTACATAGGAGAGTACAAAGAAAAGTTTCAGGAGCGGAGTCATCCAGGCGGGAGCCTGAAGTTGATATAACAATGCAATCGCAGCAATGAGGAGCGCATTGTCGGCGAGCGACGAAAAAAATTGCGCCGCCATAATTGTGTAAAAACCTGGTTTCATTCGTACAATCTAGTTATGAAACGCCATTAAAACACGAAAGCGAGTATTTTCTGTCAAGACCGATTTATGCCCACATTCACACTGATGCCTTAGCTCATAACTTAGAGCGAGTGCGTCAACTCGTGCCTGGTTCTAAAGTTTGGGCTGTGGTCAAGGCCAATGCTTATGGCCATGGCTTGGAAGCCGCTTTGAAAGGTCTGGCGAGTACCGATGGTTTTGCTCTTTTGGATTTGGCTGAGGCTGAAGTGCTGCGCAAGCAAGGTTGGAAGGGTCCGATCCTTCTCCTAGAAGGTTTGTTTAAGCAAGAAGATGTATTTTTAGCCCAAGATTTACAGTGTGATTGTGTGGTACATGACCACAATCAAGTGAGCTGGTTAGAAGATTTGAGTGAAGCCAATTCATCTCAACCCTTACCGAAAGTCTTTCTAAAAATGAACACGGGCATGAATCGCCTGGGTTTTAAGCCAGAAGCCTATCGAGAGGTGTATCACCGTTTGCATGCTGCGAAGTACTCCATTACGCACATGACGCATTTTGCCAATGCGGATTACATCGATAAAACACCCAGCGTCGATCAACAGGCAGAGCTATTTCATCTGAGCACAGAAGGCTTGGCGGGAGAGAAATCTCTATCCAATTCGGCTGCTATTTTGTGGCATCACCATGTGATTTACTCTGATTGGGTTCGCCCTGGCATCATGATGTATGGTGCTTCGCCTTCTGGTCGCCATGACGACATCCAAGATAGCCAACTTCAAGCGGCCATGTCCTTGCGTTCAGAAGTGATTGGCATTCAGCATTTGAATGCTGGCGATGCGGTTGGTTACGGTTCACGTTACCGCACGGATGTGCCCATCCGAATTGCCATCATTGCCTGTGGTTATGCCGATGGTTATCCTCGCCATGCACCCGATGGCACCCCCGTTTGGGTTGCAGGGCCTCAAGGACTGGCGGACGGCAAGGTTTGTCTGATGACAGGACAAGTATCGATGGACATGATCACTGTAGACGTCACTGATATGCCCCATGTGCAGGTGGGTACGCCTGTGGAATTGTGGGGGCAACATTTGCCAGTCGATCAGGTGGCTCAACCAGCGGGCACGATTGGTTATGAGTTGCTCTGTGCTGTGGCTCCTAGAGTAAAGCGCAAGATCGATTAGTTCAAATCAGCTGTTTTAGCTCATTCTGAAGGACATAAAAAAAGAAGACCGCAGTCTTCTTTTTTAGTTTTACAGTGACTCAGACTCACTTGCGCCAAATTTGCCACCAAGAAGCTTTGTTTTCATCAGCACCTGTGCGTTTGCCAGTGACCAAAATTTGGCTCTCGGGGAAATTCAATTTCAAAACGCGCAAAGCATCATTGCTCAAATCTTTCATGTTGAGCGCTTCATAGGATTTGTGCAGAATGTACAGAGCTTCCTCTGTCGCGGGCGCACGGTCGTAATCAGTGATGGCGCGTTGAGCGCGATTAATTGCAGCTAGATAAGCACCACGGCGATAGTAATAGCGAGCAGTATTGACGTCGCTATCAGCCAAAGAATTCACGATATAACGCATGCGATCTAAAGCGTCGGGCGTGTACTTGCTGTCTGGGAAACGAGTCGTCAATGTTTTAAAAGCTTCAAACGCATCTCGAGCAGCGCGAGGGTCACGTTCACTCAAGTCTTGTCCGGTGAGCTTGCCTAAGAAACCCATGTTGTCATTGAAGGTAATCAAACCTTTGAGGTAATAAGCGTAATCAACCGATGGGTGACCTGGATGCAGTTGCAAAAAGCGATCAACAGCCGTGATGGCTTGAGCCAATTCACCATCTTTCCAGTGACAATAAGCCACGTTGATTTGGGATTGTTGTGCATAAGGACCAAATGGATAACGGGCTTCTAGTTTTTCAAAATATTTGACGCATTTGGCGTTATCGCCACCTTCCATCGCATCTTTGGCTTCCACATACAGCTTGTTTTGTGACCAACCCGCAGTTTCATCGTTGGCGTCGCCTGCGCAACCAGATAACAAAGCTGTGGCAGTCAACGCACAGACCGTTGCAAATGAACTCACGACACGTAAGCCAATGCGACTTAAACTAGCGTTATTCGTAGATGGAAAGGCATCCAATTTTGGCATTACCAGATTCTCCTGAAATCAATGCACTCGATTATATCGATGAGGAAGACATTATCGCTGTTGTTGTGCCAGATAATTTGGCCGGGGAGCGTTTGGACAAGGTTTTGGCGCAATTAATCCCTCAACATTCCAGAAATCGCTTGCAAACATGGATTGAGGATGGTTTTGTCACTTTGGCTGGAGAAACACTCAAGATTCGTTATGCCGCTAAGGCCGGCGATCAAATCACCGTGATTCCTCAAGCCACACCTGAAGAGCAGGCCTCTCAAGCTGAAGACATTCCTCTGGACATCGTTTATGAAGACGAAGATTTATTGGTGATTCATAAGCCAGCCGGGATGGTGGTTCACCCAGCAGCAGGCAACTGGTCAGGTACCTTGTTAAATGCCTTGTTGCACTATTACCCAGCCATCAGTACGGTACCGCGGGCTGGCATTGTGCATCGTTTAGATAAAGACACCTCAGGCTTATTGATGGTGGCTAAAACTTTGGAAGCTCAGACTGATTTGGTGCGTCAATTACAGGCGCGTCAGGTCAATCGCCGATATTTGGCCTTCGCTTGGGGGCAGGTACGATCGCAAACGATTCACGCATCCATCGGTCGAGATCCAAGAGATCGTCTCAAAATGGCTTTACTCACGGGTTCAGCCAGTAAACCAGCCGTCACTCATGTGGAAAATCTCAAAACACTTGCATTCAATCAATCTTCTGTGAGTTTGGTCATGTGTCGATTAGAGACTGGGCGCACCCATCAAATTCGTGTTCACATGGAGTCTATTGGCAACCCTTTATTGGGAGACCCTGTGTATAAAAAGAAAACTCCAGCTCAGGCTCAAGCATTGTCCTTTGTCAGAGGGGGGCAAGCCTTGCACGCGGCTTTGCTGGGGATCGTTCATCCGCGCACTCAAGAGACCCTGGTTTGGCATGCCCAGTTACCGGCAGACATGCAGTCATTGGGTCTTGAGCTTGGTTTTACGGCTAATGATCTCAATCCCGATTGGTCTAAGTGGGACCTATAAAAACCATGGCGACACAATCTTCTTTGCCTCCTTCAAATATTTCTCCACATCTACGTCTCTTAGATTGGGCTCGTCCGCCAGGGGTTCAAGCTTTGATCACTCATCGTCATGGTGGAGTGAGTCAAGCCCCCTTTGACTCATTGAACTTGGGTTTACATGTGGGGGATGATTCCCACTGTGTTCATCAAAACCGCGCTGCATTACATACCATACTTCCCAGTGAGCCAGTTTGGCTTAACCAAGTGCATGGCACGACTGTGTTCAATGCCAATTTAGTTGCCTCCGAATCAATTCCCCAAGCAGATGCCGCAGTCACCAATCAAGTGAATCGCGTACTGGCCATCATGACGGCCGATTGTTTGCCCGTATTGTTGGCCACCCGAGATGGACAAGTGATTGGTGCGGCTCATGCAGGCTGGCGTGGATTAGCAGCGGGGGTGATTGAGAAAACCGTTGTGGCCATGCGTGAATTGGCCTCAGCACAAAATACAAGCACCGAAATACAGGCTTATCTTGGGCCTGCCATTGGACCTAAATCCTTTGAAGTGGGCGCTGAAGTCAAAGAGATCTTTTTGGCACATGAGCCAAAAGATCATGAACACTTCATTCAGTTAGACCAGAAACAGAAATATTTGGCCAATCTTTATGGTCTGGCTCAAAGCAGATTGCATTCTTTAGGCATTCACCTCATCGAAGGGGGGCAGAAATGCACTTATCAAATCCCAAATTCCTTTTCCTACCGCCGAGACCGCGCCACTGGACGCATGGGTAGTTTCATCT
>JACCDX010663085.1_pt1 | contig 12226 bp, 10 predicted proteins | sample 7449681 | NCBI WGS metagenome assembly JACCDX01 (sample SAMN15323450, study PRJNA562643) | freshwater metagenome | isolation source: river surface water | place: USA:Blue River Watershed | collected 2017-08-18
CTGTTTCAGGTATTACATCCGCCATGGTAGGCCTTTCGAATGTAAATAACACCTCTGACCTAGATAAAGCCATCAGCACCGCCACACAAAGTGCCTTAGATTTAAAAGCAACGAATACGGATTTAGCTTTAAAGGCTAACGCGACTGACTTAGCACTAAAGGCAGATATCATTAATCTGAACCTGAAAGCACCCATCGCTTCACCTACCTTTACAGGTAATGTTTCAGGGATTAGCTCATCTATGGTGGGCCTCGGAAACGTAAATAATACGACTGATTTAGCTAAACCAATTAGTTCCGCTACCCAAACTGCCCTAGATTTAAAAGCTAATACAACAGACTTAGAAGCTGGTTTAGCGACGAAGGCGGGCACAGCTTCTCCCACATTTACCGGAATCGTTTCCGGAATTACAGCCAGCATGGTGGGCTTAGGCAATGTGAATAATACGTCTGATGCGAACAAGCCGATTAGTAGCGCTACGCAGGCGGCTTTAGATTTAAAAGGTACCGTTAAAAAAGTAAATGGGGTGTCTCCTAACGCTGCAGGCGAAATTGCCATCTCACTTGGTCGTAATTATACTGGTGTATACAACAATGGAACATTTACTACAAGTGGCACTCCCGTGGAAGGTGATATCTTTATCGTCTCTGGCGATCCTACAGGATCGAACAATGGTCGAACCTTTATTTATGTGAGTACGATTTGGAATGAAATAACCAATAATATTGGAACGACAGATGCCCGCTATGTTCAATTAGCGGGAAGCACTATGCAAGGGAATTTGCTTTTCCCAACTGATAAAAAAATCACGCTCACTGACCTGCCTTCACTTTCGACCGATGCGGCAAATAAGGCTTACGTAGATGCCTCCATTACGGTGGATGCTACGTCACTAGTGAATGGCAAAATTAGATTAGCGGGAGATTTATCGGGTACGGCCTCTAGTCCAACGATAGCAGCAGGTGCTATTACAGATGCAAAAATAGCCACGGGGATTAGCGCTACAAAAGTAGGTTTAGGCAATGTAAACAATACAAGTGATTTGCTCAAACCAATTAGCTCGGCCACACAAACCGCTTTGGATGCGAAAGCAAGTAGTGCATCACTAGCTTTAAAAGCCCCAATCGATGCCCCCACTTTTACAGGAACGGTCTCTGGAATCACGAAAACAATGGTAGGCCTAGGAAATGCTGATAATACCACTGACGCCTTAAAACCTATCAGCACGGCGACTCAATCTGCATTAGACCTAAAGGCAAGTATATCCGCCCTCAATCTAAAAGCTAATACTAGTGATCTTTCACTAAAAGCTGATATCACGGATCTAAACTTAAAAGCACCTATCGCTTCTCCTACGTTTACAGGTCTCGTTTCAGGCATCACAAAAGCGATGGTGGGCCTAGCTGCTGTAGATAACACTACAGATTTATTAAAACCTATCAGCACAGCTACACAAACTGCCTTAAATCTAAAAGCTAGCTTGACTGGGATTGAGACGTTGACTAATAAAACATTGACCGCCCCTACCCTGACTTCTCCTGTGCTTGGGACTCCAGCTTCTGGTTTAGCCACGAACTTAACAGGCTTACCATTGACTTCCGGTGTCACTGGAATTTTAGCTGTGGGAAATGGAGGTTCAGGTGCTACTTCAATTACTGGAATCGTGAAAGGAAATGGGACTTCTGCCATGACGGCTGCCGTACAAGGAACTGATTTCAGTTTAGTTCGCGAAGTTTCAGATGAATATACGGCGACTGTGGGACAAACAACTTTTAGCTTGACCCAGACTAAATCTAGCAATGCCTTATTGCGACTTTACATTAATGGAGTTCGCATTTCGAAAACCGCATTTAGTCTCACCGGAACTACATTCACCTATATCCCGGCCAATAACGACACATATACTTTAGTTGCGGGTGATCGAGTTCAAATTGACTATTTCTATTAATGTAATGAAAAGAACCCTATTATTACTTGTCATACCATTTTTGAGTTTTGCGCAATTAACTAAAACAGGATTTCGCCATTCTAATCCCAATTTATACGTAGACTTTAGTGGAAAAATTGGGAGCGGGAAAGGTTTAGAGCGTTTTGGTAAAAAAACAATCACATTTGTGTGCGGAAATAGCATCACGATTATCCACACAACGGTAAATGGAGTAGCACCTGTAAACAAAACAGTCACCTACGGCACTGTTAGCTCCTCATTAAGTGGTTCTCAAAAATGCTGGATTACTCAAAATCTAGGATCAACTAATCAAGCCATTTCTGAAACAGATGCAACGGAGGCCGCTGCAGGTTGGTATTGGCAATTCAACAAGAAAAAAGGGTATAAAAACAATGGAACATCGACCACCCCTAGCTTCCCTACCACCAACACGAATACGGAAACGACAAATTGGGAAGCCGCAAAAGACCCTTGCACACTTGAATTAGGAGCTGGGTGGCGCATTCCCACCGTTACAGAATGGACAAATGTCAATAATGCAAACTTGAGAGCTCAAGCATATGCCGGCCCTTTAAAAATGCATGCCGCAGGTTTTATCAGTACAGGAAGTACGACTTCCTTAACAGATAGAGGATCGAAATTTTTTTATTGGAGCTCCACTTCTTCTGATGTTACTTACGCAAAAGGCTTAGTCATTTATACCACGCAGACCTACAATCAAATATCCAATAATGATAAGGATGCGGGGCTTTCAGTACGCTGCATTCGGGATTAACTGCCTATGAAACTCGTCTTTTTATTATTTTCGTTGTCGCTTTTTGGACAAAGTACAGCGAAAATATTTCCTGTATTTGACCAACCACTCGCAAAGTGTATTTCGATCGAACAAGTGATCCTTCACATTCGAACAGTAAAAGCGAAATCCGCTAGTAAATATGGGGAGGCTGTCGATTTCTATTATAGAAAAATCGCTTCAACAGGCAGAAAAAAGTGGATTGAAAAGCTAGAAGAATTCAGCTTGGATCCAGCTTGCCCAGCTCTGAGTCGTTCAAAAATCAATGCACAAATAGAACGAATTAGAACACTTCAAATCGGAGAAAAAGCGCCTGAGATTCACATAAACAACTTTCAGCTTTCTCAGTATATAGCTGACAAACCCACCGTTTTATTACTATTTTATAGTCCCTCTTGCTTTCATTGTACCGAACTGTTAGTTGATTTGATTCCCTATTCAGAAAAGTCGAAATTACCTGTCATAGCCATACAGATCGATGAGGAAATGAATCCCTGGACCTTTCCTTCTCATTGGAAAATGATAAAAGCTGACGAAAAGGTGCGAAAAGAATACGGCGTATTTTCTACCCCTAGCCTATTTCTAATTCAGAGGAAAAGTAGGCAAATTAGTGCCATTCCAGAAAATTTGACTGAATTAAAAGAATTCGAACATCTATTTTAGAATAAAATGATTCGCATCATTCTAATGTGTTCCTTTTTTGGGTAATTTACAATATGAAACACATAGTCCTTTTTGCCATAGGGATCCTTCTTTTATCTTGTGGAAAGAAACAAGAAACTAGCCACCCCACAGAAGGTCCCATTACCGAATCCATTTACGCTTCTGGAGTTTTAAAGGCGGCAGACCAATACCAGGCATTTGTAACAGTAAACGGAATCATCAATGAAATTTTAGTACAAGAGGGTGATTCTGTTCACGTGGGAAGCACACTATTGACTATCACAAACGAAACTCAACAATATAATGCAGAAAATGCTGCTTTAGCAGCCAGTTTCAATGACTTCTCTGCGAATCAGGGAAAATTAGACGACGCTCAATTGCTAATTGAGACCGCGAAAAACAAATTCAAAGTTGACTCTTCCCTCTATTTCCGACAAAAAAATCTTTGGAACCAACAAATCGGAACTAAAGTGGATTTTGAACTGAAAGAATTAGCCTTCCAGACCTCTAAGTCGAATTATTTATCCGCTATTCAGAAATACAAAGAGTTAAAACGCGCTTTAGCATTTACCTCTTCACAAGCGAAGAAGAATTTACAGATTTCCACCAATCAAGCTCAAGATTTCACTTTACGATCTAAAACAAACGGGATTATCTACAGCTTATTAAAATCAAAAGGCGAGATTGTTAGTCCACAAACGCCTATCGCAATAATAGGTAATTTCAAGGATTTCGTGTTAGAATTGCAAGTCGATGAAAATGATATCTTACGGGTTCAAAAAGGGCAGCAAGTATTAGTTACCCTTGACAGCTATAAAAAACAAGTGTTCGAAGCGAAGGTGACCAAAATCTCCGAAATAATGAACGAACGGAGTAAAACGTTTTTAGTCGAGGCTGCATTCACTAAAGCGCCCCCTAAATTATTCCCTAACATCACATTTGAGGCTAACATCTTACTAAATCAAAAAGAAAAGGTCATTTTAATACCAAGGAATTACTTGAAGAATGATTCCATCGTGACGTTAGCTTCTGGCGAAGAAAGAGTGGTAAAAATTGGTTTAAAGGATTTTCAAAAAGCAGAGATTCTCTCAGGCCTGAAAGCTACGGATGAAATCGTAAAGCCTAAATAATGGAATTCAAACTCGTCTATCAAGTTGCTTTTTCTTTGTTAATTGCCCGCTGGAAACAAACGTTGATCGCTGCCATTGGGGTAACCATTAGTATCACGATGTTTGTAACCGTGCTTAGCTTTATGTCAGGGCTAAATGACATGCTAGATGGGTTAATAACGAATCGGACGGCTCATGTTCGCATTTATAAAGAGATTCAAATTTCAGAAAGACAACCTGCTGACTTCATCAATCCGAAAGGGCACAACTTTGTTTCTTCGATCAAACCCAAAAACGAGTTATTGGGAATTAATAACAGCAAAACCATCCTAGAGGCAATTAGAAAAGATGACCGGGTCCTGGGAGTTGCCCCTAAAATTAATGCCCAAGTATTTTACAATGTGGGAGCAGTGGATTTGACTGGGGCGATTTTTGGAATCGATCCGGTAGAGGAAAATCGTTTATTCAAGTTTAGTGATTATGTGACATCTGGCAATTACATTGACTTAAAAAACATACCTAATAGCATTATTTTAGGCAAAGGTGTCGCCTCAAAAATGATGGCGAATGTGGGAGATGTCATTCAGGTGACCACTAGCAAAGGGGATCAAGTGGCACTACGGGTGGTAGGCATTTTTCAATCCGGCATTCAAGACTTAGATAATGTCCAAAGCTATTGCTCCATTGGAACTACCCAAAAATTACTAGGACAGCCTAGCAATTACATAACGGATATTCAGGTTAAGTTAAAAGACATCCTTTGGGCGCCCGAAGTAGCAAAGGAATACCAGCGAATTTACGAATTAAATGCGGTAGATATTCAAACGGCAAACTCGCAATTCGAGACGGGAAGTTCAGTCAGAACACTCATATCCTATGCCGTGGGCATCACCCTCTTATTAGTGGCAGGATTCGGGATTTACAATATCTTGAATATGATGATTTACGAGAAAATGGATTCCATCGCTATTTTAAAGGCCGTAGGATTCTCTGGCAAGGATGTCAATCAGATCTTTATCTCGATTGCGTTGAGCATTGGTATTTTTGGTGGACTGATGGGACTTTTGATGGGATTTGGATTATCCTCGCTTATCGATCAAATCCCTTTCAATACCGAATCATTACCGACCATCAAAACCTACCCTATCAATTACAATCCGAGGTTCTATTTAATCGGGGGTACATTTGCCATTGTCACCACCTATTTTGCCGGTTTCTTCCCTTCTAGAAAAGCGAGTGGAATAGATCCTGTCATCATCATCAGAGGGAAATAATATGAACAAGGTTGTACTAGAGGCTAAAGAAATTACGAAATACTTTCACGATCCAGTGACCGTGAAAATATTAGATAAGGTTAGCTTTCAACTGAAGCAAAGTGAGTTTGTCTCTGTGATAGGAAGATCTGGCTGCGGTAAGTCTACCTTGTTGTATATCTTATCCACGATGGATACGGACTACGAAGGTGATCTAATCATAGATGGTGTTTCGATGCGGGACAAAAAAGAGGGCGAACTGGCTATCGTTCGAAATGAAAAAATCGGTTTCGTTTTTCAATTTCATTACCTTTTGAACGAATTCTCCGTCTTACGCAATGTAATGCTTCCTGGTCTAAAACTAGGACAGTTTTCAGAGAAAGAAATCGAACATCGAGCCTACGAAAAACTAAAAATACTAGGCATTGAGAAGGAAGCATTAAAAGACCCCAACCAATTATCAGGTGGTCAAAAACAACGCGTGGCCATTGCTCGTGCACTCATTAACGATCCGCTATTAATTATGGGTGATGAGCCTACTGGAAACCTCGATAAAAAGAATTCAGAAATCGTATTCAACATCTTTCAAGAGTTAGCGGAAGAATACAAGCAGACCCTATTAATTGTTACCCACGATAATGAATTTGCTGCCAGGACGACCCGAATCATTGAGATGGAGGACGGGCATATCAAATAAAAAAGGAGCAAAGGGTCATTAACCCTCGCTCCCCGCATTCATCTGTTCTATTATTATTTCTTAGTGGTTAGGCGCTATCAATTCGCTTAAACAATAATACCACTAAAGCTGGAGAGAAAAGAAAATTTAGCTAAGTGCATGTTCCATTTTCGAAAATCCGAACAAATCACCTAAAGAAACACTCAAAAAAGGCCTTACATACGGTTTTTTCTTTCTGAGTAAGCAGAGGGAGATTCGCCGACTAATTCCTTGAAGTTCACAAAAAAAGTCGTTCTAGATTGAAAACCAGACTCTAGACCGATGGCTTCTAACGTAATTACTTTATCCTTCCCTGCATCAATTAATTCCTTCGCATGCCGAATGCGCCAGCGCATTCGTTGTTCAAGAAAATTAGATTGTTGTGTCTTCCTGAAGTAATAATTAAAATGATGCACCGGAATATCTAAAGAGGCTGATAATTGAGCTAAAGAAAAAGTTGCCTTTAAAAAGGGTTTATACTCTTCTAAATACAAATCCAATTTCGTCTCTATTTCAATCAATTTTTCTGCGGACAATTCGTAATTGGGTATTTTTAATTTAGCCTCTCGCTCTTCATTAATGTAAGGAGCATACAAAAATTCCGGAAAATAAAAGACACTTAAAGAAAGCACTAAATACGAACCCAGCCCTAAGTAATTCCAAGGAGAATTTCCTTGATAGGTTATTTTGAATTGGTTCGAACTAGGTAGAATCAAGAAAAAATAGGTTAAAAAGAGAATTAAGAGAATCTGAACGAGTAAAAATCCAGGAATCCAATAATGCAAAATGAAATTTTTCGCGGTTCGAGGACGAAAGCGAACATAGAGTTGGCAGCTATAAAAGATATAGAAACTACTGAGTAGCAACTTGACATAGAAATGGAAACGAGCAGAAAAGAAGAAGCCTACTTGCTGTTTCACTACTTCATGAATATCGAATTTAATTAATTCTGCGATGAGTATCTTGTGCGCAAAAGAAGTAAGCGAATAAGGCAACATGTCCAGGACCTGGATGAAAAATGGAACTAGATGAAGCAAATCCTTTGGCTTTAAAACCTCCTTTTCCTTCAGCATACCTCGCACATAGAAATACGCTAAAGGGTACAGCAAATAAAAAAATGCGTCAAAATTACCGAAAAGAACTGCTACAATTTCCACGTGCCATTCAACAAATAGGCAGTAGTGAAGAAGCGTGAATAAACCAAAAATAAGGAAATAGAAGAAAAGAAATCGCTTCGGACTCTTAAAGAAAGGTCCAGAGGATTTTAACAGTAAAAGCAGGATAATGAAAAAGCTCATGAACACAGCGAGGCTGTGGCCAAACTTATAAATTTCGTGCATTAAATGGTTAGGTATGAGTGGTTAAAGGTATTCTAACGAATGTACAAAAATACCCCCACAATCAATCAACCCGCCACGTATTTAATCAGGGGTATTTTACGCAAAATCCACACAATTCCTCCCGAAATCAACAGACAAGCAAGCGCAGTCAATGGCACCGCGATACTTGGGTGAAGCATTTCGCCGTAAACACCCGCTTTGGCTAAATAAAACAACACGATAATATGCACTAAATAGATGCCATAGCTATGTGAACTCACCCAATCGCGAAAAGGAGTCAAAATGCGAATATCAAGGTTTTGGTACCTAAAAAATAAAAACAAACCAATCGTTGCTAATACAACACTGGGCGAAAAATTAGCATATAATAATCCGTAAAACTTTCCATTCTCCGCGGTAAAATAATAAGACCCTAGCATCGTCCATAACGTACCCAGCACAAAAACAGCAAAAGCCTTCCCCTTAGTTCTGGAAGAAAATTCCTTTGTACTCAGGTAATAACCTAGCACTAAATAACCCACATAACCAGTGAAATCCGTTAACGCAATAGGCAATTTAAGGTAGGGAAAATGCGGGTTATTGAACAAAATCGTCAAGCCCCAAATACCTAAAAAATACTGAATATGCGATTCAGGAGCTGATCTAATCCAACGACCAATGATGGGGATAAACAGATAGATCCCAATGATCATGTAGATGTACCAAAAATGGTAGGAAGCGCCATTGAAATATTGTTGCCCTACCCAGTTCAATCCTTCCGCTAGACCAAACGATTTTCCTCGCAATCGTACTTGCCAATTAAAGATTGAAAAGAGCATATTATAGAAGAGAAATGGCAAAACGATGCGCATAAAACTCTTCTTCAAAAAAGGTCCAATCGCTTCCTCGCGTGGCAATAACAAAGCGCCAGATAACATCACAAAAATAGGTACCACGTAGCGATAACCTCCATTATATAAATTTGCAAACCACCAATGATCAGCCGGAACCTTCGTGAATCGAAATAATATAGTTGCCGAGGCGTGAATTAATATCACCCCTATGGTTGCATTTACACGAAGATTGTCCAGCCAGGTTATCTTCATCTAGCTAAACGGCTGCTTGTAATGGCGTTTCTTAGTCGCTGCATAAATGGCATTGGCAATGGAACCGCCAGTGGGTGGTAAAGCAGGTTCGCCTAATCCGGTAGGAGCAATTCCATTATTCACAAAATGCGCATCGATCACTGGAATTTCATTTCCGCGGATCATCCGGTAGGCATTGAAATTTTGAGGACTGGCAACGCCGGCTTGAAAATTTAATTTCGCAAACATTGCATGGCCCATTCCATCAATAATAGCCCCTTTCACTTGGTTTTCAGCGCCACTCAGATTGATAACCTCCCCACAATCAGTCACCGCTGTTACTTTCGTTACTCTGGGTTTGCCTTTTTCGACTTTAACTTCTGCGATTTGGGCTACGTAGGATAAGTGAGAATAATAAACGCTAAATCCTTGGTGAACACCTGGTTTTTTCTTCCATTGCGCCTTTTCAGCTACTTGCTTGATCACTTCTTCAAAGCGAGCAGGTTCATAGGTAATTTTACCGACAGGTTTTGTTTTTACTTTTTCCAAAAGGGCTAAACGCATCTGCACCGGATCCTTTCCGGCAGCCTCTGCCACCTCATCTAAAAAAGCCTGCTCCGCAAATCCCAAGAAATTCGTAATAGGCGCGCGCCACGGACCTGTTGTAACGGTAGATTTTTGGTCAATCGATTCAATCAACACATTTTCAATGGCTCCTACGGGGAAATTATCTTGACGTGTGGAGTTACCGGCATTTAATCCCACTCCACGCAAAGAAAAGGCAATTATTTCGCCATTTGAATCTAATCCAGCCTTAAAACGATAGCGAACCGCTGGACGGTAGGTTCCACCCATCATATCATCCTCTCTCGTCCACATCACTAAAACAGGTTTCTTGATCAAACTGGATAATTCAGCCGCTTCTAGCACAAAATCATTACTTAAACGACGGCCAAAACCTCCACCCATTTTGGACAATTCCACTTGAATCTTATCCACTGGTATTTTCAATAAATCTGAAACTGCTTTCTGGGCCGGTTGCGGAACTTGCGTGGGGCCAGCTAGCAGAACCGAGTCTGCCTTCACATCTGCAAAGAAATTCATCGGCTCCATCGGAGAATGAGAAATGAAGGGGCACTCATAGGTGGCTTCGATTACTTTAGCAGCAGAAGCAATGGCAGTGGCGAAATCTCCATCTTTACGCATCACTTGAGCCTTCTCTGATTTCATTCCTTCGTCAAACCAGTTAGCATGGGTTTCATTGTTTTCCAAAGGAAGTTCTGAACCATAATCACAAGTCAAACTTGCGCGAGCCTGCAAGATGGCGTAGGTATTCTCTCCCACGATGGCCACTTTATTTTTGAAGGAAACCACGTCTAAGATCCCCGGCATTTTCTTTACATCCTCCGCCGAAAACGATTTCAACGTTGCCCCAAAAGGTGGACGCACGATTTGAGCAAAAACCATCCCTGGTTTACGGATGTCAATCCCAAATAAAGGCTTACCAGTTACTACATTTTTATTATCAACTCCCTTTACACGCGTTCCAATAAGTTTATAATCCTTGCGATCCTTAAACGTAACTTCAGACGGAACAGGTAATTTAGCAGCAGCTTCGGCAAGGGATCCGTAGGAGGCTTTTTGGCCTGCTGGACCTAATACAAATCCCTTCGAGGTTTTGCATTGCGCTACATTCACTTTCCATTGATCCGCTGCCGCTTGTATCATCATCTTCCGCACGGTGGCACCCGCCTTTCTTAAGCGCTCCCAAGAGTGCTTCAATGCGCCACTACCTCCTGTCAATTGACGTTCGAATTGCTTCGTATCTAAATTCGCTTGTTCCACTTGAACTTGTGCCCAATCCACATCTAATTCCTCTGCCACCACCACTGGGAAAGCCGTTTTTATCCCTTGTCCAATTTCTGGATTGGGAGAAAATAAGGTGACTTTGCCCAAGCTATCGATCGACAAAAAGGCATTAAATCGACCCGCTCCTGTGACCACTTCCATCGCGGAAGTTTCTGCGGAAGCTTCCGCTGAAAACCAATCAAAACCTAAGGTAAATACACCCGTAAATAGGGAGGCTTTTTGAATAAAATCTCTTCTTGACGTTTTCATTTCTTGATTTTTTTAGAGGCTAATTTGACTGCTTCTTGAATGCGGTGATAAGTTCCACAACGGCAAATATTCCCGGACATACCATCCACAATTTCTTGATCTGTTGGATGCGGATTCTTCTTTAAAAGGCCAGCAGCGGTCATAATTTGACCTGCTTGGCAATAGCCACATTGGGGAACATCTAGCTCATCCCAAGCCACTTGAACGGGGTGTTTACCAGCTGGATCTAATCCTTCAATCGTGGTAATTCGCGCATTAGAAACGGCAGAAATAGGCAGAACGCAAGAACGCATCGGCTCTCCGTTTACCCATACCGTACAAGCACCGCATTGTGCGATACCACAACCATACTTTGTTCCTAAAAGGGACAGATGATCTCTGAGTGCCCATAATAAGGGAGTATTGGGATCGATATCCAAAGAGACCTTTTTCTTGTTAACTGTGCAATTGATGGCCATAGGTTTATAATTCAAGCAGGATGAAATGAGTACGAAATATAGGAATTATTTAGGAATTCCAATGCTGAACGTGTGCTGAGTGACCTGATTTTGCAACGTTTCGAATGAGGATTGATCACCCCAGGATTTAAATAGGGCCAAAACGAATAATTTAGCCTGCAATTGGTACCCTTCTTTCGTTAAATGAAGTTGATCCTTCAAAAAACAACCATTTTTCACCCACTCCTGATTGGAACCAAAACCGCCCATCACCTGGTTTAAATCATAATAGGACGCAGGTAGTTCAGCTAAGACACGAATAACTTCTTGCTGAAATTTCGGGGTGCGTTTTTGAGCTCGGGTGTCAGGCGGACTAGTAAAAAGAAAGAGGGTTTCAGGTGATTTGGCTTTTACGTCTTGCATAAATTCGATCAGCACTTGGCGGTATATTGCTGGATTCCAAGTGACATTATAGGCTTCATTGGTTCCAAAGGAGCAGATAATCAGATCTGGTTTCAAGATCTCTATTTGGTCCAAAACCAAGTTCCCTCGAAACTTCAGATGCGTAAACTGCGCTCCAGTAACACCTAAATCCAGGTAATCAGTACGAGCTTCTGTAGACAAAATTTCCACCCCGTGCAGGGTAAATACATCTTGATTGGAAGCGCTTTTTTGAAGACCTAGGGTAAATTGACTTACATTGGTGTAGCTTTTAAAATCCCAATAGGCCACTTTTCCTTGGTAACCACGTTTCTCTAAAATAAATTCCGGTCCCACATTTGGAA
>JACCDX011464938.1_pt1 | contig 12224 bp, 13 predicted proteins | sample 7449681 | NCBI WGS metagenome assembly JACCDX01 (sample SAMN15323450, study PRJNA562643) | freshwater metagenome | isolation source: river surface water | place: USA:Blue River Watershed | collected 2017-08-18
AGTCAATGGCATCAGTGCCCTCCAAAGCCGAATTAATCGCCTGAATACCCTGTGAAATATCGCTTTTGCGGTCAGCAAAGTCAGATGCGCGGTTGGCCAAACTTCTGGAACGAAAGAAATTAACCGCGTTATCGGCAACCGAATTAACCGAACGGCCAGTTGCCAAACGCAGGGTGGTTCTTTGGGCCAATCTGTCGGTTTCTTGCAGGTTTAACAACGATGCGCGTTGTGATTGTGATAATGTAATACCAGTCATGATGTGCTCCCTTTCTAAGGAATTGTTTTTTATTATTAGTTATTGATGAAGTTTTCTAACTTCACAGGTGCATAATATCATTTTGGGCAAAACCTGTCAAGGGGATTTTTAAAAAAAATGAAAAAATTGCGATTTTTATTATTTTTCAACGCATTAATTACATGGCAATGCTTAAATAAAGCCCATATTTATTGTTGAAAAAGGCGATTGAAATTATCGGTTGTTACTTGGGCTATCTGTTGTAATGTTACATTTTTCAATTCGGCCAATTTTTGGGCGGTTTTAACCACAAATGCCGGTTGGTTTTTTTGCCCGCGGTACGGAATGGGGGCCAAAAATGGCGAATCGGTTTCCACCAATATTTTGTTATTGGGCATAAATGGCACGGCCGCACAAATTTCGCTGGCGGATTTGAATGTAATAATGCCCGATAAAGAATAATAAAAACCCAGCGGGTTTAATTGTTCCACCATAGTTTGGTTAGACGAAAAACAATGAATCAAGCCCTTAAATGGTTGTTTGGCATATTGGGTTTTTATTATATGTATCGTTTCTTCATCGGCATTGCGTGTATGGATAATAATGGGTTTTTGGGTGGTTTGGGCGACGCGAATATGGGTTATGAAATTGTCAATTTGGTTATTGCGCTTGGAATGGTTATAATAAAAATCCAAACCGGTTTCGCCAATACCAATCACCTTGGGGCGGGTGGCGCATTGCAACAAAGTTTCATAATCAACCATTTCATCATCGGCATCGTGCGGGTGCACCCCGGCCGTGGCATAAACGCAATCATATTGTTGGGCAATTGCCCAAACCACATCAAATGTTTGTATAGCCGTTGAAATGGTTAAGATTTTTTGCACACCGGCGCGGTTGGCATTGGCGATGACCTCGTCCAAATTTAATCCATCACGCAATAAATAATCAAGGTGGCAATGGGAATCAACAAGAATGGGTGTATCGTTCATTATTTTCTTACTTTACAAAAACCAAATTATTGTCACTTGATAATTGTGGGTTATATTCATAACCATCAATGACAAAATTTTTTATCTGTTCGGGTGTTTGCAATTGCTGTTCCAATATCAAACGGGCACAGGCCCCCCTTAGCCGTTTAATAAACATGCCCGGGGCGGTAAATTGGCCATTTTTGGCATTTTTAAAATCAATATTTACCCATTGAAATGTTTTTTTATCAATAACCGCATTATATTCGCCCGAAGCACAATTGACAATAATTTTGGTTTTTTGCGCCAAATAATGGGTTATTTTGTCGCCCCAAAATTGGTATAAATTATCAAATTTTTTATCCTTTAATGCCACACCCATTTCCAAACGATAGGGTTGAATAGGGTCAAATGGTGCCAAAGCCCCATATAAACCGCTCAAAATAACCAGATGTCCCATGGCGTATTGCTTGGTTTTTTCGTCCCATTCGTGGGGTTTTAAACCCAAATACGTATCGCCATGAAATAATAATACGGCCGGGTAATGGTGGTGGTTTTCGCCCTGCCATTGTTGGAAGCGGTTGTAATTTAACTGGGCCAAATCGCCCGATAAATCCATCAATTTTTGAATATAAGCAACCGATTTTTTTTGCATTAAACACACCAATTGTTGGGTTTCATGCGTAAAAATGGGTGTGTTTTGCGGTTCAACCGGTTGGCAATGGGGGTTTAATTTTTTGGCCGGTGAAACAATAACCAACATATTTATGTCACTTAACCATTGCCTAAAATGGTGCGTTTAATAAATTCCACTTCATCGCGCACCCGCGGGTCATTTTCCATCATATTTTTAATGCGTTCACAGGCATGTAATATTGATGAATGGTCGCGCCCATATTTTTGGGCCAAAAACGTAAATGATTGGCCGGTAATCTCGCGTGATAAATACATGGCAATATGGCGTGGGTAGACAAAATCGGCCTTGCGCACCTTGGATAATATGTCCTTTTGGGTAATATGAAAGGCCTCGGCCGTGAATCGTTGAATATCCTCGGTGCGAATGCGCGGGCGGAAACCGGAATCGCTGGAAATATGGTCATGGATAAATTTTTCGCCCACCTGTTCGGTTATATGGTAATTTTCACGGCCGTTATAATACATTAAACGGGTTAATAAACCCTCACAATCGCGGCAACATTTGCCCTCGTATCGTTCGCATAATATTTTTAATATACGGCTGGGTATGGTCATGCCCTTTTGTTTGGCCTTGGCCTCCATAAATGCCAAACGTGTGTCATAATCCATCAATTGAATATTGGCAACCATGCCGCCCTGTATGCGTGAAACCAGACGGGCCCCCAATTTGTCCAATTTATGCGGGCTTTCCAATGCGGTAAAGACAATTTTCTTTCCGGTTTCGTAAAATAAATCAAATATTTCCTCTAACACACCAATGGATGCTTGCTTGCCAATAATAAAATGCAAATCATCAATAAAAATAGCCTGAACGCTGTGGAATGTCCGTTTGAAATCAAACGATTTTTGCATGACCGATTCCACATATTTTTCCACAAATTCCTTGGAATTAATCACCATATATTTCATATTGGGGTTTTGGCTTTGCAATTCATTGGCAATGGCATTTAATAAATGGGTTTTGCCGACTCCCACCTCGCCATGAATAAATAATGATGTAAATAAACCATCATCATTGGCAAAGGTTTTGGCCATATTCAATGCCGATTCATTGCTGGGGCCAATAATAAAATTGTCAAAACGGCAATTGGGGTTGCTGGCAAATTTGCGTTCGGCCGGTTTTTTGGCCGGTTCGGCCGTAGTTGTTGCATTGGCCAGTATATTGGTGGTTGATTGTTCTTTATCGCTTAATAATGCCAAAACAACCGAACCTTTTTGTTGGTTTTCGGCCCGCCAGCGGTTGGTAAACCATTTGGCATAATTGGCGTTAATATAATTTTTAACCATATCATTGGGGGCAAATATGGTTAATTCGTTGGAATCATTTTTATTGGTTAAATGAACCTCTAAATCACCAACCCATTGACGATATGGTGTTTCACCATATTCGGAACGAAATTGCGATGCAATAATACGCCACTTTTTCAAAGCACTTTGTTGGGAACTTTGTTGGGCACTTTGTTGCGCATTTTGTTGGTTTATATCAATGTAAGTTTCATTCATAGTTATTTCAAATAATAAAACCACCCACCCCCCAAAAATAGTGAATTTTGGGTTGCAAATGATGACGATAATGGAATTTTTTGGGTTATTGGGCATAAAACCCAATAAAACCCCCCTGTTAACTAATACAAGTTTGACCTTGATATTTGGTTAGTGGTTAAATACGCCCTGTGCCTTGGTTTTATTGGTCTTTACCCCAATTTTCTGGCCCAAGTTTCTTTAACTAAAATTATATTAAGCAAATAAAATTGGATATGACAAGAAAAAAATTTTAAATAATTTTAACCTTGACCTATTGACAAATAATGAATATAGTAAAACCAAGATGTGTTAAATGTTAATGCATTGAAAAATAACGATAAATTTTTTTTAATTGGTTTGAAAAAAACGATAACCCAAAGTAAAAACATGAAAAATATAACCTATAAATATCGCGCAGTTTTGACCAAACCCGCACTCAATTTGCTATCTGCCGTATTTTTTGATGGAATATCCATTGGTATTATTATTACATTAATACCATTAATATTATCAAACAGGGGCGTATCAAGTGATTTGATAGGATTGATTTATGCATCGGTGGCGTTGAGTATTATATTATTTATTTCCCGAGCATCCCTAATTTCTAAGCGTTTTGGCCATGTTGCAAGCATTAATGCCAGTGGTATTATATTAATTATAGTCAGTGCCCTATATTACGTTTGGCAGGACCCATATTTTTGGTTGGGCCTGCGGATATTTTCGGGTATTTTTGTGGCTATTCGTTGGTTGGGTTTGGAGGTATGGGTGAATATTATCGCAGATGACCAGCACCGCGGTAAATTATTCGCCATGTATGCCGGGGTTTTTTCATTATCGGTGGCTTTGGGTTCGGCCATTGCCACCCCCATTTATGATATGGGTTTCTTGCCATTTGCATTAATGATGCTCACTTTGGCTATCAGTTTGTATTTTGTTTTTAATTTACGCCATATTTCGCCCAAATTTGACGACCATAAAGTATATTTTTGGCGCAATGTTATGCAACATAAGGGTATATTCATTGCCGCCCTGTCTAGTGGTATATTATATGGGTTAAGTTCTATGTTGGCATTACAAGCCAAAATGCGTGGGTTTAACGATATACAGGCCGGTTATCATATAAGCGTATTTTTGATAGGCCCAGCCCTGTTTGCGTGGCAAATTGGTTCGTTGATAGACAAATACCCCAAACGATATTTGATTGCATTTTGCGGTTTAATAATAGTCATATTTGCGGTGCCGGCCATGGTGGTGGAGGATATTGCCCCTTCGTTATTTTTGACATTTATTTTGGGTTTTATGGATTTTATGATTTATTCGGCCTGTATGGCCATGTTGGGCGGGCGGTATAAGGGAGATCAATTATTGGCGATGAACACCACCTATATTATTATTTTTGAGGTGGCGGTATTCTCGGGCGCACCGGTGGCCGGTTATTTGATGGAAAAATATGGAATATACGGAATGCCGGTTATGCTGTCAATCTTGGGCATTACCGCATTATGCGTATTGATGGAAAAACCATTACAACGAAAGGAAAAACCATGACAAAACTTGATTTAGACCCCCAATTGGCCAAGGTGGTATTGGAAAGGTTAATTACCCATTTTCAAACCCATACCGAGGTGCAAAATATAGACGTAATGAACACCGCCGGTTTTTGCCGTAATTGTTTGGCCAAATGGTATATGCAGGCCAGCAACGAAGCCGGCCAACCATTAAGCGACCCCGAGGCCCGCAAAATAATATATGGAATGGATTACGAAGAATGGAAGAAAAAATACCAAACCGCGCGCCCATAATGGCCAAAATGCCGGGCGAACCGGTCATATTGGCATCCAAAAGCCAGATTCGCCAGCATATATTGCAACAGGCCGGTGTGCCATTTGTGGCCATACCCAGCCATATTGACGAGGATATTATAAAACAACGCGGTGATGCATTGGGCAAAACCGCAATGGATTTGGCGGTGGCCAAGGCCGAAACCATTGCCCGCCAGTATCCGGGGCGGTTGGTGATAGGGTGCGACCAAATATTGGGTTGTGGCCGTTTGCGTTTTGACAAACCACAAAATATAGCACAGGCCAAGGAACATTTACTGCAATTACAGGGGCGCACCCATATTTTATATACCGCAACTGCGGTGGTTTTGCATGGCCAAGTTGCGTGGCACAGCCTGACCAAGCCCAAATTAACCATGCACCCATTGGGCACAGAGCAAATAGATGAATATTTGGCCAAATGCGGTGATTCCGTTTTGTCTTCGGTGGGTTGTTACCAAATAGAGGGTTTAGGCATTCAATTAATGCAAAAAATACGTGGTGATTTTTTTTGCATTATGGGTTTGGATATTTTGGGTTTATTACATTTTTTGGGTGGGGCGGGGAAATAAAAATTTTAACAAATACCACTTTACATTAACACATAATTTACATATAATAAATACAAACAAACACAAAGAATTACATGACAGAAACAACCAATGACATAGATTTTGAAGGCGAGGAATCGCTCGAAACCACTCAGTTAGAAAATGCTGACGAATACCCTATTATAAGTGTTAAATCGCAACAACGGCAATATTCAATTCGTGAAATTTGCGAATATATTGACGAAAAGGTAATTATACTTGACCCTGATTTTCAACGCGACCGGCAATGGAGCAGAGAACAAGATAGTGATTTGATAGAATCTATTTTAATGGGCCTGCCATTGCCATTATTCTATTTTTTTTCTGACAAAAGGGGAATCTCGCAAGTTGTTGATGGGCGACAAAGATTATCGGCAATCCATGATTTTTTGAATGAAAAATTTTCATTAATTAAAACAAAAATTTTGAAACAATATGAAGGTAAAAATATCAAATCTTTACCCCCAGAAATTGCCTCAAAATTTATGCGCACCCAATTATTAATCAACGAAATACAATATCCAACCCCCGAACGAATAAAATATGATTTGTTTGACCGCGTTAACCGTGGGGGCACCAAATTAAATAACCAACAAATGCGCAATGCGCTTTATTTGGGTAAATCCACTCGGCTTATAAATAAATTATCTGAAAATCAAACTTTTCAAAAGGTTGTGGGCATTAATAATTCAAACCGGCATAAGTGGCATTCGGTAATGAAGGATAGATATATCATTATACGCTTTCTTGCTTTTTATTTGCTTATTGATGGCAAGCTTGCTGGTTATAAATTGGGTGATGATATTGATGAGTTTTTGGCATTTGTGATGGGTGAGAAAATCAATAAAATGGATGATAATGAAATTAATGAATTAGAATTAAAATTTATTTTGGCAATGGAAAGGGCATATTCTGTTGATAAAGATTTGATATTTCGTTTTAATACCCAATGGCGTTCGCCCGTAAATTTAATATTGTTTGAAATGATTGGTTATTTTTTACTGAAAATTTCTGTTGATATAATTGAAGATAAACCAAAAATTAAAGCTTATATTAGTAATTTAAAGGAATCACTGAATAATGAAACATTAAAACGAAGCAACAAAAGCGCAGTCATCAAAGAACGTATTAAAATAGTTCGGGAAAAATTACAAGATATAGAATTTATGAAATTAGGGAATGAAATATGACTGATAATGGTAATTTTTCTTTGTCGATTAAAAATTTTAAAAACATAAAGGAAGCCCAATTTGGGTTTACTCCATTATCAATTTTGACCGGGGTTAATTCGGGTGGTAAATCATCGGTTATTCAGGCCTTATTATTATCTATCAGTATTGCAGGTGATGGCAATTCTGAATTAAATGAGATAGTAAGTGCGTATAATAATTTTGAAATTTCTAAAAATCATAAATTAACTTTGAATGACATAGAATTGAACGCAATTAATCCCGATTTTATTGAATTAGAAATTATTACAACAAACAAAAAACCTATAAAAGTTTCAATTGATAATAATAGCAGTAAAGTTCATGGAAATAGATTTGAATTAGGTTTGCTTTTTGACGTTAATTTATTTTACCTTTCTGCAAACCGAATAGGCCCTGAACATATTGCCAAAATGAATAATAATTCGGTGGTAGGTATTGATGGATGCTACTTATTTGGTTTTTATGAAAAAAATAAAAAAAAGCAAATACAGCTGTCATTTAAGGACTTTGATTTTAACGAATCCTTATTTGAGGTTACATTAACCGAATGGATGAAAATAATATTGGGTTTTGACATCACGCTAAATACTCGAAAATTAAGCGCAGATAGTGCTTGGGTTCAATTCAAAATAAATGACATAGAATTTGACCCACGCAATGTGGGGGCGGGAAATAGTTATTTGGCCAAGATTTTGATAATGTGCTTACAGGCCAAAAGGGGGGATTATGTCATTATTGAAAACCCTGAAATACACCTTCACCCCAAGGCACAGGCCAAATTGGGTGAATTTTTCGCTAAATTGGTTGATGCCGGGGTGAATTTGATTATTGAAACCCATTCGGAACATATAATTAACAAAATTCGTTATTGTGTATATAAAAAAATTATTCCCAATAAAAATGTTGCAATTTATTACAAACCCAGTATTGCAGATGATTTTATTCATTTAAAATTAAACGAAAATGGTAGATATATTGACCCAGATGGCAATAGAAGGGATTTCCCTGAGGGTTTTTTTGACGCAACATTAGACGATTTAATGAGTATAAGGAATGGCTAATGACCTATTCATTATTATTATCCGATGAATTATGCGCATTATTTTATGATTTCAAATCAGGCAAGGATGTGAATAAACAAGATATTGAAAATTTGCTAAGCATGTATGAAAAAGAGTTTCTTTTGTTGCCTGAACAAGCCAAAAAACATTTAAACAATGAATTATCCCAATATTTATCACGACATGATGGCGATGGTGAGGACTATTATTTGAACAAAACCAAATATAAAATTAAATTAACCAATGATGATACAGAAAATAAACCCTATATTTTTAACATTAAGGATAAAGGCCAACTGGTTAGGCAATATGGTTTTTCGTTTAATAATATGAACCAAATGAGCAATGACAAGCAAAAAACTATCGGTTATATTTTGCATTTGGTAAAAAATGCCAAAAATTGCATTGAAATTATTGATAATTATTTGTTTACACCCACAAACCAACAAGATACTTTAAAATTTTTTGAAAATATGAGAAAACAAAATAATAGCATAAAAATTTATTATTATAATAAAAATGTTAACCAAAACATATTATCCCAATTAAAAAAATTAAATATAACCCAAAGCACCAGAAATAACCCTAACCATGACAGATACATTAAAATTGATAATATAACCATCATGTTAAGCAGTGGTTTGGATAATTTGTTGCAAGATAATACAAAAGAACTAAATATTACAATTAACTAGAAATTTATTTTGGATAAACTCTAATTCAATTCCATTTAATAAAAATAAAAAAAATGTAATAAAGGGGGTTGATTATTGAAATAAAATATAGTAATATTGACCCAATGTTGCCAGCAGAAGCGACAATAAAGAAAGGGTAAACCATGAGCAGAAGTCATTTGGGGGGCATTAATTTGGCCAAATTGCGCATCAATTTCAATTATTTTTTTATGGCTTTGGCGGTTAGTTTACTGCCGGTTGTGGTCAATGCACAGGCCGGCCAATATTCCACCATTGTGGTGGAACAACAAAGTGGCAAAATTCTACATGGCTTGGAGGTCAATGAATTGGCTTACCCGGCTTCGGTTACCAAGGTTATGACACTATATATGGCCTTTGAACGGTTAAACGAGGGGAAGATGACATTGGATACAATGATTCCCATTTCCAAAAATGCCAGCCAGGCCAACCCGACCAAATTATACTTAAAGGAGGGCGATTATATCAGCGCGGATTTGGCAATACGGGCCATGGTGGTTAAATCGGCCAATGATGTGGCAACTGCCATGGGCGAATATTTGGGGGGCGGGGACGAGGATGTTTTTGCCAAAATGATGACACAAAAGGCCAAGCAAATGGGTATGACCCGCAGTCAATTTCGCAATGCATCGGGCCTTCCTGACCCGAACCAAGTTTCAACAGCGGCTGATTTGGCAGTCTTGGGCCGGCGCATGATAGAGGATTTCCCGCAATATTATCATTATTTTTCGTTGCGCAATTTTGAATTTCAGGGCAATATTTATGGCGGGCATAACCGCGTGTTGGATCAATTTGCCGGGGCCGATGGCATGAAAACCGGTTATACAAATGCATCAGGTTTTAATTTATTAACATCGGCCGAGGTTGACGGCAAGCGCGTGGTGGCCGTGGTTTTGGGCGGGCGCACCGGTGGCGAGCGTGACCGGGCAATGGTGCAATTATTGCGCAAATATGTTGGCCGTGCCGAAGAATATGACGATGAAGCCAAATTAAGCAAAAACAACCCACCGGTGGTGGCGGCCCCCAAAAAGGTACCGGTATTGGCCAAAAATGGCAAAAATAAAACCCCGCAAAAGGACGATTATAAGATTCAGGTTGGGGCATTTAAACAACGCGATGAAGCCAAGGAAAGGATAAAAACCGCGTTATTTCATATACCCAAAGATTTACGCGGTGAATTGGATTATGTGGTGCAAAAGTCGTTATTTAAAAAACAAGTGGTATACCGCGCGACCATTAGTGGTTTTACCAAAAACGAGGCGATTAATTCATGCCGTAATTTGAAACGCAAAAATATTGCTTGTCTGGTATTGAGTTCGTAAATTCCGGTTGCGATTAATTAAAATTATTGGCCCCGGGCATGTCCAATGAAAATGCCGGTATTTTTATCGCAAATTCGTTGTGTGTAATATGGTTTAACATAAAATATTTGCCCATCATCATACCATTATTGGTATTAAGCGGGCATGATGATTGGTAGGTAAAGACCCCACCCGGGCTTAAAATGGGTTGTTCGCCCACCACACCCGGGCCTTCAACCTCGTGCACATTGCCATTGCCATCGGTAATATACCAATAACGCGATAATAATTGCACCACATCGGCCCCCATATTGGTTATGCGCACGCTATATACCCATACATATTGGTTTTCTCCGGGGTTTGAAAATTCGGGCATGAAGCGTGGTTCCACCTCCACCTTGATATTATCGGTTATTTCGGAATAAAAATACGGGTTGGTGCTCATTGATTCGGCCATTGTTCGTGGCTAAAATGCACATTATTATTGCTGATGGTCAGCAGGGGCACAATAAATTGCCCGCCATGCCCATGCACCCCCTCGCGGTGGATTAAGCCCGGGGTAATGCCGGCGGCAAAAAATACCCCATTTGTATCCTTAACCAATTGGCTGGCATGGTAAAATTGCTTGGTGTTCAGCCCATATTCTTGCACATCGGCCCGTTCGCTATCAGATAATGGGTGGAAACGGCAGAACATTTCGGCCCCCAAACATTGGGCGGCGGTGGCGCATAATATGCCCTCGGGCGTGCCACCAATACCCAATAATGCATCATATTGCGGGTATTCGCCCAACATGGCCATTAAGGCCCCGGCCACATCACCGGCATCATACCAGGCAATACGGCAACCCAAGCCATGGATGCGCCTTTTTAAATCCTTGTGCCGTTCCTTGTTTAATATATAAATGGTCAATTCGCTGATATGCTTGCCCTTGGTTTTGGCCAACAATTGCAATTGATCCTCTATGGGTGATTCGGGGTCAATTTTACCGCGCATTTGGGCATTATAAACAATTTTATCCATATAAAAACTTGGGCCAACATCCATCATGCTGTTGGGGCGGGCCACCGCCAATACCGAAAGTGAATTGCCCATGCCATTGGCAAAATATGTGGTGCATTCCAAAGGGTCAACCGCAATATCCATTGGTTCACCGGCCAAATGGGCATTACCAACAATTTCGCCATTATATAATTGGGGGGCTTCGTCCTTGGCCCCCTCGCCAATCACCACCCGCCCCTTAAAATCGGGCATTTGGTTAAAAACTTGGCGCATGGCATCAACGCATTGTTTATCGGCAAATTCCTTGTCGCCACGCCCCCATTGGGGCAGGGCGGCCACGGCGGCGGCCAAGGGGGCTGATTGCAATTGTTTGATTATATGGCGGTTAATCATTATGGCTGACCGCAATAATTTCGGGCCCGCGGGCCATGGCCACCACACCGGAACGGCAAATTTCAATCTCGCCACATTGGGCCAACAAATTAATTAAGGCATCAATTTTTTCGGGGTTGCCGGCCAATTGAAAAATAAAACTTTGGCTGGTGGTATCAATAATGCGCGCACCAAAAACCTCGGCATAGCGCAGGGCCTCTTGACGTTGTTCGCCATGCGCGCGTGATTTAATAATGGCGATTTCGCGTTGCACAAACTCGCCCTCCTCGGTTAAATCATGCACATTATAAACCGGCACCAAACGGGCCAATTGGGTGCGAATTTGGTTAATCACTTGGGTTGTGCCCTTGGTGGCAATGGTAACGCGTGATACATGGTTTTCGCGTGAAATTTCAGAAACGGTCAGCGAGGTAATATTATACCCGCGCCCCGAAAATAACCCGACAATGCGCGCCAGAACCCCGGGTTCGTTGGCCACTATCACCGAAAAAATATGAATTTTTTCCTCGCGGTGGTGGGTTTCAATTTGGTAAGCAGATAGTGGTTGTTGTTTGGCCATAGTTTACTCTTTAATTTGGTTTATACTGGGAACACTAAATAAGTTTAAAATTAAAACCATTGCAAACCTATTTCGGTAAAAGGGTGGTGAAAATTTGCTCTGCTAACGCAACCGCCATTTTCACCCCCCTTGTAATCCCCCCTACATA
>JACCDX010741777.1_pt1 | contig 12221 bp, 14 predicted proteins | sample 7449681 | NCBI WGS metagenome assembly JACCDX01 (sample SAMN15323450, study PRJNA562643) | freshwater metagenome | isolation source: river surface water | place: USA:Blue River Watershed | collected 2017-08-18
AGACCCATTGAAATATGCGGCCGGTTTTCCGTTAACTTTCATAACCGAACCACCAGAAACTATTTGAGGTTGCATTGAACTTGTTGGTTGATCAGCATGTCTATTATTACCAGATTGATCATACCATTTAGTAATATAACCATCACCACTTATTGATGCTGAACTTTTTGCATATGTTCTAGATGCAGTTCCTTGTGTTAACTGCATTCCCCAAATATAAATATTTGATTGTGTGTTACCCACATAAGCATTATACAGTCTATTATTATTACCATCATCAATTAATCTAACAACATCTGGTCTTTGCCAATATTGTCCAGTTGATGTTCCCCACATAAAACATCTCCACCAGCCGTCTCCCACATTACTCATAGTACATCCAGTATTTAAAAAACCACCTGTTTGTATTAATTGTGAGTTACCAGTTCCCATATCATATGTAACAAGAATAGTATCTGTTGCGACACCACCATATGAATTACTAAGAGCTACTTTATTGGGAGCATTTGTACCTGGGCCTTTTTTGATATAAATGCTAAAATTCCAAGAAAATCCGGCAATCATTTCTGGGTAAGCATAAAGAGCATAAGAATTTGATTTATATAGTGTATGTGTTCCCGAACCAGTTGTTTCTGATAATAAATCAGCAGTCATTGTACCATCGGGAGCAGTTGTTGCATTTGGAGTAACAGATACATTCAATTTAACCCACCATGCATTATCAAACTCTTCTGTATAATTAAGATAATTCTTAACACCAACAAAATTAAGAAGCGTCGTTTCATTTAAATCCCCGTTTGAATTGAAATTTATATCTTGTTCCAAGTTGTCACTAGATCTTCTCACTTTGATTCCAAATCCAGAATAAGTGGATTTTAATCTTCTAAGTGATAATGCTAGTTCAGCCGCTGAATAAGTGTCTAGAAGACTAGGTGTTTGTACAAGTAGTCCAGATCTAACACCAACTCTAATCTGTCCTAACATATTTGAATAAACCATATAATTTTATTATTTTTATATATATATTAAATATTAAAAACAAAAAATAAAAAAATCTTAAAAATGAGATGAAATACATAATACCAATCTTTATTTTAATATTCACATTGATTCTTTTTAAAAGAAATGATGAATTACTAGATGGAAATCCAATCCATATTAGAGGAATTGGTAATTATAAACATACCTCATTAATTAAACTTAAAAAAATTTTAAATGAATTTTATGATATACCAGTTATTATCGATAAACCATTAGATGTATATTATGAATATGGTAGAATTGATGGACAGAAAACCATCGAAAAATATGATTCAGGTGAAAATACAATACTTATAACCAATGATAAATTATATTCAAGTTATAGTGGTAAAAGAGTTGGTGGATTAGCAGAATATCTTGGTAATATTATAATAATTGTTGATGATAATTACCCCAATCTAAAAAGAGTTGTTATTCATGAAATTGGTCATACAAGGGGTTTAGAACATTGTGATGATAGTCATTGTTATATGTCTATAAATAGAAATGATGATGAAATCTTATATCTTTGTAAAAAATGCCAAAAGATGTCAAAAATAACTTCATTTTTTAATATATAATGTATGAAAAAAGTTATATTTTTCCATGGATATGGAGGAGAACCAATTACGTTTATAACAGACTTATTCGAACATATTGGTTATGAAAGTATTCAACAACATATTAATTATGATGATGAGTGGGATTTAGATAGATGTAAATCCATTGTTGAAAAATCAATCGAACTTTCAAAAGATTGTTATGCCATAATTGGTTTAAGTTTAGGTGGTTATACTGCTCACTTAATAGCAAATCATTTAGGTAAAAAATGTATCTTAATTAACCCAGGTCTTGATAGGATGAGATCTCAATTATATCTAGGTAATCAATTCCCAACAGATGATGATTCTTCTGGAGAAGATTTAAAGGATTTTAACTTTGTAACTGAATTTAATAAATGTGAATTAGAAGTTTATCTAGGTGGTAAAGATTTTCAAATACCAAACAATTATACAACTGAATATCTAATTAAAAATAAAATTGATGCTCGTGTCGAAATATTGAAAGATATGTATCATGTTTTTAACCTACAAGAGTTTATTAAAATAATAAAAATGAGTGAATTTTTTTCAGAAATATAAATTTAATTTTTATATTTGTAAAATGAAAGGTAAAATTCACATAGGGAAAATATCAAAAGAAGAAATACTTAAAGTTTATAAAAAAGCTTCTAGAGATATTGAATTGGAAAATTCTAATGGATGGGTATCTATAAATAAAGTACACAAATCATTAAAAAATTATTCTAGAAAAGAAAAACATAAAAGTTATTTTTTATAAAAAACTTCCTCGACCACCATATTTTATAGTTTCTATCACAAATTCGGATAAATCACAATTGGAAATAGTTTTATCCGTATGTCCATATGGAACAGCAGTATATACTTTCTTTCCAGATACACTTTTATATAAAATGGCATAAAACTTACCATCTTTTATGTTTTTAAATATTGTCATATAAATGTATATATTAAATTATTCTGTCTATTTTTTTTACTGACATTAATTTTTTTGGCATAGAATTTGTAGATAAGTATATAAAAAAGAAAAAGTTATGAAAAAAATTTATTTATTAGACCTATTTAATTTAATGAGTAGTGACTTAGAAATGAATACTACTCCAAAAGAAAATGATCCTAATTGGACTAAAATCGTTGAAGAATTCCAAAATGGAGAGTTTATAACTAAAAAAGAAACTTGGACTAGCATAGATGGTACGTCTAAATATGTAAAAACATATACCGAATCAAAAAAGAAACGAAGTGAAGATGTAAAAATGCTCGAGTCCCAATTAAAAATAGCCGTAGAAAAAGAAGAATATGAAAAGGCTGCACAACTCAGAGACAAAATTAAAGAGTTGAAAAAGTAAAAAAAACCCTCTCAAATTGAGAGGGTTTTTATATTATATCCCGAATCTGGATCTACCAGAGTTAAAATTATGTAGTATTTCAGCATCTGTAAGAGCTCTATTATAAACTTGAACACTTCCAATAGAACCATTATATGGTTGTGAAGTTGATGGATGGTTTCCTATTCTCATACTATTTGATAGTGTTATAGCACCTAAATTTGCAGTTGAAGTTGTTTCTAAAACACCATTTACATATAGACTAAATGTATTTCCAGACTTTTTATAAACACCATAGAACCACTGATTTGTATTAGTAGTAGTTGTTGAGTATAGATATGTAGAATCAACAGAATTATTGTCCCTTGAGAAAGCCAAGAATTTTCCATTCATAGCTTGATAAATTGCCCAACCAACAGGATTTCCACTATAACTCATAACAAGAACATCATTATTACTATTAAAATGACCAATTCCTTTGAACCAAACTCCAATTGTGAAACTACCACCGGCTGGTACTGTATATTGAAGATTTGTATTAATATAATCATCTATACCATCAAATCTCACAACACCATTACTTGCAGTTCCGTAAGAAGCACCGTTTGTAAAATCACCATAATATCCACTACCAGATATATCATATATTCTTGTTCCTGTTCCCGAATAGGAAGATGGATAGTAAGGATCAACATGAAATATTAATCCAGATGATTTAATGAAATCTAATGATTGTGTATTGTATATTGATGAAACCTCCGAATCACTAAGAGCCTTATTATAAATCTGTGTTCTACCAGAATCCATAATTGTATTATAACCTGCACCAATTCTACCAACATATAAAGGTTGTACTACATTACTTATTGATCTATTGGCAAATCCAGTCGGTGAGTTTGTTCCTTTTTGTATACCATCAACATATATTCTCATAGTTCCACCATCTCTGACAAAAACAAGATGATACCAAACATATGTACTGATAGTATCTGGTGATGAAACAGAATAAAAAGTTCCACTAGAATCAATTCCAAAAGAGGGTCTAAGAACACTATAATCAGCCATACCAAAACTCCAGTTATTAGAACCCGGACTAGCACCGGTATACCATTTAGTGATTGTACCACCACTCCATCCGAAATTGGCATTTTTTAACTTAGTCCATGTGGATACACTAAATGATTGTGTTCCAAACATATATGATTTAGCATCTTTAATTTCTAAATAATCATTTATACCATCAAATGCGAACCATTTTTTATTCCAAACTGGGGCTGTAGTTGAATCGGTTCCATTACCCCACACTTTTATATTATTACCAACATTAGCTGGATTTATTAATGTTGGTGAATTAGCTATATAAAGAGATGGATTAATATCTAATATTAAATTGTTTAATATTTGCGGATTATCTTCCATCCCAAATCTACTTTTATTTGTTAAGTAATTTTGAGAAACCTCTGTTGAACTAAGAGCTTTATTATACATTCTAACAATTGGAACTTCAACATTACCGTGTAAATTATCTGTATTATCTTGAACAGCAATTCTCAATCTTCTACCAGCTGAATTAACAGATTTTGTTCCCAAAGAACCATAATAAGATATGGATGGTGTTGATGTCGTTCTTAATGAACCATTTATATAAACTTTTAACTCACCACCTTGTCTAGTAATAACCCCCTGATACCAGGTATTAATTAATATTTCATCTGACACTATTCCATAGAAACCACCACCCTGTGCTTCTAATGTGAAAACTAAATTATTCCCATGTGATGTTCCCTGAGTATCACCAAATCCTATTTGCCATTCATTTGAAGTTGGATTAGCACCACTTATCCATTTTGATAATAAATAACAACCATCCCAGTTTAAGGTACTTTCTTTTCTTTTAAACCATATCTCAATTGAAAAATCTCCAGATCCGAATACTGGTGGATTACTTATCTCAGCATAATCATTAATACCATCAAACATTATTTTTCCTCCATCTAATGATGAATATACTGGACCATTTATAAGAGTAGCATTTCTATTATTTCCACTTAAATCATTCCAAGTTGTTCCCGAACCAGAATATGAAGATGAATTTCCAGAATCTAAATGTAAAATTAATCCAGATGTTACTAAATTTGCACTTATTGAAACTTGACTCCTAACACCAACTCTTGATTGTCCTAATAAATTTGTATAAACCATTTTTAAATTTTATTTTTTCTTATATATTAAAAATAAAACTTACAAAAATAAAAAACCCTCTCAATTTGAGAGGGTTTTTGTTCTTTAACAGAACGGGCCTTTATATAAAAATATTCAGACTCCACCACCTTATTTTTCTAAATAAGGAAAAAAGAAATTATTTAACTTTTTCTTCTTCAACTGAAGCAGCTCTGTAAGGAGTAGCTAATTTCTTAATTTCACCGATGAATTTTCTTGCCTCACCAGCGTTTTTCTTAAACTTACCATTATGTGCAGCGTCAAATTGCTCCCATAAAGTTTTTAACTGTTCGTAAACTTCTTGTTTAGTCATCACTTTATTTTTATTTTTTTGGATTTCAAAGTAATCCTTTACTTTATATTCTTTTTATTTGAAAAGTTTATTCAAATAAGTCAGCAGCGTCACTATCAACATATCCATCACCTTCATCATCGTCATCCTCACCAATAATCTTGTTGAATTCACTCTCAACCTCCTCAATTTCATCCAATGATTTAAAACGGAAATAATCATTTACAATCGGAGCCATCGAATTTAATACATCCTGTGTGAAAATCTCCTGTGTGAATAATTGCTTTGTAGTAACCGATTTACCCAAATGTCTTACATACCAACGAATACCACCCGGTGTAAAAGTCATTTCACCAGTCTTTTTATCAACTTCCATTTTACCTTTTGCAATACCAATTTGTTCAAAGAATTCTGGTCGACAAAATGCGTCTAAACCACTATATTTATTTAAACCGTTTAAGAAGGAGATATCAAATCTGATTTTCTTAGGTTTAGCCAATCTATTCTTTTGAGTTTTGAATAAAACAGAGATTCCTGATTGACCTAAATCCATATCATCCTCATTACCATCTTTTAATTTCGATTTGCTTAAGAATCCTAAAACCGAGGCAGAATATACTAGACCCATTCCGCCTTTGGAGATCTCTTTTGGAAACATTGAATTCATGTCAAGATAAGTATGGTTACAGCAAACCATTGGAATATCAAGGTATCCAAGGTCCGAACTAATACTTCTAAATAAAGCATTTAATCCCTTTGCTCTCGTCATATCTTGTTTCATAGCTCCCTTTAAAAGATCTTCCTTCTCCTTATTAGAAGACATCATACCAATAGAATCTAAAACTATTATGATCTTAGGAATATCATATCCCCCAAGCTTAGCTTCTTTTAACTCATCTAATAACTGAGTAATAGCTATGTTTATATCTTCAACTTTATTTGATCTAATCAATCTAAACTTATCAGGAGAGATATCAATACCCATTTTCTGAATTCCTTCTAAATCTATAGAATTTTCAGTATCTATATAAATAACAGAGTAATTATTTTCTCTTTGAGCAGATTTACATATTGAGTATGCTATATAACTTTTTCCTGCACCAGACTCACCCAACAGACCAAAAATACGACCACCCAATATACCACCCCCAACTAATTTAGCTGATAAAGCAGCATCCAATAAATAACATCCAGTTGATATAAATGATTTTTCTTTAACTTCTCTTTCAATTACAATAGGAACTGATTTAGAGATATTGTCTAGTATAGTACCCACCTTACTAAATTCAAATTTTTTAACTTCCTTTGTTTGTTTTGCCATTTTAATAAATTATTTTTTATACTTTATATATTAAATAATTTCTCCCCCTTTGTAATTTTATTTAAATAATTTTTATAAGGGGGAGAGAAAAATTTTATATATAAAATATGGACATAAAAAATTATTTAAATATCTGTAAATTAAACATAGATAGTAGATATGAATATGATTATTCTCTTTTAGAAAATGATGTTAAAAGAGGTAATATTGATATAATATGTAAAAAACATGGTAAATTTGTTGCAAATAGTTATCATTTTAAAAATAATAAATCAAATTGCAAAAAATGTACAATTAATTTTAAAATTATTAATGAAATTGAGAAATTATATCCAAATAGATTTAATTTCGATAAGTTTGAATATGTTAATAATTATAAACATTTTATTTTATATGATAATGATTCCAACTATGATATTAGAACGACACTAAGAGATATAAGAAAAGATATAATAAAACCACTTATAGATTTTAATTACATAAAAAATGAATCTATTAATAATTGGGGAGATAAATTTGAATATCTGAGTATTGATAATAATAAAATAACATTAATATGTAAAGAACATCAAACAACATTCACACAATCCATTAAATCACATCTTTTGAAAAATAATGGTTGTGAAAAATGTCTATCTAAAAAAAAATACACATCATCAACAAGAGTTAAAAGTAAATTAAAATTTATTGAAGATGCTATTAATTTATGGGGAGATAAATTTGATTACTCAAAAGTTGATTATATAAATAATAAAACTCCAGTTATTATTATATTTAATAATAAAGAATATAGACAAAGACCGGATTCTCATTTAAGTGGAAAATCCGTTGAATTGGAATGGAAAAAAAATATGGGACAAGATGAGTTTATCAAGAAGGCTATTAAAAAACATGGTGAATTATACGATTATCACTTGGTAGAATATAAAAAAACATCAGAATATGTAAATATAATATGTAAAAAACATGGTGTATTTAAACAAAAAGCTGAATTACATTTAAAGGGTAGTGGATGTTATAAGTGTAAATTTAGTACTGGTGAAAAAATAATAAGTAATTTTTTGGAGATAAATAATATAAAATATGAATCACAATATAAATTTAATGATTGTAAAAATATAAATAAACTAAGTTTTGATTTTTATTTATATGATTATAATTTATGTATAGAATATGATGGATCTCAACATTTTATTAAAAATGAATTTTTTGGAGAGGATTCTTTTCAAAAAACTATTAAAAATGATATGATAAAAAATAATTATTGTAAAGAAAATAATATCAATTTATTAAGAATACCATATACAGAATATAAAAATATAGAAAAAATTTTATACAATGAAATGAAAAAATATATAAAAATAACACAAGCAGAAAAAAATAGAAAATTTATAGAAAAATCAATAAATTTATGGGGATATAAATATGATTATTCAAAAGTAAATTATATAGATTCAACTACACCAGTTATTATAATCTATAGAGGAGTTGAATATAATCAAACTCCTAAAAAACACCTATCTAAAAAATCTTGTGAATTAAATGTAAATAGATTAAGTGATGAGGAATTTATAAGAAGATCTATTGAAATTTGGGGTGACAGATTTTCATATGAAAATATGAACTATACTAACACATATTCAAAAGTTAATCTATTTGATAAATTAACTGGGTTCCACATAGAGGTTAAAGCATCTTCACATTTAAATGGAAATTATCCATCTGATACTAAAGATATTTTTATAAAAAAATCAGAATTATTATATGATAATAAATATGACTATTCAAATATTAGTTTTAAAAATATGACAACCAAAATAAAGATCATTTGTCCAGAACACGGTGAATTTGAAGCATATCCATATTTACATTTAACAAGTAGAAATATTTGTAATAAATGTTCGGAGTTTAATACTAATAAAATTGCTAAATATTTAGATAAAAATGATATTTCATATTATAGACAACATAAGTTTCCTGATTGTAAGAATATATTTCAATTACCCTTTGACTTCTATTTACCTAAATATAGAACCATTATAGAGTTTGATGGTAAGCAACATTTTCAACCTGTTGAACATTTCGGTGGTTTAGAATCATATGAGCGTTTAAAAATAAATGATAAAATCAAGAATGATTATTGTGAGGATAATTTCATTGAGTTGATTAGAATTAGGTATGATCAGATTGATCGTATTTATGATATATTAAATGAGAGTTTAAGGATGAAAATAAAATCAATGTAGAAGAATAACTAATTTCAATATTCTATAAAACTTTCTCCCATCACCTGGAAATTTATTATTTAACAACTCAGCATCATCTATATCAATATTAACATCATAGTTAGGATATTCATCTTTTAGTCTCATTGTAGAAGATTTTAATTCTTTAGTAAGTTTAGATAATTGATCTATATTATTTAGATATTCGTCTAGTGATTGTAATTCTAAGTTAAGTTGTGGTTCGTAGATAAATATACATAGTGTTGAATTATCATCATTGAAACCTTCTTCATCTATTTCACAATCATAATCTTCATTTTCAAGTATATCAATAAAACAATGTTTGATATATTCGATATCTAAGCCTTGTTCTTTATTTTCGTTAAATTTTTTTAGATGTTTCATATTACATCATATTTTTTCTCATTTCTATGAAATGTTTTCCTTTTTCTGAGTTAAGAAATTCTTTTTCTTTGCCTATTTTTTTAAGTAGTTGCATATAATGATCTACAGCTCTAATATCATCGAAATTATCAACAATTTTATCACATATTTCATCATATGATAATTCTTTTTTTGTTTCTGGTTGTTTTTCTTCTTCTTTTGACTTAAATAAGTTCCAGAATTCATTTACGCTTTTTAAATTTTTCATAATTTTTATTTCATTTTAATATTTACTACATAGTAATCATAACCTTCATGACCTCTTAATAGAGTTTGTTCATAAATTACTTCTATTATATAATTTGGAAATTCATCTTTAAGGTTATTAATAGAACCATTTAACTTTAAGAGGAATTTATTCATATCGGAATTAAACTCAATAAAATCATTTATTTCACCTTTATAACCATCTGGTGTGAATTTTACTCCTAATTGTGGGCAATTAATAAATATTGCACAATCAATAGGATTTTCATTTTCATTAACTTCTTGATCGTTAGAATTTCTCCAACGGAATTCACCATCTAAATCATCTTCATTATATGAATACTCTACTAAATCGAGGAAGCAGTGTTTGATATACTCAACATCAAGTGAATTATCGGTATTTTCGTTAAATTTTCTTAGGTGTTTCATATCTTTTATTTAAATTTATTTGGGAATATATGTCTCCATTCGTGTCCTTGTGGTACGTCAGATGCTCTAACTCCAAATATTTTCTTTTCTGGACAAGTATCTTTACCATCCATTAAAAAATTATTATTACAAGCCCAAACTTCTATATTTCTATTAAGTGGTTGTCCTACTGAAAATGGAAATCTAATTCCTGTTTTATTTTCTATTTCGCTTATTCTTCTTTTAGGATCTAATTGTATAGTTATAACAAGTCTTGGATTTCTTTTATTTGTAAAAATAATAGATGAATTTGTTGAAAGCGATTCTTCTATTTCATTATTTTCTATATTATTTTCAATCTCAATTCTATCTTTTTCTTCTAGTTCGTCTGTATAACTAGGTAGATTAATTTCAGTGGGTGTATCGGTATTCCACTTAGATTGAAATCTTTTTGCGAAGTTTTTAAACTTTTCGATTTTAGCCATTTTATTTAAATTATTTTATAATTTATATATTAAATATGGAATATCTTTTTTATTAGAAGATGAGCGAGAAATTTTAATTGAGATTCTTTATAATTGATTATATTAAAATTAATAATCCAATAATACCACCTACTATTGTTGCTATTGCATCATAAATATCGGGTGTGTGTGTATCTTTATGAAGATAATCATAAATCTCTTTTGATAATCCAAATATTGTACACATCATAATTCCAATTAGTGGATTAAATATAACTTTAAATAGTCCAAATATTATTAAACCATAAATTAAGTGGTTTGCTTTATCTTGTTTTAACATCGGTAGTTTCATAATTTGTTAATTAATTTTATCATTTGATTTAATGTGTCAATATATCTCTCGGCTACATGTCTATCTATATCATCACTACTCAATCCTTTAGTCCAATACATAATTGTATCGTGTGATTTTTTAAATTCATATCTATCTGATAATAAAACTCTTGATATAGATTTTAACTTTTCTTCAGCAATAACTATATCATCAATATCTTCTAATGTAGACGGTTTAACTTTATTAATAATTAATTGACCTAATTCTATTAATTTGTTTGAAAGTAATTTACAATTAGGCTTCTTAGTTGCTTCTCTACTAAGTAAATCTGTTTTAAAATTATATACTGATTTAAGTATTTGAAATATTGAATTTGGAATTGTGCTCACATTTTCGTCTTCTTTTCCAAATTTTATTAAAGTTAATCTAGATGCTTCATTTCTAATAGGATCATCAGAAAGTTTATTAGATTCTTTATTTATTTTATTCATCATTTTACTAAAATAAGAACCCACTTCAGATTTAAAATCTCCATTAAGGGTATTATACCATTGTTTTAATTTAGTCATATATGGACCATCACCAGATAGATTGTGATCTATTGAATCAGTGCCTTCCCAAAGTTTAATTATTTTATCAATATTTTTTAGAGTGCTATTTATATCAAAAAATAGAATATATTTATCAAAAAGAACTTTATTGAATAATTCATTAAAGGTGTTAATATTAAATTCTTTTTTGGCAATCTCCATCAATCTTCTTTCAATATTAGACTTTTTAATATCTTCTGGCTTTTTTAAAGCTTCTGCACCCGATCTCATTTCTTCTCTATCCCCTTTGATACTTGATCTTTTTTTAAGAGTATCTAATTTACTAGTGTTAAATACAATAGCGAATTGTGAATCACTTAAATCACTTTTAATAAATCCCTTTTTAGAATCTAATCTTTTGTTTAATAATTTTTCACCATCTCCTAAATCTTTTAGTGTCCAAATAATCCAATCATCATCTCCTAAACTCCAAGATCTATTACCATATTCTTCCCAATCATCACCATCTGGTTGAGATCCATCTAAATCACAATCATCGCTACTAAAGATGGCATATAATCTACCTCTATAATCATCTCTCCAAAGAGTTGCTGTAACTTTACCAGCAGATATTCTATCTTCAAATTTAATTAGTATTTTATCTTTATGATTTATTCCACCATCCTCAACATATTTTTTAAAGTCATATAATGAGTCAAACTTTTTATCTTCTATATGTTTACCTTTTCCTCTTACTTCACCACCATCGGTTAGAGATGTTTTTACTAAATTACCCTCTGTATCTAACCAAAACTTATAAATTTTATCATTATTTTCAACTTTATCA
>JACCDX011320242.1_pt1 | contig 12221 bp, 11 predicted proteins | sample 7449681 | NCBI WGS metagenome assembly JACCDX01 (sample SAMN15323450, study PRJNA562643) | freshwater metagenome | isolation source: river surface water | place: USA:Blue River Watershed | collected 2017-08-18
GGATTGCCGGACGAATGCCATTTGCCCAGCCATGAAAATACGCGGTAATCATTACCCATCGCGTAATTGCTGCGGGCGCCAAAAATAATGGTCGCGTTGATCGAGTTGAGGCAGGAAAAAATCACGATCAGGCCAAACACCATGGCCGAACCTTTGCCGAATGCCAGAATGAACACATCGTAAGCGGCCGCCTGTGAGTTCGCAATGCCACCCAGACCGAGCGCTTTCAGATACGCGAGATTGGCCAGCAGGTACATGATCGTGACCGCACCGAGGCCCAGTGCCAGCGCACGCCAGATGCCACGCTTTTCGTCGCGCGCTTCGGCCGAGGCATAAGCGACTTCATTCCAGCCACCGAAGGTCAGCAGAACGAAGACCATCGCCAGTCCGTAATTGGTGTCGCCGGTTTTCTGCGTCAGCAAATCCCAGGTCGGTGCGCTCTCGGACGCATAGAAACCCGCAATGATGACGGCGACGATGCCGAGAAATTCAAGAATCGTGAAAGTATTTTGGGTAAAAGTGCTTTGGTGTATGCCGATCAGATTAATCAGGCTCAGTACCAGTATGACGCCCACTGCCCAGATGAAGTTAGCGTAGGGGCCGAGCGGCCAGATCGCGGCCATATAATCGCCTAGCGTAATTGCCAAAATAGCCATGGAGCCGGTGACGATGACTGTCGCACGGGCCCATACATAAAAGAACGCCAGATTTTTGCCAAAGCTGCGGCTCAGAAAATGATATTCACCTCCAGCGCTCGGGTAAGCGGTGGACAGTTCGGCGTAGCAGAGCGCACCCGCCACTGAAATGAGCCCGCCCGCCAGCCAGGCCAGTAGAAATTCGAGACCACTGCCCGACATCGCAGCAACAATCGAGGGGGCTTTGAAGATACCGGCACCGACCACTGTTCCGAACACAAGACAAATCAGATCAAAAGTACTCAGGCGGCGCTGCGGCGCTTCTTGGTTTTGCATGTAATTTTGGGAAAAATTGTGTTAATCTTGAAATTATTATTAAAGCGATATTGATTTATTGGTAATTATTCAAAAACAAACGAATAACCCTTTAGAAATCGCTACTTATTATTTTCGCATAATACAGTGCTTTTATAGAACATAACGATCTGACCGTTATGGCAAAGCCTGGATCCGGACAGTGCGCCCCCGCCACTGGACACTTTGTCAGAAGCGCACTCCCCCAACGCCGCCCGTAAAGTGAGTTGAGTTTTGTTGTGGGCGACCGATGAATAGCTGCACTCGAGATATTGGGACAGGTTTTGATGAGAATTTTCTTCATTGCTTTTTTTGCATTTTCCGCGATGTTATCAGCGACAACGGCGCTGGCCGGTACGTCGTCATCGAAATCCGCAAAACACCGCGCGTCCTCGCGCGGCCCGGTCGTGATCCGGATGCATTCGCCGGCCGCAGCCGACCAGTCGCTGATTATTGAGACGCATCTTGAACAAGGTTGCCTGACCAATGAGCAGAAGCGTACGCTCACCTGGCAGCTGGGAATTGAAGAGCAGGAGTTGCAGCATTTTCTGCTGGATGCCAACCCGGTAGAGCCGCAAATTCGGGGCAAAGAGTGCCTTCACTATGCGACCGCCGTTGCTCCGAAAGGTGATGTGAACTCGCTGGCAGTGCTGAGCCGTGCATCCACCGCCGAGCAGCCGATTGCTTTGTTCATGTCCAAATCAGCGAGCGAAGAAAAGCCGGTCATTCGCCGTCTGGAATTACCGATGCTGTCGCGATCGCTGACCGAATTAAGTTTGCCGGCGCTTGATCTGGACACGGTAGCGGCCGAGCAGATCGAGCAGATTCCGCTTCATTTGCGCTGGGAGTTGGGTTTGCTGGTGCGTCAGATGATTTCCAGGCTGATCTCGCCCGACACGCATCAGCTGCGGGTGGTTCTGGAGAAATTACCTGAGCGGATGCTGGAGAAAATTCTGGCGGTGGAACTGATCGATACTCGCAAGGGAACGGTAAAAGATCGTGTCATCTGGTTTGAGCGGTCCGAGCAAAGGGGTGCATTTTTCAGCACGACCAGTGGCACGGATTACGCCCGCATGCTCTGGTATTCGCCGACGCGTCATGTGAATATCTCGCGCGGGGTGGGGCAGAGTGTGACGACGGTTCGTCGTCAGGTGGTCACTCAGGCAAGGGGCAAGAAGAAACCTCGTCTTGCGGTGCGCAGCTTCAGCTACCGGGGGCAGCACATAGGTATCGATTTTGTTGCGCCTGCAGGTACGCCCGTGCATGCCGTAGCGGAAGGTGAAGTGGTGTTCGCCAGCACCATGGGTGGGTATGGCAATCTGGTGATACTCAGCCACGGTCAGGGCTATGAAACCTACTATGCCCACCTGTCGGGCTTTGCACCTGATCTGGTCACTGGCAAAAAAGTGCTGCGAGGCGAAGAAATCGCTTTCGTCGGCTCCACTGGCTTTTCTACGGGGCCGCATCTGCACTATGAATTGCGCAAGGACAAGCGCTACATCAATCCCTTCGACAAGCAGACATCGCTCGAATTCTGGAGCTTGAGTCCTGAAGAGCACGAACCGATGCTGGCGCTGATGCTGGTGCTCGATTTGACGCGTGAGATGAATGGCAAGGCAGAACACGCGGGCAAATCATTGCCGCAGTCTGTGTCCACCGGGTACATCAAGGTAAATAACGGCGGACAGTAAGAACCAATCTCGTCAGGCCGCTAGCTGCGTTGGCATCCCTTGCAGGGCGCGCACTGGCTTGCATGCCAGTGCCGTTTCGCAGGCAGGCTGTATCCAGCCTGAATTCCCTGCGTCACCCTTGCCGTACAAGCTTTACTGTCTGCGGTACTGCCGCCTTGCTATCGACCCAACGAGATAGGTTCTAAGAGCCTGCCTCATCAGGGCTGCGGGCTTGGCTGCAGTGTTGCGATGACGGGCGTGTGATCCGAAGGCTGTTCCCATTTTCTGGGTAGTTTGTCGATTTCGCATGCAGTGCAGCGCCCGGCAAGCGCTGTCGAGAGCAAAATGTGATCAATGCGCAGTCCCCGGTTTCTGCGGAAGGCCATTTGCCGGTAATCCCACCAGCTATAGAGTTTCTCCGCCTGCGGGAACATGCGAAACGCATCCGTCAGTGGTAGAGCACACAAACGTTCAAACGCGGCGCGCTCGGGCACGGAGACCAGCACCTGATCCAGCCAGGCGGCCGGGTCATGGACATCCGCATCCGCCGGTGCGATGTTGTAATCCCCCAATAACGCAAGCTCGGGAAATTTTTTGAGTTCATCATCCAGCCACTGAATAAGCGCGTCGAGCCAGCGCAGCTTGTACGCATATTTGTCCGAATCCACTGCCTGCCCGTTAGGCACATAGGCGCAAACAATGCGCATGCCCGCTATGGTAGCGCTGATGATTCTTTGTTGTTCGTCTTCGAAAAGCGGATTGTTCTTGACGACATCCGTGATCGGATGTCGCGACAGTATCGCTACGCCGTTATAAGTTTTCTGCCCTGTGAAAACGACCTGATAGCCCGCTGCCTCGATTTCCGTGACCGGAAATTTATCGTCGGTCAGCTTGGTTTCCTGCAGGCAGAGTACGTCGACCGGGGAGGATTCCAGCCACTGCAGGACTTGCGGCAGACGTACTTTGAGGGAGTTGACATTCCAGGTGGCGAGTTTCATTGACGAATCAGCGTTTCGCACGTTCCATCAGGAATGTGGTCAGTAGCGGCACGGGTCGGCCGGTCGCCCCTTTTGCTGCACCGCTTTTCCACGCCGTGCCGGCAATATCCAGATGCGCCCACGAATACTTCCGAGTGAAGCGCTCCAGGAAGCAGGCGGCCGTGATGCTGCCACCCGGCGGGCCGCCGATGTTGGCGATGTCGGCGAAGTTCGACTTGAGCTGCTCCTGATACGCCTCTTCAATGGGCATGCGCCATGCCGTGTCGTTTGCGGACTTGCCTGCAGCGAGCAATTCATCGGCCAGCGCATCATGGGTACTGTCATGCCGGGTGAACAGCCCGGTGTTGTGATGGCCCAGCGCCGTGACGCAGGCGCCGGTGAGCGTGGCGATGTCGACCACGCAGGCCGGTTTGAAGCGCTCGACATAGGTGAGGGCGTCGCAGAGGATCAGGCGGCCTTCGGCATCGGTGTTGAGAATCTCGATGGTCTGGCCTGACATGGAGGTGACGATATCGCCCGGGCGGGTCGCGCGACCGGACGGCATGTTCTCGCAGGTGGGGATGACGCCGATCACGTTCAGGTTCAGATTCATCTCCGCGATAGCGCGGAAGGTGCCGAGTACCGATGCTGCACCGCACATGTCGTATTTCATTTCATCCATGCCCGAACCGGGCTTGAGCGAAATGCCGCCGGTATCGAAGGTGATGCCTTTGCCGACCAACACCACCGGCGCCTCTTTGGCTTTGCCGCCCATGTGTTTGAGGATAATGAACTTGGGTGGCTGATCGCTGCCTTGGGTCACTGACAGGAAGCTGCCCATCTTCAGCGCTTCGAGCTGTTTGCGGTCGAGGACTTCCACACCCAGCTTGAATTCCTTCGCCAGCTGTTTGGCCGTGCTTGCCAGATAGGTCGGGGTGCAGATATTGGGCGGCAGGTTACCAAGTGTTTTGGAGAGATCCATGCCGTTGGCCAGCGCAACGCTCTGCGACAGGTTTTTGCGGGCGGCGGCAAGGCCGCTGTCGTCGGTGGCCAAAGTTACTTTGGTCACGCCGGAACGGCTGTCGTCTTTCTTGCTCTTGAGGCTGTCGGCCCGGTAGATGCTCTCGCGCAGCGCCAGCACGATCGTGCGTTGCGCCCATTCGGCATGTCGTCCCTGCACGATATCGAAGGGAAGTGCGATCAGCGCGTCGCTGCTGCCCAGTGTCGCCAACACGCGCGCTGTGGCTTGCGCGGCCGCGATGAAATTCCGGTCGGAGACTTCACCTTCGGTGCCCAGCCCAACCAGCAGAACGCGCCGCGCACCGCCAGTGGTCTGATGCAGTAGCAGGGTGGTGCCGGCCTTGCCAGTGATATCGCCGCTTTTGACCGCGCTGGTTAATACGCCTTTGTCATCAAGCGATTTGGCGGCGGCAGAGAGCTTGCCGTTTTCGAACACGCCGACAGCGATACAACCCGTTTTGTGCAGGGCGATTGCGTTTTTTGCATTAAAAGCTTTTATGCTAAAGTCCATGGCCACTCCTTTAATGCACGCAATTATAGTCTCCGAATGATTTTTCAGCGCGCCATACGCCGCGAACTGCTCAGCGCTGTGGGTGCGGTGTTCACGACGCTGTTCACCATCGTCATTTCCGTCATGCTGATACGCATCCTCGGCGACGCCGCCGCAGGAAAGGTCGCGTCCGCTGATGTTGTTGCGCTGCTTGGGTTCGCAGCACTGATCAATTTACCTGTACTGATTTCACTGACGACTTTTATCGCGGTGCTGATGGTCGTTGCGCGCAGCTATCAGGATTCTGAAATGGTGGTCTGGTTTGCGTCCGGCATCTCGTTGACGCAGTGGATACGCCCGATCATGCAAGTCGGTTTGCCACTGGTCATACTCACCGCGGTGCTCTCCTTCTGGCTGACGCCCTGGGCTGGCAAATTGTCAGCTGAATACAAAGAGCGCTTTCGCAACCGGGAAGATATTTCGCGGGTTTCACCGGGCAAGTTTCAGGAATCAGCGGATGGCTCGCGCGTGTTCTTCGTCGAAGGCCTGTCCTCTGACACAAGCAACGTGAAAAATGTTTTTCTGAGCCAGAACCAGAATGAGGAAAACAGTGTTGTCGTCGCGCGCGAAGGCAATGTGATCATTGACCATCGGGGTGACAAGCTGCTGCAGTTGCGCGACGGACGCCGCTACGATGGCTTGCCGGGTGCGCCGGATTTTCGCATCATGGATTTTGAACGTTATGTCGTCGTCATTGCCAGCAATGCACAGGAGATCGCAGAAAACCGTTCGGCGCGTGCGCTGCCGACCAGTGAACTGATCGTCAACGCAACGCCAGTCAACCTGGCGGAGCTGCTGTTTCGCATCTCCTCGCCTCTCACGTGCATGATGCAAATGTTGCTCGCCATACCACTGGGTTTCGTCAATCCCCGCCGGGGCCGGACGCTGAACCTGATGATTGCGCTGGTGCTGGCTATTGCTTACTTCAATGCGAACAGCATCATGCAGGCGTTGGTCTCGCAGAGCAAGGCATCCTTTGCGATGTCATGGTGGCCTTTGCATTTGGGTGCGCTAGTGGTCGTGGCTTTGCTGTTTCTCTGGCGCAATAACACCAACCTGCGCTGGCATCCGTCAGTCTGGCTGGCGCTGGCGCGCAAGCTGGTGATGTCACCTTCGGGAGCAGCGCGATGAGCGTGTTACGGCGCTACTTTTCGGGCGAAATTTATCGTTCTGTTGCCTTCGTACTGGTGGCCTTTCTCGCCTTGTTCTCATTTCTCGACATGATGGGCGAGATTAGATTCGTGGGGCAGGGCGGGTACCGGATCGAGCATGCATTCATTTATATCACGCTCGGCTTGCCGAATTATGCGTATCAGATCATGCCGATTGCAGCGCTGATCGGTACGATTTACGTCATGGCGCAGTTCGCCGCGCGCTCTGAATTTACAGTGATGCGTGCCTCATCACTGTCGATGTCGGGCGCCATGCGTCTGCTGTCGAGAATTGCTGTCGTGTTTGCTGTGCTTACCTTCGTTCTGGGTGAATTTATTGCGCCTCGCGCCAATGACTTCCGGGAGAATTTCAAGCGACGCATACAGGGTGCGACGATTTCATCAGAGTTTCGCTCCGGTCTGTGGGCTAAAGATGTGCTGCGTGATCCGGTCAGCAAGCAGGTCGTGGGTACACGATTCCTGAATGCCGGCAAAGTTGAGGCGGACGGTGTTGTACGCGCGGTTCGTGTGTATGAATTCGATCTGCAGATGCGCATGCTGGCGCTGATTACCGCGGACGAGGGGCATTTTCTGAACAATAATCAGTGGCGCCTGATGAAAGTGAAGGAAATGCGTTTTGCTCAGGATCCGAATCCGACGGATGGTAAGCCCGCCACGCTCATTTCGCAACGCAAGCTCGACAGCAGTACGCTGATTTCAGAAATCACGCCGGACATCATGGCGGTTCTGGTGACCGACCCGAATAAAATGTCGGCGCTGGACTTGATGGTGTTCAGCCGTCATCTTGAAGAGAATCGCCAGCGCACGGATCGTTACGAAATCGCACTGTGGACCAAGCTTTTATATCCGCTGGCCGTGTTCGTAATGATGGCACTGGCGCTACCGTTCGCTTATCTGCAAACGCGCAGTGGTGGTTTGTCGCTGAAAATTTTCATTGGCATCATGATCGGCGTCTCGTTCCAGTTGCTTAACAGCCTGTTTTCACACGTAGGCTTGCTCAACACCTGGCCGCCTTTTATGACTGCCATCACACCAAGTGCCTTATTCCTGCTGGCGGCCATTGGCGCGCTGTGGTGGGTGGAGAGACATTAATGAACGCAAAAAAAGCCCTCGTACTGTTTGCGCATGGCGCGCGCGATCCGCACTGGGCCCAGCCTTTTCTGAGAATGCAGGCAATAGCGCAGGGACGGATGCCCGATGCGTCGGTCGAACTGGCTTTTCTCGAGCTGATGGAGCCGCGACTGCCGGCTGTGGTGTCTCAGCTGGTCGAAGGTGGTTGCACGGAGATCAGTGTTGTTCCCGTCTTCTTGGGTCAGGGTGGCCATGTGCTGCGCGATTTACCGCCGATGATCGAGACCCTGCGTGAGCAGTTTCCGTCACTGGTCCTGCATGTCAGCGATGCGGTCGGCGAGAGCCCGGAAGTGCTGGAAGCAATTGCGGCGTATTGCGTGAGCCAGACGGTCGCCTGAGACCCTAACTGAGCTCGGGCGTTGTGCCTGAAACCGCTCTCTGACGTAGAGCTTCGCCAATCATGACCAGCACCGGGCCTTCACAAGCGGGTATGCCCCCGGCCATTGCGCCGAGCGTCATGCGCATCACGCGCTGATCCGTACGGCTGACGTTTTCAATCGCGATCACGGGTGTCTGGGGCGCTTTGCCGTGAGCGAGCAGACGCCTGGCGGTTTCAATCGCCTCCTGCCCACCCATGTACTGCACCAGCGTGTCGCAGCCGGGCAAGCTGACTTCTTCGTTTTCTCCCTTACCCGTGGTTGACGTGAAAAACGCGACATTGCGTGCAACGCCGCGTTTGGTCAGGGGTTGGCGTATCGCCGCTGCCGCAGCGAAAGCGGTGGTGATGCCGGGAACGATCTCGTACTCGATGCCCGCAGCTTCCAGCGCACTGAGTTCTTCATCCGCGCGTCCGAACAGCATGGGATCACCGCCTTTCAGGCGCACGATGCGGTTATAGCGAAATGCGCAGTCTATCAGTTGCTGGTTGATCAGCGTTTGTGCGGTCGATCGCTGCCCGCTGCGCTTGCCGACAGAAATCAGTCGAGCTTGCGGGCACAGCGCAAGAACATCCGGGGTCACCAGAGCGTCATGCAAGACGACTTCCGCTTCACGGAGAATGGCGGCGCCACGCACGGTAATCAGATCGGCGGCGCCGGGACCGGCGCCCACCAGCCAGACGCGACCCGGTTGCGTCCGGATCGGTCTGTTCAAAGGATCCTGCATAGACGCAGTTTATCAGTCCAGCCGGATCATGCCCGCAGCGACGGTTTGATGCGAGATTTCATCAATCAGGATGAAGCTGCCGGTGGAGCGGCTTTGTTCATAGGCGTCAGCGGCCAGTGGTTGCTGAACCGTCAGCGTGATTCGTGCAATGCCGTTCAGCGCCAGCGTGTCGCCGCTGTGCTGCTGCTGGGTGTTGATGTCGAGCAGTGAATCCAGCGAAGTCACTTTCGCAGCGACCTGACGCGTGGTGTGCTTGAGCCAGTATTTACGGCGCAAATCCAGCGGCTCTTCCGACAGCCAGCACACATCGGCCGTGACATGCTTGAGTACGGTGGCAGGCGTCTCTGCAGAGACCAGCATATCGCCGCGCGAGATATCGACATATTCTTCAAGCAGGATCGTGACCGATTTGCCGGCTGAAGCACTCTCCAGCGAACCATCGAGCGTGAGTATGTCCTTCACTGTTGCCGACAAGCCTGAGGGCTGTACCCGCAGTTTGTCGCCCTTGCGAACGGTGCCTGCCTCAACACGGCCCATATAGCCGCGGAAGTCATTTGCTTCATGACCATTGTGGCGCGCGACCAGCTGCACCGGAAAGCGCAATGCCTGCGTGTGCGCGGTGTCGTAGACCGATAAAGATTCCAGCAAATCGATCAGTGTCGGTCCGGTGTACCAGCCCATTTTTTCGCTGCGGGTGACCACGTTGTCGCCGGCGAGGGCAGACAGCGGGATCGGACGCACATTTTTTAAACCGAGCTGAGCAGCAAAGGCTTCGTACGCCGACACGATACGGTCGTACACGGTCTGATCGTAATCGACCAGATCCATCTTGTTCACTGCCACAATCACATGCTCGATCTGCAGCAGCTTGGCAATCGTCGAGTGGCGCTTGGTCTGAATCAGCAATTCAGCCTTGCCATCCTCGCCAAATTTCACTTTGGAGACATCGACCAGAATGATCACCGCATCGGCAGTCGATGCGCCGGTGACCATATTGCGGGTGTATTGCTCGTGGCCAGGTGCATCAGCGATGATGAATTTTCGCTTGGGTGTGGCGAAGTAGCGGTAGGCGACATCAATCGTGATGCCTTGCTCGCGCTCGGCCTCGAGGCCATCGGTCAGTAACGACAGATCAACCATGTCACCGACGGTACGCTTGTGACGCGCGCGCGAAATGGCGTCAAGCTGATCGGCAAAAATACCTTTACTGTCGAAAAGCAGTCGGCCGATCAGCGTGCTCTTACCATCGTCGACGGAGCCGGCGGTAATGAAACGCAGCAGGCCGCGCTCATTGGCGCTGGCGTCAGTTAGGGTCAGGTTTTTATCTGCAACGGCGTTCATCAGAAATATCCTTCTTTCTTGCGCTTTTCCATCGAGGCTTCGGATGTCTGGTCATCCATACGTGTTGCGCCGCGCTCGGTGATTTGGGTTACTGCGGTCTCGGCGATGATCGCATCCACAGTGGAAGCGGTTGATGCGACCGGGCAGGTGCAGGAGATATCACCCACGGTGCGGAAACGCACAGTGCGGGTCTCCACGCTTTCGCCTTCTTGAGCCGGCGTCAGTGGGGTCAGTGGTACCAGTAAGCCGTTGCGGGGAATGACCCGGCGCTCATGGGCGAAATAGATCGACGGCAGCGCGAGTTTTTCGCGGGCGATGTACTGCCAGACATCGAGTTCGGTCCAGTTGGAGATCGGGAAGACACGCATGTTCTCGCCAGGATGCACGCGCGTGTTGTAGAGATCCCAGAGTTCAGGACGCTGGGCTTTGGGATTCCACTGGCCGAAGTCATCGCGGAAGGAGAAGATACGTTCTTTCGCACGGGCTTTTTCTTCGTCACGACGTGCGCCGCCGATACAGGCATCGAATTTGTGTTCCGCAATCGTCTCCAGCAGCGTGACGGCCTGCGCTGCATTGCGCGAATCCGTTTGCGGGTTGCGCAGACGGACCGTGCCACGTTTGATCGAATCTTCGACCGAACCAACGATCAGACGCTCACCCAGTTCGGCCACACGCTGGTCACGAAAGCTGATTACTTCCTCGAAATTATGGCCGGTGTCGATATGCACCAGCGGGAAAGGAAATTTACCGGGACGGAATGCTTTTTCGGCGATGCGCAGCAGTACAACCGAATCTTTGCCGCCCGAGAAAAGCAGCGCAGGGTTGCTGCATTCGGCAGCAACCTCGCGCATGATGTGAATCGATTCGGATTCCAGCCAGTCGAGATGTCGGTTGCTGGCAGCGTCAATGAAATGTTGGTTGTCTACAGGCGAATTCATGATGTTGTTGTCTCGGTTGAAGCCGGCTTGACCCGGACCAGTTTGCCATCCACCACATGGAGTCCACACTCCTTGCTGTCCGGGGTTTCCCACCACCAGCGACCGGCGCGGATGTCTTCGCCGGGTTGGATGGCACGCGTGCAGGGCTCGCAACCGATGGAGGGGTAGCCCCGTTCATGCAGCGGATTGTACGGAACCTGATGGCTGCGCAGGTAGTGCCAGACGTCGTCTTCCGACCAATCGGCCAGCGGATTAAATTTCTGCATGCTGTGGGCAGCATCATCTTCCTGCATCGCCAGCTCGCTGCGCGTGGTTGACTGTGCGCGACGCTGACCGGTAATCCAGGCCTTGTTACCGGCGAGGGCGCGATTGAGCGGTTCAACCTTGCGGATGCGGCAGCATTCCTTGCGCATCTCGATACTGTCGTAAAAAGCATTCAACCCGTTGGCCGTAACATAAGCATCGACTGCGGCGGCTTCAGGTTTGTACAGCACCACATCGTAAGCATAAGTTTCGCGTATGCGATCGATCATGCCCAGTGTTTCGGCATGCAGACGTCCGGTCTCCAGTGTGAAAACCTTGATCGGCAGTTTGGCGCGCAGAATCAGGTCGGTCAGCACCATGTCTTCGGCGGCGAGGCTGGAGGCGAACACAGCAGGTGAGAAATCAGCTGCGATACGTGCCAGCAGGGCCTGAGTTTGCGCGAGCACTTCATCATAGCGGGCGCTGCTCATGAAAGATCCTGTGCGGCTGGCCGTGCAACCCGTCGATACAGCGGTGTCTTCTGATCCCATGAGGTCTGATAGACATCCGAGAAATCGGTCAGGCCTTTGAGCGCGTCATCGATGCTGCGATCCTCGCGTGTAGCAAAGGCATCGAATCCGACGCGCTGCATGTAAAACAGCTGATCTCGAAGCACATCGCCGATGGCACGTATCTCGCCCTCGTAGCCCAGTCGGGTGCGAAGATTGAAAGCGATCGAGTAGCCACGTCCATCCGAGAATACCGGAAAATCAATCGCGATCAGGGGCAGTATGGCGGCATCTTCTTTCAGCTGCTCGGCCCGCTCATCGCTCGCCAGCCAGACTGCAACATCCTTGCGCGCTGCGAGGATTGTTTTTTGTGCCAGCCAGACTTGCAGTGGCACGATTTGGAAGCCTGGGGGCACGGCCGCAGTCTCAGGCGACTCGCCCTCGGACAATTTGAAGACGTTCCAGTGATCGTCGACAATCGCTTTGTTTTTGATGATCTTACGCATACGCATCCTCTCCGGCTTGGTAGGTGTGACCAGCGATAGGCGTCGCGTACACATGCTCCTTGAATGGGTTA
>JACCDX010657307.1_pt1 | contig 12219 bp, 12 predicted proteins | sample 7449681 | NCBI WGS metagenome assembly JACCDX01 (sample SAMN15323450, study PRJNA562643) | freshwater metagenome | isolation source: river surface water | place: USA:Blue River Watershed | collected 2017-08-18
GATTTCCACCTCCGAAATCAAAACCTCGGTGGTCATCGACGAGAAGTACATGGAGCTCGCCGTGCGCGCCCTGCACAAAGCTTTTGACCTCGACCAGCCCACAAGCTGATGCCTTTGGTGTATCATTAACCCAACCAGGAAACGTGACCGAGAGGCCGAAGGTGCTCCCCTGCTAAGGGAGTATGGGGTGTAGAGCCCCATCGAGGGTTCGAATCCCTCCGTTTCCGCCAGCTATCGGCTCTTCCCCATTAACGGGGGGTGGGCACTCACTAAAGACGATTGACTATCCCGTTCCAACCGTAAGGCGCCAACACGCGGATGCGGTCATTTTGAGCTCTCCCAGCTGCCCACCTCCCCACCAGCGGTCTATCCCCGCATGCACGGGGGAACCAGGTCAAGCTTCCCGCAAACGCGACTTATTCGGGGTCTATCCCCGCATGCACGGGGGAACCGATGCAAGCGCGCAAACCGTACTAAACGGCGAAGGTCTATCCCCGCATGCACGGGGGAACCGGGGTTAAGGCCAATGCTGGCTCTGCCGGACAGGGTCTATCCCCGCATGCACGGGGGAACCATGACCACGATCTCAATCTTTTTGAGCAGCTCGGGTCTATCCCCGCATGCACGGGGGAACCCAGTCGCCCGCTCGCTACGTACATCTGCTCTTGGGTCTATCCCCGCATGCACGGGGGAACCGAATCCGCAGAGTCGAACCGATCTTTGCACCGGGGTCTATCCCCGCATGCACGGGGGAACCTTTGGAGCAGCTTTGATGAGCGAGTATTTTTTGGGTCTATCCCCGCATGCACGGGGGAACCGAGGCAGGCAACACTAACGTAGGCACGACATAGGGTCTATCCCCGCATGCACGGGGGAACCAGGCACGACAAACCCCAACCGTGTTGGTCGCGCGGTCTATCCCCGCATGCACGGGGGAACCTGGGCGGCCCAGGCACCCAGGTCTGGATGAGCGGGTCTATCCCCGCATGCACGGGGGAACCATAGTGCGCACCGCCGTCAACAACAATTGCAAGGGTCTATCCCCGCATGCACGGGGGAACCTGATTTAGATTTGAAATTAGAATCAACTGTAGGGGTCTATCCCCGCATGCACGGGGGAACCAATAAACATCATTCGTGCACCAAAGAAATTCTGGGTCTATCCCCGCATGCACGGGGGAACCGAAACCAATAGCATCAAACCCATTAACATCAAGGGTCTATCCCCGCATGCACGGGGGAACCCCAAACGTCGTGTCCTGTGCCGTGACAGTAGCGGGTCTATCCCCGCATGCACGGGGGAACCGCCCTGCAACACTTACAGGGAGTGTTTTAAATGGGTCTATCCCCGCATGCACGGGGGAACCGATAGAGCCCAGCCGGGCACGCTCGCAATAGTGGGTCTATCCCCGCATGCACGGGGGAACCAGCAACACAAATTCAACGGCGGTAATCTTGTCGGGTCTATCCCCGCATGCACGGGGGAACCAATTTTTAACCGCCCCCTCTTGCGCACCTTAAAGGTCTATCCCCGCATGCACGGGGGAACCTCGCACGTCTTTGGTATCGGCGGCGATGGGCCGGGTCTATCCCCGCATGCACGGGGGAACCTATGACAGAATCAGAAATAATAAACGAGCTAAAGGTCTATCCCCGCATGCACGGGGGAACCTCTGGACTCTAAGCTTTTGATCCAGAAGAAAAAAACACCCTTTCAATTAGATTTTTAAAGAACAACAACTGATCAACCCGCACGGGCGATCCACATATCATCAATTTCAAACAATACTTTGGAGGGCTCACCTAAATGAGCCAAACCCACCCCTCCCGTAGCTTCCCTATCTCGCCAAATCATGACTATGCTGCCACGAGGCTCTACTGTGTGCCATTCCGTCATGACCTTCCAAACCCGGTCACGAACTCCTTTGCTCATTCGTGGGCTGACATAGGTGGCAGGAGCCACTTCCAACATGACCGAGCCAAGAAAACCGCGAAAGCGGTCGGTCACGTCACGCGTCACTATCGTCACCAGCGCCATGCGACACCTCGTCCATACGCAATATTTGTTTGATACGGTCAATCATGGAGGGAATTAACCCTTCTCTGCGAAACACTTTGGCTGCCTCGCGCCGTACAATCCGATCCATTAACTCACCAGTTTTTTCGCTCTGCTGCACTGAAGAGAATGCGATGGATAGAGTGATGTTGTCGCGAAATAAATCAGCGATATCCAGTACAAAAGCTTGTCCGGAATCTTCATGAATAAAACCCAATTGCGGGATGGCTGCCACTGCCTGCACGGCAATGGCAGCAGCGGCTTGCACCGCAGTTGCCGCATGGTTGATGGCCTGGTTGGGCAAGTCGTCGGACTCTGGATTTGCTCTGTCAAATCTGCGCCCATTCCATTCAACACCGAATTTTTCGGCCATCAATCGGTACGTCACCTTGACACGGCTGCCCTCAATGCCGCGCAAGGTATCTAGGTCGCGATGGGGCAAGACCTCACCAAGTCGCAAGGCATACATATGTCTAGCGACACTGATGCGCCGTCTTGGGTTGGCCCACAACTCAGCTTGTCTGCGAGCAATGTCCGAACGGTCTGGCATCATTGGCGGGGCTGTGTAACTGCGAACGCCGTCCACCCCCACTGCAGCAAGCAAGGTACCATGTCTGGCCAACAAACGTAAAGCATCGTGAGTAACGCCACTACCTGGCCCCAATAGAATAATCGATACAGCCTGGTGTGGAATCTGGTCAAAGGTTGGCGTGAGAGTTTCTTTACCCCGCGCGAAATGTAAGCAACCGTTGATGACACACAACTCGCCGCGCTCCAGCCATATCAAACCATGCCTTTCTGCGTGCGGCACGCGGGCGGTTTCCAGCCCCAGACGACCTTTGAGCATTCTCAGGCCTGAATCACTGTTACAGGTTTGAGCAACAGCATGCCGAATCCAAATGCCCGGTGCCTGCCAATGCCCCGTGACAGCAGCTCTGCAAAGCCATGGGTATCTCGAATTTGAAGCAAACCAGTCAATACGGCATCCGGTCCGAGTACTGATTGCTTGGGTCGATAGCCTTCCTTTTGCATTACCCCACGCCGGAGAACGGCACTGAGCTGAAAGGCCGTCATGCTGACTTCATGCAAGTGTGCCACTTCTTCAAACTGCCTTTTCAGCCAGTCCACATAAACCGCTTCGCGCATAAGTTGTCCTTCACTGCTGCGTTCGATGTTTGACAGAAAAATATCTCGCTCCCGTCCGTCTTTGGCACGAACAATGGGTCGAATGCGCACTTCAAAAGACAGGCACTGGTCTTCTCTCCAAGAAACAGGAAAAGGCCGTACCAGCAAACCCGCTGAATGCGGTGTCCTATCCAACCCCAGCATGTCAGCCACTTCGGGCGACGCCAGTGTTACTAACTCCTTCAATGCCTCCCCTTGCTTGCTGTAAGCCAACAGACCCTGCCTCACCCTGTAACTAAAAGGCTGCGGGGCAAGATAACCGAATGCAAGTCTTAACGCGGCGTGAAAGCCGTAGCCCAGATCACCCTGACCCCTGTCGGGGACCAAACCCTTACGTTGTGCCCATGGCAAAAAATGGTTGAGATTGGGGCGCATGTGCACCATATGCAAAGATCGACTCATGCAACCCCCTTTTGCATCGGGCGTAAAAGCCCCTCTCTGACAGGACGCCAACCACCGTGGACACCGCTGGTCCAGTTGCGTTCGTCGCACACGTCTTTTACCTCTTGAGCGCCTGGCAATTCACCTTCACCCATAGGCCACATGGCGCGCACAGGTCTTTGCTGGGCGGGTGACGCCAACTCAAGTGCGCCAAGGATGTTTTCTGCCTCGATCCATCCGTCCATCAAGCGTTGTGTCGGAAGACAGTTCTTTCGACCAACGAACAAGGGGCGAGCGGGCTTATCCAGCGCTACTGCCAAATCGTTCAGTGTGGGCGATTCATTGGCAGGCTCCAGTCGAAGAACAAGCAGCGCATCCATGTCAGCGTGGTAGTGACGGTAACGAAGGTGTGGCGATGAATAAGTGTCAGGACTGCCGCCCCGTTCTTGCGGGCCGCCTCGGGTTGTCCAGCCCTTGTCGTCGGCTTGTAACTGCGCGGTCTGAAAATCTACCAAACGCTCGCCTGCCACTTCCAGCCTTGCCCCCATCAACAATCGCTCTTGCAAACGGTTGTGTTGTATATCGTCGCCTCTATCCCAACCAAGTGCATTAGCTAGAAGTCCAGTCACCATTGATAAGGCAGGAAAGTCGCGAATGACTCCATGAATGCCAATCGTCTCGCCACCAAAGGCGATCAAAGGCGCAGTCAGTCGCATCAACAAATGCTGCGCCATTTCAAGCCCCTTGCGGTCCACCATTCACGATCTTTGCCTGTACCCATTGAGCCAGGTGCGCCAATGTCATGCGCTCGGCGCCAGGAATCTGACTGTCGTCGACCGACAAAAAACATCGTTCGAGGGTGGCACCATAGGCATCATCCAGCCTTTGTAACTCATTGGCCAGTTTTCCAAAAGCTCGCTCGCGTATGTTGCCATCGCGCAAACTCAATGCTGTATGGTAAGCGCCTGCCAAACTGCGTGGTTGCCAGTCGCCAACCTCTACCAGCATGAATTTGGCCCATTCAAAAGGGGCTGTGCTACCGCGCTTGGCACCGGGGCTGACCGTGGCAATCAGGTGTAACAGGTGATGGACCACCTTTGCGGCCAGTTCACGCTTCTCTGCTGGGGCGCTGAAGCAGTCTTTGATATTCACGCCCTCCAGGTTGGCAACCAACTGGGGGACATCCACCACCGTATATCCATAGTAAAGACCTGAAGTCAGTTCTGTGTTAAAAATACCAGCGGAACCCTAATCACCCGACTCTTGCAATAGATCATCAACCACCGTGAAGTAGTCGCTTTCAACCTGTGAGTCATGGACGGTGAAAGCATGCGCCACAAAGACCGACGCTTCACGGCCAGTCAACACATCGGATGTGACCATGCGGCCAAACAAGGCGGATTCCAAGCCACTACCCAACTTCATGGCTTCAATGTTTTTCTTTTCATCCTTTTCCTTGAGCCATGCAGTTATGGCGTCCTTCAGGGCTTTGGGTTCGGTGTTTTCTTTGGTTAGCTTCAGACATTTATCAATCAAATAATCACGCTCAGCCTTACCCAAAAGCACAGCCTGGCCTGTGCTCAATGCGTCTTCACCCGTAGGATTTTTGCCCGCCTTGTCCAACAAACCACCATTGCGCATACCCTCAATAGCGGCCTGCGCCAAAGCCTCATTGACCCCTTTCTCTATCAAAATGTCTCGGATTTGCCTTGGTAACTCACGTGACCTGATCGCCATGGGAACCCCCAAAGTCTTTAACGCATACGCATCGTCTGCCACTCGCCAATGGCGCTTGAGGCACTGAGAGGAAATGCGGGTGCGTATGGCGTTTCCATATGGCAAACGCTTGGCTAAGCCCGCATCATCTCGGTTGAGCAATGCGGCAGGGTAGTTGTGCAGAGTATGGATTTGGATAAAGCGAGGTACTGTGGTCATGATGATGGTCCTTTGTTAAAAATCAGGTTTTGTTGCGATGTAATTCAGCAAAGTAATCGCCAGCTATACGTCTGCGACAGTCTTCAACCTTGACGTGTTTTTCAGGGTCCGTGGTGTCATCCCAAAAAATCAGTTCACTCAATTCGTACCAGTTTGGTGAAATTTGTTTGCTGGCCAAAAGGCGCAAAAGACGCGGTACGATTTGCAAGAAGGCTTCGCCTCTCGCAACCAGCAATTGGGTCACCCGTGACTCAGACACGCCGGCTTTGGCCATTTGCGTACCCAATCGCCCCGCGGCATGCCCATCTAGAGCCATGCCATGCGCTACCAGGGCCCAGCGCTTCCAGATATTGAATTGCCATTTTTCAGGTTCTGGTCCTGCCGTTATCAATGCTCGTGTGAGTGCGGCCATTTGGTGCGGTTTCAAGTTGTCGGGATCTAGCCTTGCCAAAGCGGCCTTGGTGCCAGGGTCAGCTCTATCAATAAATCCCGCCAGCCTTGTCAATGGATGACCTCCAACCCCTTGATCGTTAGGTGACTTTTTTGCTTGTTCAGGCGTGATCATCGGTATCTTCCTTAGGTAATTGAGCTTTCAGGGCATTGGCCAGTGCAGGCAGTTTCTTACCACGCATGCCCGCGTGCAAACGATTCAAAGCGGTTCCTTGAGCTCGGTAACGCAGTTGGCCACTGCGTGGGCCCGCAACAAAGGCACTTCTCAAAACACATTCAGCGCGTTCGGCCAAGGTTAACAACCATTGGGTGCGAATAGCATCGTGGTCATCTGCTTCAATTTCTTCAGACAGTTCCACAAAGAAACATGCATCACATTCAGCTTCGAACGGCTGGGAAAAAATTCCGGCCTGCTCCTTTATGTAGTCGGTGGCGGGTTTGTCTTTTCCGCTTTCGTCTCTCGCACCGTTAGCAAATAGAACGGTCAAAGCCGCCCACAGCAGTTTGCGAAGTTCTGCAATTGCTATTATTCTTTCTTCAGCCAGTTTTGCAAACTCGTCAGTGCGCTTCATCAAGAAACCCTGGCGCAATTTTCGAGAGATAGGAATCCTTCGCTCGTGGTAGACCTCGGTTTTGCCCTGACTTCGTGCTACTCCTTGCGCGATCAACTGCACGCCGTGAGAGTCATCAGACGTTAGCCAAATTTGGGCAGGAGGTTTGCTGTATTTCTCACCAAGTAAAAGTTCAGTTGCCAACTTGTAGTCAAAGCCCCGTGTACTAATAGTCAGAGACTTTCTTTCGGCAACATCTACTGGCATCCACGGGTCGCCTGTTACCCCACTCAGATCTTTGGCTGAAACTCGTGCCACTTTACTTCCAGCTAGTCGTGCAGTGATCTCACCTCGCTTGAACAATCGCACACGACGACAAATTTCTATGTACCAAGGGTCAAGACTTGCAAAAGTAAAACTGTCCTTCCCATCCCAAGGGTATATCCATAGCAAGGCATTGCCGCCGATTTCGGCAAGCCCAAATCTCTCTACTGATTCGCTTCGACTATCTGACAACGCCCTTAAATCCCTTCTCCAACGCTTGCCCCACATCCCGTTGGGTTTAATACCCACGCCACACCGACTTGTAGAACCTCCATTCATTCGAGAGATACCGTAATTCCCTGCACCTAGGTATCCATCTTGAGTTTGCAAACTGATTAGGGCGTAAATCCAGTCCTCTGGCATGCTTCGCTGCATCATGTTGGTTTTTAGATCATGGTTTTTGGCCGTGATCAGCATGTCGATTTCGTCTGCAGTTGTGCGAACCTTCCAGTCATCGATCCTCCCACTGGGCTCTGGCGCTTGCATGAATGCAGGTCGGTTCACCGGACTGACCAAACACCACGCAGCACCATCAGGGTCGTCAGGTGTCAGTGCCAATAGGGCCGATCGCCATTCACTTGCTGTTTCAAATGGCTCTGTTCTGCCGGCATGGTGCAAGGCAATCTCGGCCAATTGCACCAGAAACGCATGCCACGGGTGCCTCTGGTGCGGACGCAATGCTGGAAAATCTCGCACACTGTCCTGCGCCATCGCAACAAATAAATCCGGCAAGGTTGCGGCAGTTCTTTCACCTGTGACGCTACGCCGGTAGTACAGCAATTGGTCGTCGAGCAAGTTTCCAAAAAAATTCACTTGCTCTCGTGTATTCGAGTCATTCATGGATTTCCTTCAGTCACTGCACTCATCCGTTCAAGACCTAAACGGCTGTAGCAAAATGAATCCTGGCCCAACATGAAAGTGAAACCGCCTTCCGGGAAAGTCGTTTTTACGAGAGGCTTCTCATCAAGCCCTACGTTCTTGGGCCACATATGATGGCGCACAGGTATATGTCGAATGCTTTGACCAAATGGCCCCGGCAAAACTGGATCAAAAGTCAACAGATGATCGCATGCACCCAATCGGCTTGTAATGTGCTGTTCGCCGTCAGGAAATTGCAAAAGATTGCCAGCTTCATCCAAAAAAAACTTGCTAAAAGGTAGTTTGCTGAGCTCAGCTATCACCCTCTCGGCTTGTGTTTTTCCTTCAGCGGCTTGACCGTGATCTTGCCATGCAGCGCCCAACTCCATCTCAATCGCCGCCAATACCTCTGGATGTGTTGCCCGCTCCACCAACTTGCGATTATCTTTTGGGATTATGTGACTTGTGTTCGTACTTATTAGCCTGCGGGTTGCTTCAAGAACACGCAGATCGATATAGATACCCCCACCGTTATGAAAACGTCCCAGACCATGACGTGATCTTTTAAGGCAACTCCCCAATGTATGCCCTTCGGGAACCAGCACCAAGGCCTGTGCCGTTTGATATTTTTGCGGTCGCTCATTGATTTTTCGATTATGCCGATGTAAGCGGCCCACGCGTTGCAACAAAACATCCATTGGGCACAGGTCAGTGATTAGAAAATCCGCATCAATGTCCAGACTCTGCTCCAAGGTTTGAGTACCTATCACGATGCAGGCTTGCAAATGTTCTGTCCGCTCTTTGCCGATTTGCCTCTCCACAGCTTGGTCAAGCATTGGGCGATCTTCGCGGCTGTAGCGACTGTGATGTACAGTGGCCACACCGTTAAGGTTCAAAAGCGCATTTTTCAATCCGCATTCATGAGCAAGCTTTTCAATCTCCCGAAATGTAGTCAGTGCAGTAGGTACGGTGTTGCGGATCACCAGCACTTTTGCCCCCTGCTTTGCTGCCTCAATGGCTTGTGCGGCGATGGTTGCTGGTTGGTCGATACAGTCTTTCACTTGCCAATGAACTTGTTTTCTCCGTCCAGAATCAGGCAGTGGATGCGTGCCAGTTCCGTCTGTCAATGCTGGATAGGGGATCTGCATGGCTTGCGCCAGAGTGGGCATGGGTGTTTGCCTCGACACCAACTTCTGATATCGATGTCTGGCACTCGATCCCAGGGTTGCAGACAATAACAAGGCATGCCCTCCTGCATTCAGATGCGCTTTGAGCAAATGCTCCAGCAACTTCGCCATATAGGCGTCCGAGGCATGCACCTCGTCCACCACCAATAGGCTTCGAGCCAGCAAACTGTGCCGCATGTGCGCATGGCGGACTTGCAATGCGGCCATCAGGGCTTGGTCGATGGTGCCTACTGCGAGCGGTGCGGCCAAAAACCGTTTGCTAGACTCGGCTGCCCAGCGCGTGTGAGCCCTTTGATCGTCTGGTCTGTCGGCCCACAAAACTGTGAAATCTGGCAATTTTTGTGCGACATCATTTCCGTCAGCACTCTCGTATCCAGCCAAGGCTCTTGCAACCAATGGAGCGCCCGGTGGTGTCTTAGCCCAGAGGTTTTTCGCAAAATCCAAGGTGCGTTTGTAGATCTGTGTCGCCGCAACCCTGGTTGGCAGGGCAAAGTAGAGGCTGTCAACCTGTCCAGTTTGAAAAAGATGGGCATATCGCCACAATGCAGCCTCGGTTTTTCCGCTTCCGGTTTCTGATTCCAAAATCAGCAAATTCCCTAAGCCAACATGCGCCATCCTGGACTGTATGGGGTGCGGTGTCACTCCAAACACACTTGAAAATTCAGGCATTGTTGGCATGGCATGACGCCATGTTTGAACATTGATGCCGATTCGAGACACAGCCTCCTTCGCATATTCCCACGCTGTTTGACTTCGGTCCTCCCCTGGTTCAGCGTAAGGGAAAAAAGTGGTGTCCGATCCCAACCAATCGGCAAACTGAACCAAGCCAGCAAAGAGGTGGGTAAATTCGGCACTGCTTGGCAATGGCGGCCCTGCATTAAATGCAGGCTCAAACCATCTGATTAAACATTGCCCAATTTCAGCAAGTGCAGCGCGAGGCTCATAAACCACCTTTCCGCCTTGAATAACGGGTTCCCACAGGTGCTTGACGTTGGATTGTGGTGGCTCTTGCACTGGCCGACCGTGGTGGCTGATGGCCGCAAGCCACAAGTTAAAACATTCTTGCCCCCATTCGTTAATGGACTCAATCGGCAGCACTTCCGCAAGTTCATTCTTGCTGAATATGTACAGCGCTTCATTCGTGTGACCAGCAGGGTGTGGCCAGCCAGGTGGGATACCCTGCATATCACTCGACAAATGTCTTACCTGGTGGCCAGAGTTGGCTTTGCCAACATCGTGCAGAAATGCTAGGACGCTAAGCCGGGCAATGGTGAGCGCAGTTATAGGTTGACCTGCTGCCCTTTCCATTGCTCTACGAATTGAGTTTGTACATGCAATGGTGTGAAAACATGCGGCAACGTCCAGCATATGCGCAGTCAATGGGTGTCTTCGCTTTTTTTCAGCGTCAGACTTACCCCATGGTTCATAAATTTTCATCGTGATTTGAATCTGCATCCCGTGAAATAATAAACTAATTTAATTAATTAAACCAATTCATTTAACCACAAATTTATAAAAAATTATCAATTTTTGATCGATTGCGACTTGAATATGCGGTCAAGCTCATTTTTTGACATGCCGAGGTCACTGAAGAGGCCCTATTTGGTCAAGTAGGGGTTAGTGACAGTTTTCTTGAGCTGGACAGTCCCGGTTAATCTGTCTCTCGCATTGCCATGCACCATTCGGTAGATGCGCTTTGCCCGACTGTCCAGGTCATAACCATAAAAGTTACTTCTATCTCGCCGATGGCCAGCAACTCTTCCCACGCGATCGAGGCACAATCCTCAAACCTTTGGGATCCTGATCAGCAAGCGCGGTGCGACTATTCTTGGATTGAGATTCGAATCGTTTTAACGAAAATTGGTATGAGTTACCGGTTTATAAACCGATTTCTGACGAGTTAGTCGGCAACATCGATTCTTCTTTGTCTGAAGCCACTACCATCTCCTGGGTCTGAAAGAAACGTTACTGAACGGCCCCGGGTATCGAGGAGGCTGGTTAGCTTATGTTGATACCTCTGTCGAGGTGCTGATAGCAGCAAGCTGACGCCAGTAGTTTGCCTCAGCTTCTGCCGGTGGGATGCCCCCAATCGGCTTGATCAGTCGGGTGTGATTGAATCAGTGCACCCACTGCAGGGTAGCCAGTTCCACGGATTCCCTGTTCTTCCAGGGGCCTCGGCGGTGACACAGCCAGCCCTGCCATGTGCTCACGCAGGTGAACTCCGACACCCACAGCTGATTGGGTCTGTGGACCTTGAAGACCCGGTTGATAAGATCGAGCGGGCACGGCACCTTTCGTTATTGGGCACAGTGGTTATTACAAAGATAGATCATCGCAGTGCTGCCACTTCAGCCAACCAAGTGTTGACCCTGGAATTCAAGACTTGGCGCTGAAGGCATACCGATTCATCCCTTAGGGAACGAATGAGGTCTGGGATCGCAAACCGGCTACGCTAGGTTTCGATGGCATTGCGCTTGGCCTTGTGCTCGGCATTCTGGCTCTTCCCCATTAACGGGGGATGGGCACTCACTAAAGACGATTGACTATCCCGTTCCAACCGTAAGGCGCCAACACGCAGATGCGGTCATTTAGATCTCTACCAGTTAAATGTTGCCACCAAAAGGCGCTCCAGTCCCGGGTTTGATGGCGTCTCGGGCAGATGCGCAGTTCATCCCCCTAGCGCTCAATGCCCCGTTCGATGTCCCATCTACTACAGGCCAGTTCAGCCCCAATTCAATGTCATAGTTTTGTCATATATTTCGACGATAATAGAAATATGGAAGAAAAAGACGTTGTCAAAGCCTTAGCCGCCATGGCCCAGCCCAACCGCCTGCAGGTGTTCCGCTCCCTCGTGGTGGCGGGAAAACAAGGTGCGATGCCAGGGCAGTTGGGCGAGTTGCTCGGGGTGCCCAACGCCACGCTCTCGTTTCATCTCAAAGAGCTGATGGGCGCGGGCCTGATCAGCCAGGAGCGCAGTGGGCGCAACCTGATTTACCGCGTCGAGTTCGACCAGATGAATGGTCTGCTTGCCTACCTCACTGAGAACTGCTGCCAGGGTGCCGAGGCCTGCCTCGACGCCTCGTCCACCCACTGCCAATGCTGAAAGAACAACATGACCTCTGAATCTAAACCGATCAATGTCCTTTTCCTGTGCACGCACAACTCTGCTCGCAGCATCTTGGCCGAAGCCCTGCTGAACCACCTCGGTCAGGGGCGTTTTAAAGCTTATTCGGCTGGCAGTAGCCCACGCGAGAACCAGCAGCCCAATCCGCTGGCACTTGAAACGCTGTCC